>OUWB010000074.1_pt4 | contig 21442 bp, 16 predicted proteins | sample 1779821 | NCBI WGS metagenome assembly OUWB01 (sample SAMEA3914806, study PRJEB12502) | metagenome | biome: forest; material: soil | place: Canada | collected 2011-08-03 | depth 0.1 m
ATGAAGATGTCGGTCGGGTCGTTGCCGCGTACCACAAAGCCGTAGCCCTTGGTGCGGTTGAACCACTTGATCGTGGCCGATTCCAGATCGCCAACGCGCATGCCTTCCGGCAGGTTGCGCGTGGAGCGTGCCGCGTGCGAATGGTCGGCGCGTTCATGCCGCGGGGCATGTTGGCCGGTATCGGGCGCCGCGTCGAGCCGCTCGATCTCGATCACCTGCCACCCCTTGGCGCGGCGGGCGATCTTGCAGCCGATCGCAGCACCCTCATGGGCGTTGTCACGGCCGAGATCACGCAGACTGGAAATGTGGAGCAGGACATCGCGTTGCCCGGTCAGGGACGAATCCTGCGGAACGATAAAGCCATAGCCCTTGGCGGCATCGAACCACTTGACGTGGCCGGAAATCGTAACGGCATCTTCAGCTTCGTTCTTATTGTTATAATCGAACAAACTCATCTATCCTCACCATGTCATAGGAACGCTGACATTTATTATCATAACACGGATATGTCGTTTTGGGAGAGCCAAAACGATTAATATTCGCATTTAATGCGAAATTACGGCAAAAACTCCCCCACTGCGAGCAGAATCGCGCGCAACAGCCGACAAAACGTACGATCCCTGTGGATAAATGACGTATTTATCCACGGTTTCCCGGCGCAATTGTAATGTAATATCGGATTTTTTAACGAATCGCCACTCTAGGGCGAACCTGACCGTGCTTCGCTTCGCCGGACTTGGTCCTTCGGCCTGCGTTTCGCGGAGGCTCTTTTGGCAGTCCCTAGGGGAGTCGAACCCCTCTCTCCAGGTTGAAAACCTGGCGTCCTAACCGATAGACGAAGGGACCGCGTCAAGAGGTGCGCTTGTTACCCGGTTCGTTTTTACGGCGCAAGCGCTTTTTTCAGGATTCTTATGCCGGCTGGGGATGAACGAAGTTACGCCATTCCGCGCGAAGCGCCTTTCAATAGAAGAAGGGGGGCCACAGATGCCACAGATGAACACAGATTTTGGCGACGTTCCTTCCGTGGGTTCGGGTCGAAATGCCGCGCGCTTCGCGCCGTCTATCTGTGTTCATCTGTGGCATCTGTGGCCCCTCTTTCACTTTCAGGCCAATGCGATATCTTCGATTTCGAGCTGCACGCCGCGCCGGCCCATATAGTCGTCGGCCTTGAGACGCCCCAGCACGTGCACCAGCCCCGCCGGCCGCAGCAAGGCGTCGCCGATCGCGGTCTCCTCGGCGCGCCAGGCGATCCCCTTGAGCTTGTGACCGCTGCCGTCGATCAGTTCGCAGCGCACATGGCCGCCCTTCATCACCTGGGCGAAGCCGACGCGCACGGAGGCAAAAGCCAGAAGCGGCTCGGGATTGCCCTGGCCGTAGGGCGCCAACAGATCCAAACGATCGAAAAACGCCCGCGACGCGGCCTTCAGCATCAATATGGCGTCGATCTCGACCGTCTCGACCTGCTGTTCGGCCGAGACGTGGGTCTGCACGTAGTCATTTATATAGCGGCGCAGCTCACCGATGCGCTCGCGCTCGACGCTCAAGCCCGCCGCCATGGCGTGGCCGCCGCCGGACAGCACGATCCCCGCCTCGAAGGCCGCGCCGACCGCCGCGCCGAGATTGATGCCGGCCTGGGAGCGGCCCGACCCCTTGCCCATGCCGCTGACCGGATCGATGCCGATGACGATCACCGCCTTGCGCCAGCGTTCGCGCAGCCGCCCGGCGACGATGCCGATGACGCCCGGATGCCAGTCGGTATGGGCGACGACGATCACCGGATCGTCGCTGGGCCACAGCCCCTGGGTCTCGGCGACAGCCACCGCCTCTTCCAGCACCAATGCCTCGACCTCGCGGCGCGTGCGGTTGAGTTCGTCGAGTTCCAGCGCCAGGCCTTGCGCCTCGACGGCATCGTCGGTCGACAGCAGCCGCACGCCGAGATCGGCGCGGCCGACCCGACCGCCGGCATTGATGCGCGGCCCGATGACGAAGCCGGAATGGAAGGTGCTCATCAGCGACAGGGTGTCGCTGCCCGCCACTTCCATCAGCGCGCGGATACCCGGGTTCTTGCGCTGTGACATGACTTTCAGCCCCTGCGCCGCCAGCGCCCGGTTGAAACCGGTCAGCGCGGTGACGTCGCAGATGGCGCCCAGGGCTGCCAAATCGAGCCACTGCATCAGGTCGGGCCGCGCGCGATCGGCGAACAATCCGCGCTTTTCGGCGTCGCGATTGAGCGCGGCCAGGACAACGAAGACGACGCCGGCGGCGGCCAGATTGCCCTGGTCGGACGTGCAGCCCGGGCGGTTGGGATTGACGACGGCGCGGCACTTCGGCGGATCCTCGCGCATCAGGTGGTGGTCGATGACCACGACCTCGAGCCCGATCGAAGCCGCGTAATCCAAAGCCTTATGGGCCATGGCGCCGCAATCGACCGTGATGACGAGATCGGCGCCCATGTCCTTCAACCGGTCGAAGGCGGCGTTGGACGGACCGTAGCCTTCGGTGACGCGATCGGGGACATAGACATTGAGGTCCGCGCCCATGGTGCGGAACCAGCGCACCAACTGCGCCGCCGAGGTGGCACCGTCGACATCGTAGTCGGCGAATATCCAGATATTGGCATTGGCCTCAAGCGCGTCGAGCATGGCGGCGACCGCCTTGTCCATATCCATGAACGACAGGGGATCGGGGAACAGGGCCTTCAGCGTCGGGCGGACAAAGGCCTCAAGCCCGGCGGCGGTGACGCCACGCCCGGCGATAAAGCGGCCGAGCGGCTCGATGACATCGGCCTCGGCGACGTCCATCAGCGCCAGTTTCTGCGTCAATTCACGCAGGGCATGGGCGCTGACGCCCAAGCTGGCGATCCGTTCGCGCCAGGCCCGGCCGCTGAGCGATTTGGCGACGCCGAGATAGGGCGCCACATCGATGCGTGGCGAGTCGAGGGTGTCCATGGGGCTCCGATACGGTTCGGTTCGTATGTGGGACTATATAGAGTCTTTTATGAGTCGTGACGGAAAAGGCGCGACCCGATGGACGCGCAAATACGCCAGGGCGGTTCACGCTTCTGGTGGGCGAAGGACTTGGCCGCGCAGCGGCTTTCGTCGAAGAAAGATTTTTATCCACAGATGAAGAGGATAAGAGGGGATTTTAGGCTCTACCTAAACAGCAGAGATCATTCGCGGATGGGAAGCTGCATGGAGGCCGGATAAACCTAGAATCCCCTCTTATCCTCTTCATCTGGGGATATACCCTATTTTGCATAGGTTGCCGCTGCGCGGCCAAGTCGGCCAACGAGGCTTTTCGAAAAGCCGGGGCCTTGACGGCATTGAATAAGCATTTACATAATTCCTTATGGAAAGCTTTTTCACCCGCGCCGGCCCCATGGCTATCGGCACCCGCCTGCGATTGCTCAGCGAACGACTCGCCAAGGACGCCGCCCAAGTCTACCGTCATTACGGCCTCGATTTCGAGCCTCGATGGTTCCCGGTGCTCTATGCGCTGATGGAACAGGACGGCCAGTCAGTGAGCGAACTGACCCAATCGACCGGCCAATCCCAGGTTTCGGTCAGCCAGGTTATCAAGGCCATGGCGGCGCACGGCCTGGTCCAACTCAAGCCGGCGGCGGCCGATGGCCGCAAGACCGTGGTCCGCCTCACCACGGCGACGCGGGCCCGCCTCCCTGCCCTGCGCACCCAGATCGACGATGTCGGCCAGGTCATGGGCAATCTGCTGGGTGAGACGTCGCATAATCTTTGGCTTGCGCTCGACCAATTCGAAGCGCAACTCGACCGGAAAGGCTTTCTCGATCGCGTCCGCCATCTGCATCTCGCGCCGGAGGATGTGCCGGAAGACGCGGCCAAAGACGTGCCCGCCCAGGTAGACGGGCCAGGCAAGATCGTGATCGTGCCCTATCGCCACGAACACCGGACGGCGTTTCGCGACATCAATGTCGAGTGGATCGAAGCCAATTTCCAGCTGGAGCCCGAGGATGTGCATCAGCTCGACCATCCCGAACACATACTGGATGCGGGCGGCGCCATCTTCATCGCCCTACGCGACGGCGACCCGGTGGGCACGACCGCCCTCGTCCGCATGGACGACGGCCGCTTCGAACTGGCCAAGATGGCGGTAAGCCCCAGGGTCCGCGGTCAAGGGATCGGCAAATGGCTGGGCGAGGCCGCCATCGTCGAGGCGCGGCGGCGGCGAGCCAAGGAAGTCTATCTCGAGAGCAATCGCCAGCTTGTGTCGGCGATCCGCCTCTATTTCAAGCTCGGCTTTGTCGAGGTCGACCGCGGCGCCTCCCCCTACGCGCGCTGCAATATCCAGATGGCGTTGGCGTTGGATTAGAGCGCAATCCGATAAAGTGGACGCCACTTTTGGCTACGCCGAACTTCGTTTCGGTTAAATTGCGCGACAAAACAAAGAACTAGAGCGCCGATTTGGTTCCATAAAATCGCATAGCGCTCTAGAAGGGTTGGAACGAGGAACGTCTCTACCCAGCTAAGCCAATGCGGCGCGTTTGGCGGACAACAACGTTTTCCCCGGTCCGCCAGCCAGGCCCGAAGCGTCATTGGCCGTCGTCGCCACGACCAGACCGTCGGCGAAGTCGATCAGCACGTCGGCGTACCACAGGGTGTTGGAGCCGTTATGCCACAGGCTTCCGTCCGGGAGGGCCACCCAGCCCAGGGCGTAATTGCCGCCAAAGGGCGGCGTGTGCAGGATTTGCCAGTTTTCGGGTGTTAGGAAATCCGCCGGTTGATCGCGATGCACTTCGAGCCAGGTGATCAGGTCGCCAAGCGACATGTGCACCCGGCCGGCCGGGCCCAGCGCCACAGGATTATCAGTGACGGCGCCCATTCCCAAGGAGTCCGTGCCAAGGAAGGCCGGGACGCGCCTGCCGTCGGCGGCAATACTATGGCCCAGCGGTTCATCGCGCTTTCCGGGGGAACCGGGGGCGCCGAAACCGGCGGACGTCAACTGAAGCGGCTGGAACACGCGCTCGGTTATAAGGCTTTCCCAAGACTGCCCGGTCAGTACCTCCAGCATGGCGCCGACGACTATATAGCCGTTATTGCTGTAGGCCATCTGCGCGCCCGCAGGGCCAATCGGCGCCTGTCGCAACGCGAGGGCGGCATAGCTGAGCCGTTCCGGGCGCGGATCGGCGAGCGCGTCACGCGAAAAGCGGCGCATATCCGCCAGATCGATGTTCGGCTGCAGTCCGCCGCGATGGCTCAACAGGTGCAGAATGCCCACGGTTTTGTAGGCTGGATTCATATCAGGCACTTTCGCTCCCAGGACCTCGCCAATCGTCATCGTCCATGACAGCAGGCCCCCCTCAATACAGCGCGCCACCAGAGTCGCCGTCATCGCCTTGGTCAGCGAACCGAGGTGCCACTGGTCGCCCGCCGTGACCGCGACGGCGCTGTCCGACGATCGCACGCCATCGACCAGGATCTTTGTCGGCTGGCCCTTGCGGTTCCAGGCGGCGCCGAACGCGGGTGTGCCGGCTTTTGCCCGAAGCGCCGCGAGATTGCCCTGGGTCAACGGGCCATCGAGGGGATCAGCCGCGAACGCATCGCCGCGTGCGAAGTCGAGCGGCAGCGGCCGTCCGCCCTGGGTGAAGGTGCCGGTGATATGGTCGCCATTGCGCGTACCTGTGAAGGTGGCGCCGACAGCGGCGAACGCCAGGTCGATTTTCTGGCCGACAATAGTGACTGTGCTCGCCGGGATCGCCGCATTGCCCTGATCGACACTGTAGAGGATCGCCGTGAGATCGGCGGCGATGACCAGCTTGAGCCGCAATGCGACCGACTCGACCTGCAGCGTGCCGAGAAAGCTGCCGACGAAGGGCGAAGGGGCGTCGGCCTGCGCAGCCACGCCGGCGGCGGCCAGACCCAAGATGGTTAGCCCGGTAAGCACCCCGCGGCGGTGGGGATTCTTCCAAACTTTCATGGTGCTATTCTTCTTTCGGGGGGGATTGCAATTGGTCAAGTTCGCGTTTCAGCTTCCGCGCGGCCCTATGGTTGAGCCAGCCTGCGAAGATAAAGACGGCGAGGCAGATAGCGTCGCCGGCCACCCCATTGATCTGGCGATCGGCCGGCAGAAACGAGGTCATGCCGATCTGGAACAGCACCAGGCCCGGGACGAATGGCAAAAGATACCAAAGCCAGATCGTGCGCAGCAGATCGTATTGACGCCGCAGTTCTTCGGCATGAAACGACCGGCAATCGCCGGACAGATCGGATGTGCCTGCACGGCCTTTGCGGGACAGAGTCATCGCCACGAAAACGGCGGCCAGGCAGGTGCACACGGCGCCGATTTTCATCAGCAGCGGCGGAAAATGCACGGCGTAAAAGCCGAAGACCGCAATAACGAAGACGCAGGCGACATATTCGCGGAGATTGCGCCGTTTGATGCGGGCGCGGAAACGCTGGGCGCGTTTGCGCACGTCGTCCAGCGACACGTCGAAGCGGGGGTCGGTCGTACGCTGCCATACGGCGCGCACGTCCGGGCCGGGATCATGGACGTCGCTCATGAGGTGGCTCCCTGATGAAAGGCGCGGCCGAGGATGGCTCGCAAGCGATAGAGCTTGGTATTGATGCCACCGGGTGAGGAGTGGGTAATATCTGCGATGGCAGGTGCGTCGAGCCCTTCGAGATAGAGGTGCATGATCTGGCGGTCAGGCAGGTCGAGGCGTTGGATCAGCGCCATCAGCTTGTCGTAGACGCGCTGGTCGCCGACGGTGGTCTCGACGTCCTGCCCGTCGCTCAAGGACTCGATGGCTTCCAGGGCGACCCAATTGCGGACCTGGGCGCGGCGTTCGCGCAACACATAGGATGTCGCGACGTTGTGGCCGATGCGATAGACCCAGGTACGAACCGAGCATTGCTGGCGAAAGCCCGCAAAGCTCTTCCACAGGGCGACATGGATGTCCTGAACCAGATCGCGACGGCGGTCGATATCGGCCTCATAGGTGCCGGCCAGGCGAACGATGGCGTCGCCGAACTGCGCCGCGGCCTCGCGATAGGCCCGGTCGGGGTCACTGCTGTCGGGTGGCGTCTGCCCCATGCTTTTGAACCTTCGCGACGCACGCGATTGGCGTGCCCATGGAAGGATAGTCAACGGCCGTGGCCAAGTCTCACAGGGAAAGCGGTAAATTAGCTACGGTGGCAGGCAAACTCAGGCGCCTTTGAGCTTATTTGCGTCCGTCCGCGTTCCAAACGAAAAGGCGGAGCCGAAACCCCGCCCCTTCCAGACCTATATTGAGGTCTCCTCAATACGGACGACGCATCGACAGCTTGCGCACCGTGCGCGTCTTTGAGATCATCACCAGGCTTTCGGTGGTGACGAAGCGTTCGCCGCGCGCCGTCGTTTCCATCTGAACGCCGCGCAGCAGCGCGCCGTGGGTGACGCCGGTGGCGATGAAGACCGCGTCCGACGACACCAGGTCTTCCAGCATATATTTGCGGTCGAAGTCGGTCAGGCCGAGCCCCGTGGCGCGACGGCGCTCGTCGTCGTTGCGGAACAACAGCCGGCCCTGGAACTGTCCGCCGACGCACTTCAACGCCGAACAGGCCAGCACGCCCTCCGGCGCACCACCCGAACCGAGATAGATATCGATATGGGTTTCCGGCTGGGCCGTGTGGATGACGCCGGCGACGTCGCCATCGGTGATCAGGTGGACGCGGCACCCCGCTTTGCGCAGACTGGCGATAATGGTTTCGTGGCGCGGGCGATCGAGCACGCAGGCGACGATGTCCGATACCTTGACGCCCTTGGCCTGGGCCAGGTTGCGCACATTCTCTTCCGGCGAGGCGTCGAGATCGATCGTGCCGGCCGCGTAGCCCGGACCGATGGCGATCTTGTCCATATAGGTGTCGGGCGCATGCAGCATGCCGCCGCGCGGCGAAAAGGCGATCACGGCCAGGGCATTGGCCATGGCCTTGGCCGCCAGTGTCGTGCCCTCGAGTGGATCGAGCGCGATGTCGATCGCCGGGCCGGCGCCGGTGCCGACCTTTTCACCGATATACAGCATCGGCGCTTCGTCGCGTTCGCCCTCGCCGATGACGATGCGGCCATCCATGTCGATGGCATTCAAGGCCTGGCGCATGGCATCGACGGCGGCCTTGTCGGCGGCTTTTTCGTCGCCGCCGCCAACCTGGCCGTGGGCGGCGACCGCGGCTTCCTCGGCGACGCGCACGATGTCGAGACTCAGATTAAAGTCTATTGTTGGTGGTGTTGATTTTTCTTGTTTTAAAGCAGACGTTTCCGGCATTTTATTATCTTTTACCCTTAAGAAGTATGACGCCCGGCTTCTCTGGTGCGGCAGGGTCGCTGTGATCGTCGGTCGACGCCGCGGACGGACGCGCGATCGGCAGCGTTCAGTAGCAGACGCGGCCGCCGCTGAACAGGGATACGCGCACTTTATGACGTCGTCTTTAGCGAGACGGGCGAAAGCTTCGCTATTGGGCCAAGGGGGGCGGAGTATCCTGGTCGCGTAGCGACTTGGCCAGGGCCTCGGTCTGCGCCGGCGTCATCTCGGCATCGACCGGCGCCATCTTGGACGGGTCCATCGCGGCATTGGCCGCGGCGGCGATGGCGTCAGGCTGGTAGATTTCCCAGACGATGGAGCGTCCGATCGTGTCCAGGACCGTGCTGTCGGCTTCTTCCCTATGGACACGCCCGGCGAAGTCGGCCAGCGTTGGGACGTTCTTCGGCGTCAGCGGGAAATCCGACCAGCGCGGCCGGCCACTGGACGACGGCGTCGGCGGCGTCAGCGCGTCCATATTCGGGTCGACGACAGTAACGGGCTGCGTCATCGGCGGTTGAGCCGGCGCCGGCGACGGAGTCGCGACCGTCTGAGCCACGGCCGTTACCGGCAGGGCGTAGACAAAGGTCGTCAGAAGACAAAGGCGGGCAAACGTCATAGGACCAGCGCTCGAGGCGTTTCGGGTGACGGAATCTAGCCGCAACACGCCTCCGAAAACAAGAAAAAATATAATTTTAGTTGATTTTGCCGCCCGAACGGCCTTCGTTGCGGACGAATTCCGCCTTCGAGCGCCCGAAGGCTTGCCGCGCGAATCCCCTCCCCCAGGACCCCAGCGAACGCGATGACCAAACCGCCGAAAAAGCCTGCCGCCCCCGCTCTAAAGCCCGTTGCCGCGAAAACCGCTCCGGCCGCAAAAGCCGCTGTCAAACCCGTGGCCAAAACGGCAGCCAAAACGGTCAGCAAACCCTTGGCGAAGGCCAAGCCGGCGGTCACGGCCAACACCAAGCCTTCAGCCGCCAAGCTTTCCCCCGCCAAACCGACGGCGGCCGCGCCCGAGCCACAAGCGGCGTCGCGATCCGCGCCCCAACCCCGTGCGGCGGATTCGCGGCCGCCCGAGCCCCCTCGTCCCCTCAAGTCCCCCCGTGAGGGTTTCGACGCCGAAACCATGCGCGGCCTCGAGGCGCTGTCGTTGAATATCGCCAAGGCGACCATGACGGCGCAGAGCGCCCTGGCCAAGACGGTGTTCAAGACCGAGACGACGGGCGCGGCGCAGGCCGATCCGTTCCAGGTCGCGCCGGCCATGACCGAGATCATGTCGTCGCTCGCCGCCAACCCCAACAAGCTTGTCGAAGCGCAAAGCGACCTGATGATGGGCTTTCTGCAGCTATGGGGCGACGTTTCGCGCCGGACGCTCGGTGGGGAGTCTGGGGGCGCCGACGCGCCCGCCGGCAGCAAGCCCGACAAGCGCTTCGCCGATCCGCGCTGGGAGCAGAACCTCGTCTTCGACGTGATGAAGCAGTCCTACCTCTTGTCGTCGAACTGGATCAACAAGCTGATCAGCAGCGTCGAGGGCATAGATCCGATCGTCAAGCGCCGCGCCGAATTCTTCACCAAGCTGCTGACCGACGCCATGTCGCCGTCGAACTTTTTGATGACCAATCCGGCGGCGCTGCAGACCCTCATGGAGACCAATGGCGCGAGTCTGGTCAAGGGCATGGAGCGTTTCGCCGACGATATGGCGCGCGGCGACGGCAAGCTGATGATCTCTCAGGCGGACTATAGCCGGTTCACGGTCGGCGAGAATGTCGCCACCACGCCGGGCAAGGTCGTCTGGCGTGGGCCTTTGTTCGAACTGCTGCAATATGACGCAACGACCACGGAGGTCTTCGAGACCCCGCTGCTGATCTTCCCGCCGTGGATAAACAAGTACTATATCCTTGATCTGCAAGCGAAAAACTCTCTGATCAAGTGGCTGACCGACCAGGGCTTCACCGTCTTTATCACATCCTGGGTCAATCCCGACGTGTCGATGAAGGACGTCACCTTCGAAGACTACATGTTCGGCGGCATCTATGAGGCCGTGACCCGCGTCAAGGAACAGACCGGAAGCGCTCACGTCAACACGGTCGGCTATTGCATCGGCGGCACGCTTTTGGGCTGCGCCCTGGCGCACATGGCCGCGAAGAAGGATAATTCCGTCACCGCGGCGACCTTCTTCACCGCCCAGCACGATTTTTCCATGGCCGGCGATCTGCAACTGTTCACCAGCGATTCGTGGCTGAAGGAACTGGAACGCCAGATGGACTCCGCCGGCGGCGTCCTGCCAGGTTCGGCCATGGCCGATACCTTCAATTCGCTGCGCGCCAACGACCTGATCTGGTCGTTCTTCGTCAACAACTACCTGATGGGCAAGGATCTGACGCCGTTCGACCTGTTGTGCTGGAACGCCGACCAGACGCGCATGCCCAAGACGCTGCACCTGTTCTACCTGCGCCGCTTCTACGGCGAGAACGCCCTGACCAAGGGCGAACTGGTGCTGGACGGCGTTACCATCGACCTGAAGACCGTGACGATCCCGATTTACGAACAGGCCGGCCGCGAGGACCATATCGCGCCGCCGTCCTCAGTCTATACGGGGTCGAAGATGTTCGGCGGCGACGTGACTTACGTCCTGGCGGGCTCCGGACACATCGCCGGCGTCGTCAATCCGCCGGCGGCGCAGAAATACATGTACTGGCTCAACGACCAGCATCCGGATCGCTTCGAGGACTGGATTGCCGGCGCGGTCGAGCACCCGGGTTCGTGGTGGCCGCATTGGGCCAACTGGCTGAGCCAGTGGTCGGGCAAGAAAATCCCGGCGCGCGACACGACCAAGGGCAAGTTCAAGCCGGTGATGGATGCGCCCGGGTCGTATGTGCTGGTGAAGTCGTAAGATTTTTTAGCGACGAAAAGCACGAAAAAAGTCGAAAAGCACGAAGGGTTCGAGGCAATGCCTCCATTCACACGGAGCGCCCCTTACATTCGTGCTTTTCGGCTTTTTTCGTGCTTTTCGTCGCAAATTCTTATTTTTAACGCCAGTGTAGGTTTCACCGAAGGTCGTTCCCACGCCTGGCGAAAATTAACCATTTTCAAAGGTTTGAAATGCCACAAATGTGCATAGGCTTAGCGCAGCGGCGCATTTACCAACAGCCTATCAATATTGATTTTCGTTAACCATTTTGGCAATTTTCAGGAAAATCAATTAGATAATGGCAGCCTCAGCCCTCATCTCTCAGTATCAATGCCGGGCGCTTCCCACAAGATTCAACATTGATTATCCTTACGCGAATCACCGAGCGGATGTGCGGTATGATGGCACTTCTTCAAGCAGGTGAATACGCCAAAAGCGCGAACCGGAAACCGGGTCGCGCTTGAGCGAAGTCATGGATTTATGCGGTTGAAGCGCGCTGAGAAGAGTCCGCCAAGCCGCTGAAAAGCCGCGGCAATTGGCGGGCCCGGCTCAGAGCCGCAGGATGATGGTCTCGACCAGTGGCCGGCGGCCCCAGATGCTTTGGGCGATCTTCTTAACGATGCGTGCGACGGCGGCTTCGACGATCTCGTCGTCCTCGCGGTCCTCCTTCGACAACTTGTTGACGGCGCTTTCGGCGGCATCGCCCATCCGTTCCAGATGCTCGGATATGCTGTCCTCGTCCTCGAAGGCCAGGCCCAGGCCGCGCACGTCGACCAGCGACGCCAAACGGTTTTTGCCGTCGAGCGCGAAGGCGACGAAGATCATGCCGTTATGCGCCGAATGGCGGCGTTCGCGCAGCGCTTCGGAGGCTTCGGGCACCAGATGGCCGCCGTCGACGAACAGGCGGCCGGCCGGCACCTCGTCGATGATCTCGGCGCGGCCGGGCGCCAGGCGGACCATTTCGCCGTTGTGCGGCGTGATCTGCTCCGGCACCTGCAGTTCGGCGGCCAGGGCGGCGTGCTTCAACAAGTGGCGGCGCTCGCCATGGGTCGGCACGGCGATGCGCGGACGCACCCAGGCGTACATATCCTTCAGCTCGTCGCGGCACGGGTGGCCGGAGACGTGGATACCCGGATGATCGCGTTCGGTGTGGATCTCCACGCCCAGGTCCGACAGGCGGTTCTGCAGCGAGCGAATGGGGATTTCGTTGCCGGGAATGACGCGTGACGAAAAGACGCAGGAATCGCCGGCCTTGAGCTTGACCGCCGGATGGCTGCCGTCGGCGATGCGCGACAGGGCCGCGCGCGGCTCGCCCTGCGAGCCGGTGCACAGATAGAGGACCTTGCCGTCCTTGAGGTGGGCCGCCTCGCCTTCGCTGAGCGGCTCGGGGATGCCCTGCATCAGCCCAACGTGGCGCGCGGCGGCGAACATGCGATGCATCGAACGCCCGACCAGGCAGACGCCGCGGCCGCAAGCCTCGGCGGCGCGCATGATCGAGTCCATCCGCGCCACATTTGACGCGAAGCAGCCGACGACGACGCGGCCCTTCAGGCCGCGGATCAGGGCCTCGAGCGCCACGCGCACATCGGCTTCGGATCCGGCGCGGCCCTCGACGAAAACATTGGTCGAGTCGCAGACCATGGCCAGGACGCCGGCGTCACCGAGCGCGCGCAGGCGGCCGATGTCGGTCGGCGCGCCGGTGATCGGTTCGTCGTCGATCTTCCAGTCGCCGGTGTGCCAGACCGTGCCGAGCTCGGTGGTGATGGTCAAGCCGTTGGGCTCGGGGATCGAGTGGGTGATGCTGATATAGTCGATCTCGAACGGCCCGAGCGAGACATGGCCGTTCAGCGGCACTTCGGTCAGGTCGAAGTCCTCGACGCCGGCCTCGCGCAGCTTCTCGCGGATCAGGAAGGCGGTGAAGGGCGTGGCGTACATCGGCGCCTTGATCTTGTCCCACAGCCAGCCAAGCGCCCCGATATGGTCTTCGTGAGCATGGGTGAGGACGATACCCAGGATGGTCTCGCCCTTGAGGAATTCCGGATCGGGCACGATGACCTCGATGCCCGGCGTGGTCAGGTCGCCGAAGGTCACGCCGACATCAACGAGGATCCATTGGCGGTCATGCGCCGGACCGAATCCATACAGGTTCAGGTTCATGCCGATTTCGTTCGAGCCGCCCAGCGGCAAAAACACGAGTTCGTTCTGATTCTTAGTCTTCATTTTTACTTTGCTTTAGGGTCCGCCGGTAGATCTCCAGCAGGCCGCGCAGGGTGAGGTCATGATCGAAATGATCGATCTTATTCGTCGCGCCTTCGAACAGCGACGCAACGCCCCCTGTGGCGATGACTCGCATGGGCGAACCGTACTCATTCGAGATAGCCTCGATCAGGTATTCGATCAAGCCGACATACCCCCAAAATATGCCCGATTGCATGGCGCTGACCGTGTCGCGGCCGATAACGTGCGCCGGCTTTTCGATGGCGATGCGCGGCAATTTGGCGGCGGCGGTGTGCAGGGCCTGCATCGACAGGTTGATCCCCGGTGCGATGACACCGCCTTCCCACCCGCCGTCGGCGGCGACGATGTCGAAGGTGGTGGCGGTGCCCGAGTCGATGATCAGCAGGGGACCGCCATAGGCCATATGACCGCCGACGGCATTGACCAGGCGGTCCGCGCCGGCTTCAGAGGGCTTTTCTATGCGCACCTCGATGCCAAGAAACGTATTGTCGCCAACGACATAGGGCTGTTTGTGAAAGTAGCGCTGGGCGAGTTTCCGCAGATTGAACAGCGACTGCGGCACGACCGAGGATATGATGCAGTCATCGACCGCCTTGAAATCGAGGCCATTCATCTGCAGCAACTGGAACAGCCACACGGCGTATTCGTCGGCGGTGCGGCGCGTCTCGGTGGCGGTGCGCCACTGCGCCAGCCAGCGCTCGCCGTCGTGGACGGCGAACAGCGTATTGGTGTTGCCTTGCTCGATTGCCAGAAGCATTTGTTTTGTTCCGGGGTGCAGGGGACGAGTCCCCTGCCCTTTACTCTTCGTAGTCAACGTCACCCCCGGTCAGGGTGACGACTTGGCCGTCCTGGGCCGTGATCTGCAGGCCACCGAACGGATCGAGGCCCTTGAGCTTGCCGGTGATCGTCACGCCGTCATGCACCGCCTTGAGCGTCATCTCGCGGCCGTAGGCGCGCTTCAGCCACGCCTTGGCGATATCGTCGAAGCCCTTGTCGCGCCACAGGTCGAGCACGCTGTCGAGGTGGGCTGTCAGCTTGATGAGGACGGCTTCGGCATCGAGCGTCTTGGCGGCCGGGCTGATGTCACGCAGCCCGATGGTCAGATAGCCTTCCAGGATCGGCGCGCGCGCCACGTTCATGCCGATGCCGATAACGACGCCGAGATGGCCTTCGCGCTGGCTGGGCTCGGTCTGAACCAGGATGCCGCACAGCTTGGCGCCGTTATAGAGGATATCGTTGGGCCATTTGATGCGCAGCGCCGCGTCGGTGTCCGGGATCAGCGGCCGCAGCATCTCGTAGATGGCCAGCGCCGTGACGAAGCTGAGCTGCGGCGCCTGACGCACATCGAGCGTCATGACCTCGTAGCGGGAGGCCATGAGATTGCCCTTGGTGCCGATCCACTGGCGCCCATGCCGGCCGATGCCCTTGGTCTGTTCGCGCGCCAGAATCCAGCCCGGCTCTTCCGGGCCGCCCATCAAGCGGTTCAGGGCGACGGTTTGCGTCGACGGTAGGCTATCGAAGATTTCGATCTTCGCCACGGGTCCCGGGTCCTAAAGGCCGAAGCCCTTGGCCGCGTTCGTCGCCAGCGGCCACACCACGACGATCAGCGGAATGGCGAACAGCGACACGGCCGCGGCGGCATAGGCCACCCATTTGGCCTCGGCCGGCATCTTGTCCATGGTAATATCAGACGCGTCGAACCACATCAGCTTTATCAGGCGCAGATAGTAGAAGGCGCCGATGACCGAGGCGACGAGACCGGCGGCGGCGAAGCCCCACAGGCCGGACTTGATGGCGGCGCCGAAGACGAAGAACTTGGCCCAGAAGCCGCCGAACGGCGGCATGCCGAGCACCGACAGGGCCAAGGCCGTCAGGACGATGGTCAGCGGCATGTTGGTCCGGGCTAAGCCGGCCATCTGGTCGATGCGGCTGACCGGCTCGCCCTTGCGGTTCAGGGCCATGGCGCATGAGAACAGGCCCATCGTATCGATCATGTAGAGGACGAAGAACATCAGGAGCGGCATGATGCCCGAGACGCCGGCGGCGACGGCCAGAAGGGCATAGCCCATATTGGCGATCGACGAATAGGCCAGCAGGCGCTTGAAGTCCTTTTGCATCAGGCCGCCGAGGCCGCCGACGACGAACGACAGGACCGCCAGCAGCAGGACGACCTGTTGCCATTGCTGGATTTCGTGGGCGAAGGCGCCCTCGAGGACGCGGGCCAGCAGCACCATGGCGGCGAACTTGGGCGCGCCGGCGGCATAGGCGACCATGGGCGTGGGCGCGCCTTCATAGACGTCGGGCGTCCACATGTGGAACGGCGCAGCCGAGACCTTGAACGCCAGGCCGGCAATGACGAAGACCAGGCCGAAGATCAGGCCGGTCGAGGGATTGGCGACGGCGTTCTCGGAGATGGCGGCGAAGTTCATCGAACCGGCAAAGCCGTAGACCAGCGAGATGCCGTACAATAGCAGACCCGAGGACAGAGCGCCCAGGACGAAATATTTCAGACCGGCTTCGGACGACTTGGCGTCGTCGCGGCGGAAGGCGGCCATGACATACATGGCCAGAGATTGCAGTTCCAGGCCGATATAGAGCGCGATCAGATCGCCGGCCGAGACCATCATGCTCATGCCGAGCGCCGACAGGGTGACCAGGATGGGGAATTCGAAGCGGCGATTGCCGACGCGGTCGAAATAGCCCTGGCCCAGCGCGATCACGAGAGCGGCGGCGATATAGATGACGACCTTGGCGAATTGCGACACGCCGTCGACGATCAGCGAGCCGTTGAAGGCGTGGCCTTGCGGACCAAGGGCGGCGGCAAAGGCGGCGGCGACGAGCGCCGCGCCGCACAGCGCGCTGACCGAGGTCATGCCCTTGTCGGTACGGATGGCGCCGAAGACCAGGATCAGCAGACTGGCGACGCCCAGGATGAATTCCGGCCAGGCCAGATTGAGTCCGAGGTTGGAAAGCAGCATCTGGGTTTATTCCTAATCTTGGCCCTATCCGCCGGCGATCACGTGATAACCCGCTACGAGGGTATTCACGCTGGCCGTGGTAATATCGAAAATGAACGCCGGGTAGATACCCAGCAACAGGGTGCCGGCGATCAGCGGCGCGAAGATGGCGATTTCGCGCAGGCTGAGGTCGGGGTATTTCTTCAGCTCGTCGTTCTTCACCTCGCCGAACATCACGCGCTTGTAGAGGTTGAGCGCATAGACGGCCGAGAAGATGACGCCCGAAGCGGCGACGAAGGCGACCCAGGTGCCCCATTGATAGGCGCCGGTCATGGTGAGAATTTCACCGACGAAGCCCGAGGTCCCCGGCAGGCCGACATTGGCCATGGTGAACAGGAGGAAGACGAAGGCGTAATGCGGCATAAGCTTGGTGACACCGCCATAGAAGGCGATTTCACGCGTATGCCAGCGGTCGTAGACGACGCCGACGCAGAGGAAGAGCGCGCCGGAAATCACGCCGTGGCTCAGCATCTGGTAGATGGCGCCCTGGACACCCAGCGCATTGCCCGAGAAGATGCCCATGGTGACGAAACCCATGTGGGCAACCGAACTGTAAGCGATCAGTTTCTTGATATCGGTCTGGCGGAAAGCGACCAGCGATGTATAGACCACGGCGATCACCGACAGCACCATGATCAGCGGCGCGAACATGTGCGACGCGTCCGGGAACATCGGCAGGTTGAAGCGGATGAAACCGTAGCCGCCGAGCTTCAGCAGGATACCGGCCAGCATGACCGAACCGGCGGTCGGCGCTTCGACGTGGGCGTCGGGCAACCAGGTGTGGACCGGCCACATCGGCATTTTCACCGCGAACGAGGCGAAGAAGGCGAACCATAGCCATGGCTGGGCGTCCTTGGCGAAGTGGTAGGCGCTAAGGGCCGGGATATCGGCGGTTCCGGCGACGCCGACCATGTACAGCATGGCCGCCAGCATCAGGACGGAGCCCAAAAGCGTGTAGAGGAAGAACTTGTAGGCCGCATAGACCCGGTTCTTGCCGCCCCAGATACCGATGATCAGGAACATCGGCACCAGGCCACCCTCGAAGAAGATGTAGAACAGGAAAAGGTCGAGCGAGGTGAAGACGCCGATGACCAGGGTCTCCAGCAAGAGGAAGGCGACCATGTACTCGGTGACACGGGTCTTGATCGAGTCCCACGAGGCCAGGATACATAAGGGCATCAGGAAGGTGGTCAGCAGGACGAACAGGATCGAGATGCCGTCGACGCCCATATGGTACGAGATCGGACCGAAGAGCGCATGTTGCTCTTCGAACTGATAGCCGCTGGATTTGCCGTTGAACGCCGCGATCAGATAGACGCTGAGCGCAAGCGTGATCAGGGTCGTCCACAGCGCGATCCACTTCGCATTGCCGGCGATGACCGCGCTATCGTCCTTGCGCGCCATGGCGCGGACGATGCCGATCACAACCGCGCCGACCAGCGGCAGGAACGTGACGATACTCAGGAGATAGGGTATGGCGGGCAGCATTGAAATTTCCATCTCTCCTAGTGTCCCACGCTAACCATTTTTATGACCCAGGTCAGCAGGCCGACAACGCCGAGGAACATGAAGAAGGCGTAGTGATAGACATAACCCGACTGGGTCTTGACGAGCTTCTTGGCCGAGTTGAGCGCCGTCCAGGCCGCGCCGTTGGGGCCCAGACCGTCGATGATCTTGATGTCGCCGATCTTCCAGAAGACGTCGCCCAGCACCTTGGTGAGCTTGACGAAGGTCGCCTGGTAGATCTCGTCGAAGAACCACTTGTTGTAGAGAAAGGTCCAGACGACGCCCTTTTGCTCGGCCAGGCGGCGCGGCAGACCGGGCTTCATGACGTAATAGAAGTAGGCGATCAGGAAGCCGAGAACGGTCACGGTCAGCGGAGCCAGATGGACCCACAGTTCCTTGATATGCTCGGCATCCTCATGAACGTGATTGTTTGGACCGTTGAAGATGGCCTGGCCCCAGAAGGCTTCGCTATGCGCGCCGATGAAATAGGGCGCGAAGGCGGCGCCGGCGAAGATAGCGCCAAAGGCCAGCACGACCAGCGGCAGCAGCATGATCCACGGGCTTTCGTGCGGCTTGTGATCATGTCCATGACCATGATCGTCGTGAGCATGATCGTCATGGCCATGCGCAGCGTGCGCATCGGCGCCGTGCGGCGGTTCGGACGCGTCATGGCCGTCGATGACCTCATGCGCGTCGTGATGCCCATGCTCCCAGTGCTTCTTGCCGTGAAAGGTCATCATGATCAGGCGCCAGGAATAGAAGCTGGTCAGCAGGGCGGCGCTGATGCCCATGACGAAGGCGAACATACCTTCGGGTGTGCCGTGGGCGGCCCAGGCGTCCTCGAGGATGGCGTCCTTCGAGTAGAAGCCGGCGAAGCCGATCGGCGTAAACGGGATGCCGAGGCCGGTGATGGCGATAGTGCCGATCATCATGACGCCGTAGGTGATCGGCAGCAGCTTCCACAGGCCGCCCATCTTGCGCATGTCCTGCTCGTGATGCATGCCGTGGATCACCGAACCGGCGCCCAGGAACAACAGCGCCTTGAAGAAGGCGTGGGTGACCAGGTGGAACATGGCCGCCTGATAGGCGCCGACGCCGGCGGCGAAGAACATGTAGCCCAGTTGCGAGCAGGTCGAATAGGCGATGACGCGCTTGATGTCGTTCTGGGTAAAGCCGATCGAGGCGGCGAAGATGGCGGTCGTGGCGCCGACATAGGCGACGACCATGCGCGCCCAAGGCGCGTATTCGAACAGGGGCGACAGCAGGCAGACCATGTAGACGCCGGCGGTGACCATGGTGGCGGCGTGGATCAGGGCCGACACGGGGGTCGGGCCTTCCATGGCGTCGGGCAGCCAGGTGTGCAGGAAAAACTGCGCCGACTTGCCCATCGCGCCGATGAACAGAAGGAAGGCGGCGAGATCGAGCGCCGAGAAGCTCTGGCCGAGGAATTCCCAATGCTGGCCGGCGTGCGACGCGATCATCGGGAACAGTTCGCGGAAATTGATCGTGCCGAACTGCCAGTAGACCGTCATGATGCCGAGCGCGAAGCCGAAGTCGCCGACGCGGTTGACGACGAAGGCCTTGATGGCGGCCGATGACGCGCTGTCCTTCTGGTACCAGAAGCCGATCAGCAGGTAGGACGCCAGCCCCACCCCTTCCCAGCCGAAGAACAGCTGCATGAAGTCGGCGGCGGTCACCAGCATCAGCATGGCGAAGGTGAACAAGGACAGATAGGCGAAGAAGCGCGGGCGCGAGTCGTCCTCGGCCATGTAGCCCCAGCTATAGAGGTGGACGAGCGACGACACCGTGGTGACGACGATCAGCATGGTGCACGACAGGGCATCGACGCGGATCGACCAGGCCGACTTGAACGTGCCGATATTGATGAAGTCGAGCAGCTTCACCGTGAAGTCGGGCATGCCGCCCCAGGTGTGCTGGATGAAGGTGTACCAACCGCAGACGCAGGCAAGGAACAACAGGCCCGTCGTGATGGTCTGCGACAGGATATTGCCGAGACGGCGGCCGAACAGGCCGGCGATGACGGCGCCGACGATCGGCGCCATGACGGCGGTCGTCACCACGGCCGACATGGACGAGGTCATTTCGCTGGGAAGCATGGTCGCAAGCATATCCGGCTCAGCCTTTCATCACGCTGGCGTCATCGACGGCGATGTCGCCGCGATTACGGAAGAAGGTGACAAGGATGGCCAGGCCGACGGCGGCCTCGGCCGCGGCGACGGTGAGCACGAACATCGCCATGATCTGCCCCTGGATATTGTGCAGGTAGGCCGAGAAGGCGACGAAGTTGATGTTCACCGCCAGCAGGATCAGCTCGATCGACATCAGGATGATGATGATGTTGCGGCGGTTGACGAAGATGCCGAACACCCCCGTCGTGAACAGAATCGCCGAGACGACGAGATAATGGACAAGTCCGATGGTCATTCCTTGATCCCTTCGCCGGTTTTCACTTTGACGATTTCCACCGCATCCTTGCGGCGACGCGTAACCTGTTTGTGGATGTCCTGGCGCTTGACATAGGTGCGGTGGCGCAGGGTCAGCACGATCGCGCCGATCATCGCCACCAGCAGGACGAAGCCGGCCGATTCAAACAGATAGGCATAGGTGGTATAAAGTTGCTCGCCGATCTGGGCGATATTGCTCTTGGCCGGGTCGAAGGCGACCGTGAGGTTGCCCTTGGCGGCGCCCTTGCCGGCGACGATCTGGGCGACGAAGATCAGTTCGATCAGCAGCAGACCACCGCAGACGGCGCCGATGCCGAGATAGTTGGCGAACCCCTGGCGCAGCTTGCCGAAGTCGATGTCGAGCATCATGACCACGAACAGGAACAGCACCGCGACGGCACCGACATAGACGACGACCAGCAGCATGGCCAGGAACTCGGCGCCCAGCAGTACGAACAGGCCGGCGGCGCTGAAGAACGCCAGAATAAGATACAGCACGCTGTGTACAGGGTTGCGTGCCGTGATCACCAACAGGCCGGCGACAACGGTCGTTATGGCCAATAGGTAGAAGGCGATGTCCACCAATATCATGGTCAGCCAATCTTCTTGTCTTACATGACCCAAAGGCGCCGGGCCCCGGAATCGGTTGGTATTTCAGGTCTCGTGTGTGGGCCAATTGGCCCGGGATTTAACGATACGCCGCGTCGAGCTCGAGCGCCTTGGCGATTTCGCGTTCCCAGCGGTCGCCGTTGGCCAGAAGCCGTTCTTTGTCGTAATAGAGTTCTTCGCGCGTATCGGTGGCGAATTCGAAGTTCGGTCCCTCGACGATGGCGTCGACCGGGCAGGCTTCCTGGCACAGGCCGCAATAGATGCACTTCACCATGTCGATGTCGTAGCGCGTCGTGCGCCGCGAGCCGTCCGAGCGCGGCTCGGCCTCGATGGTGATGGCCTGGGCCGGGCAGATGGCCTCGCACAGCTTGCAGGCGATGCAGCGTTCCTC
>OUWB010000611.1_pt1 | contig 21404 bp, 17 predicted proteins | sample 1779821 | NCBI WGS metagenome assembly OUWB01 (sample SAMEA3914806, study PRJEB12502) | metagenome | biome: forest; material: soil | place: Canada | collected 2011-08-03 | depth 0.1 m
GAAAATATCTGGCAGTACCTGCGACAAAACAAGCTTTCCAACACGATCTATGATGACTACGAAGCCATCGTTGACACATGCTGCGAAGCCTGGAACTTCTTTGCCGACGACCTAAAGACCGTAACCACAGTCACAACAAGATCATGGGCATCGGTCAATGTTTAGGGCCGTTGGTATAAGCTCCGGCCAAGTCGAACGAACTGCGCTGCGCGCGGCGGCGTTTTCGTGTCTTTTCGACTTATTTTCGTGCTCTTCGTGGCAAAAAACCTACTGCCCGGGGGTCGTTTCGCTGTGCGTGTCGGTTTCGGTATCCGTTCCGGTCAGGCACGACTGGTCGGGATGCAGGCGTGACACCCACACCGGCTCGACATAACGCCCGCCGTCCATGAAGCCGGGACAGCCGTCCGGTACCGTCCCCTGGCCGTTGCCCAGCTGGAGCGACACGGCCAGCGATTGCGAGCGGCCGCGCGGCAGCTTGATGCGGCCGTGATCGACGGTGTTGCCGCCATAGTCGGCCTGGCTGACGGCCACCCCCAAGGTGCTGTCCTTGCCGATGGGGATCAGGCTCGAGACATAGGCGCTGCTGTAGCCGTTGCTGCCGACGGCGACGCCGGCGGACCCGTGAATCTGACGCGGGGCATTGGCATCGGTGTCGCTGGCCGGCGCCGCGTGATCGAGTTTCGGCGCGTCGTTAACCCAGGCCTTGATCTGCTCGTCGGTGGTCAGCGGCTTGGACGCGCTGGCGGGCTTGGCCGTATCCGTCGTGGCCGCCGGCGGCGCGGATGCCGGCGTGCCCACCACCATTTCGTCGCCCGCCGAAGTCTGCGCCGGCGCCTGAGTCTGGCCATGGGCGGCCGAGGCGATCAAGGCCAGGGCGATAACGGGAACGACGCGGGACATAAACATGGGTGGATACTCCTCGACCGCCATCCTGACCCGGTCGTGCAGCCGAATTAAGGCCGCATTCTGTCACACATGCAAGGGCCGAAATTGTTGTGCCGGCGCGCGCCGACATCGCCAAGCCGCGGATTGGCCTTCCTCCTGGGTGAAACAGGGCGTGGGGCCCGGCATCGCCAGGCCTCGAAGATGTAACTGCGGCCAAGCCCGCGGCGAAAGGCGATATTCGTGGAATAATTTACCCAATACAACTGGGTAAATTCTTCCTACGGGCAATTTATTTCCACATTTCACAATAATACTCTTTGTATACGTAACTATACATAAATGTCTGAAGTGAAATGTTGCCGTTTTAACCTATGGTTAATTATAATTACTCACCCTGTTGAGGCCGGCTCATCTGGCCGGCATCCACTGAAGGAGGTCCCTGTGTCATCAGACAGCGTATCGGGGCTCGGATCCTCTTCCTACTCGCAGAGTCTGGCCAGGTTGATGGCCAGTCTTCAAAGCCAGAGCGCGTCTTCGACGTCGTCCGCTACGGCCAGTGCAAGTACGGGTTCGGCCTCATCAATATCGAGTACCAGCGCGGCTTCGTCGACAACGAGCGTCGATGAAAATCTCGCCTATTTTCTGAACGGGCTATCGTCGGGCACCATGTCGGGCCTGCTGCAGGCCCAGTCGGCGGACGGCCCGCCTCCACCCCTGCCCGGCGGCGGCATGGAGGGGGCGAGCGGTCCGGGCGGCGCCGGTGGCGCCGGCGCCTCATCGCAATCGACCAGTTCGGCGTCGATCGTGTCGACCCTGTCGGACCTGTCCAGCGGCCTGGAAAGCATGATGCAGCAACTGGAGTCGGCCCTGGGCTCGATCACCGGCGGCACCTCGTCATCGTCGCTTCTGTCGTCAATGACCGACAACAGCTTCAACGGCCCGCCGCCCCCGCCGCCTTTTGGCGGCGCGAACGCCGCCGGCGCCGACGGGACGAATCAGCCATCGACATCGTCCGCCACCGCCAGCGCGGCATCGGCCACGTCGAGCCTGTCCGACACCTCGACCAGCCTGAACGCTATGATGCAGCAGTTGATGTCGGCGCTGCAGGCCTACGACGCCAATAACGCCGCCGCGGCGTCCGGCTTCAATGCCTCGGCGCTGAGCGCAACCTCACTGAGCGCCTGAGCACGCGTCCTGGCCGGCGAATCCCCGGATTCGCCGGCGAAGACGTCCTTAGATCGAGGCCCGTCCGGATAAATGACCGCTGCGCCGGCGCGGCAGGGCGGTCGGGAGATGGGCCGGCAAGGGCGCCCGGACCAGGCGTTTCTTGACCTTGTTGTCCAGCAAAGCCGCTTCCAGGACAGCCAGGCAATGCGGCAATCTTTGCGTCCGCCAATCCCGGGCTTTTGCATTCATGCCCGTTTCCATCGCCTGGGATTGCGTACTGCCGAGACGGAAGCGGCTGAGGGCCGTGATGGTTATATGTACCTGAATCGGATCGAGATCATCCCGGAAGAGGCCCTTGGCCTGGCCGCTGACGATCAGGTCCTTGATCAGCCGCAGGCGCGATTGTACGTCCTTCACCATGGGCGAAAGCCGCGCCGCCCGCTTGCCGCTCATGAGGTCCTCGGTGCGAAACAGGGCTTCCACCAAGGGATGACGTTCGAAAAATTCGTAGCTGAAACGCATCAGCTCCAGCATGCCGACGAGCGGCCGGTCGAGGTCTATGTCGAGCTCCGCCTCCGCCTGACGCATCTGATCCGACGCCGCTTCCAGGATCGCCAGATAGAGCCCGTCCTTGCCGCCGTAATAATGGTAGACCATGCGGATATTGCAGCCGGCCGCCTTGACGACGCGCTCGAGACGACCGCCCGAAAAGCCGTTCTGGGCGAATTCCCTGAGTCCCGCCTTGAGGAGCGCCGCCCGGGTGCGATCGGCGTCGCGGGTGCGCGGCTTGGGCAAGGCCGCAAGCGGTGCGAGCGCCGGACGCTCGCGATCGGTTTTTGCCAAGGCCAAATCCTCCTGGGGACGCCGTGTCTTGCGCAACGGTCATAAGCTTATAAGCCAATTCCTAACCGCGACCAATGGCCCGCAGAATAATCTTCCCCACTAACGCATGTTATGCTTACTTACTTCGTTGGCGACGGCGGTGTGGGGTGGACATGAAGAACGAAACTGACGCGGCGCCGGTCCCGCATCCCGTGGATGCCCTGCTGCCGCCCGGCAAGCTCGCGGTCCTGGCCATCCAGCACGTCCTGACCATGTATGCCGGCGCCGTAACCGTGCCGATCATCATCTCCAGCGCCCTGCATCTCGCCGCCGACCAGACCGCCTATCTCATCAGTTCGGACCTTTTGGCCTGCGGACTGATCACGCTCATCCAGTGTTTCGGCGTGTTCGGCGTCGGCGTGCGTCTGCCCATCGTCATGGGCGTGACCTTCGTCGCCATCGGGCCCAGCATCGCCATCGCCTCCAATCCGGCCCTGGGCCTGCCCGGCATATTCGGCGCCACCCTGGTCTCAGGCGTGCTCGGCCTGTTCATCGCGCCTTTGTTCAGCCGCCTGGCGCAGATCTTCGCCCCCGTCGTCACCGGCACCGCCATGCTTTTGATCGGCTTGTCGCTGTTCGGGCCGGCGATCGTCTGGGCGTCGGGCGGCAAGGCCGACACGCCGGGCGACCTGCCCTCCATGGCCATCGCCGGCTTCGTCATCCTCAGTATCCTGGCCGTCATGCGCTTCGGGCGCGGCTTTCTGGGCAATATGGCCGTACTGCTCGGCATGTTGATCGGATACGCCGTGACCGCCGCGCTGGGCTGGGTCGATTTCAGCCATGTCGCCTCGGCGGGATGGGTGGCAGTGGTCTCGCCCCTGCATTTCGGCCTGCCGCGGTTCGATCTCCTGGCGGCGATCTCGATGACGGTCGTCATGCTGATCACCATGGTCGAATCGAGCGGCATGATGTTCGCGCTGGGCCGTATCGTCGAGCGTCCGCTTACGCTCCATGACCTGACGCGCGGCCTGCGCGCCGACGCGGTGGGCGCGCTGCTCGGCGGACTGTTCAACAGCCTGCCCTATACATCGTACTCGCAGAATATCGCCATGGTCGGCATGACCGGCGTGCGCTCGCGCTATGTCTGCGCCGGCGCCGGACTGATCCTGATCGTGCTCGCCTGTATTCCGAAACTGTCGTTTGTCGTCACCTCGATCCCGCAGCCGGTGCTTGGTGGCGCGGCCCTGGTGATGTTCGGCATGGTTGCCGCCAATGGCGTCGCAGCGCTCGGCCGCGCCGAGGTCACCGGCAATCGCCGCAATCTCTATGTCGTCGCCCTGTCGCTCAGCGTCGGTCTGGTGCCGACGCTCGCCCCCAAATTCTTCGACAACATGCCGGCCTATCTGGCGATTTTCCTGCACAACTCGGTCATGCTGGGCATTTTCGTTGCGATCGGGCTCAATCTTCTGCTCAATGGACTGTCGAAATCCCAGGAACCGGGCGAGTTGGTCGAGTCGTGAGCCGTACCCTTTTGCTGAAGGACGCCGATCTGGTCGTCACCATGGACGATCGGCGGCGCGAAATCCCACGCGGCAGCGTCTATATCGCCGGCAGTGAAATTCGCGCCGTCGGACCGGCCACCGAGCTGCCGCAAACGGCGGATGAGGTCATCGACCTCGCCGGCCACGTCGTCATACCCGGCCTGATCAACACCCACCACCATATGTTCCAAAGCCTGACGCGCGCCGTGCCCGCCGCCCAGGACGCCAGTCTGTTCCGCTGGCTGAAGGCGCTGTATCCCATCTGGTCGCGGCTGACGCCGCAGATGATCCGCGTCTCGACCCAGACCGCCATGGCCGAACTTCTGCTCAGCGGCGCGACGACGACCAGCGATCACCTCTATCTGTTTCCCAATGGCAGTCGCCTCGACGACAGCATCGACGGCGCCCGTGAGATCGGCATGCGCTTTCACGCGGCGCGCGGCGGCATGAGCATCGGCGAAAGCCAGGGCGGTCTGCCGCCCGACTATCTGGTCGAAGACGAGGCCGATATCCTGAAGGACGCACAACGCCTGATCGAAACCTGGCACGATGCCAAGCGCCACAGCATGCTGCGCCTTGTCGTGGCGCCGTGCTCGCCCTTTTCGGTCAGCGAAGGTCTGATGCGCGATTCGGCCGCCCTGGCGCGCGTCTATGGCGTTTCGCTGCATACCCATCTGGCTGAAAACCTGGACGACGTCCGCTACAGCCTCGAAAAATTCGGCAAGACGCCGGCGCGCTATGCCGAGGATCTCGGCTGGACAGGGTCCGACGTCTGGCATGCCCACTGCGTGCGGCTCGACAAGGAAGGCGTCGCGCTGTTCGCCCGCACACGGACCGGCATCGCGCATTGCCCGTGCTCGAACATGCGCCTGGGCTCCGGCATCGCGCCGGTCGCGCGCATGCGCCGCGAGGGTGTGCCCATAGGCCTCGGTGTCGACGGCTCGGCGTCGAACGATGGGGCGTCCCTAGTCGGCGAAGCGCGCCACGCCATGCTGTTGCAACGCGTGCGGTTTGGGCCCGCGGCCCTGACGGCGCGCGAGGCGCTGGAGATGGCGACGCGCGGCGGGGCAGCGGTGTTGAACCGCGACGATATCGGGCATCTGGCGCCAGGCATGGCGGCGGATCTCGCCGTCTTCGACCTTAACTCCGTCGCGTTCGCCGGCGCGCGCCACGACCCGACGGCGGCGCTGGTCTTCTGCTCGCCCGTGCCGGCCGCCTATACCGTCGTCAACGGCCGCGTCGTCGTGCGCCAGGGACAGTTGGAAACGCTCGACCTCGGCCGCCTGGTCGAGCGCCATAATCAGCTCGCGGCCGAGCTTCTCGCCAATCAAGCACGCACATAGGCTGAAATGACGTCCAGACTGTGCCGCAACCGGTCGGCGCGCCAGTGTGGATCGCGCAGATCCGTGTCCAGAACCGCCGACATCGAATAGGCATTGGCCAGGTGAAACCGGCTGAGCGCGGTGATCGTCACATAGACCTGGACCGGATCGAGATCGGCGCGGAAGATGCCCTGGGCCTGGCCGCTGTGGATCAGGTTGCCGATCAGGCTCTTCAGCGTCGTTCCGCCCTGCGGAACGGGTGGCAGTTGCGCCACGAACTTGCCCTGCATCATGTTCTCGGCGCGCAGAAGCCCTTCGAAGAGGGGATTGTTCTGGAAGTAGAGCACGGTGAAGCGCGTCAGCTCGAGAATGCCCTCCAGGGGTTTCGCCAGGTCGATCTCGATCAGCGATTCCTTGTGGCGCAGATCGGCATAGGCGGCCTCGAGCACGGCGAGATACAGCCCCTTCTTGCCGCCGAAATAGTGATAGAGCATGCGGATATTGCATTTGGCGCCGGCGGCGATCTTGTCGAGGCGCGCGCCCATAAAACCGTTGTGCGCGAACTCCTTGAGCCCGGACGCCAGCAGCGCCTTGCGGGTCCGCTCGGCGTCACGCTTGCGCGCCGGCAGGGACGAGAGTGCGGCCGGTGCGCGATCGGACGGGGTCAAAAGCAATGTCTTATCCTCGTATGGACGCCGACTGTCCCAAATCCGGCGGGTCCGCGCAAGCCCGTCCCTGCCCGGCGCCCCATCGCTTCCTGGTTCAAATATCCCTGCGGTATTTGTCACGAGTCACAAAAGTGTCACGGCGGCCATCTTAGTAAGTGAATCCTTACAAGACTCACTTGTGCGCCGCAGCATCGCAAGTAAGGATAACATGCATTAGGCGGCAGGCTGAATCGGTCACCCTGCGCATGGCGGTGGGATATTCCGATGAAAAATCGAGTAATTGCTTTGAAAGGATTAGGCTTTCTCCTGTGCGGCGCCTCCGCCTTCTCGCTTGGGTGCGCTGCGGCGCATGCGCAGGATACGACGGCGTCCGACAAGGGCGAAAAGATCGAGGAAGTCATCGTCTACGGCCAGAAGGTCGGCAAGAACCTGCAGAAATCGCCGCTGTCGATTACCGCGGTCAGCGGCGGCGCGCTCGATCAACAGAACATCGCCTCGGCCAAGGACCTAGGGACCATCGCGCCCGGCCTCGTCGTCAATTCGACGCCGTCCAATCCCCTGTCCCTGACCATTCGCGGCGCCGGTTATGAGGGCATTCAGAACAATTCCGCCCAGCCCAGCGTCTCGTTCAACGAAAACGGCGTCTATATCTCCAACCCGGTCGGTCTGGGCTCGAACTTCCTCGATGTCGACCAACTGGAAGTGCTGCGCGGCCCGCAAGGTACGGTGCTCGGTCAAAACTCCGACGGGGGCGCGCTCAACATCACCACCGTCCGGCCGGTCCTGGGCAAGGACGAAGGCTCCGCCGACCTCAGCCTGGGTTCGTTCGGTCTCGATCGCCTCCGCCTCGTCGAAAACCTGCCGATCGGCAGCGACATGGCGCTGCGCGCGGCCGTCCAGCAGGAAAAAAGCAAGGGCTATACCGAAGCGACCGACGTGCCCGGCCACCCGAACTATGCGCTGGGCAACGAGGACAGCGTCGACGGCCGCCTCGACTTCCTGTGGAGGCCCAGCAACGACCTGACCCTGGAACTGTGGGGCGAGGCGTATGAGAACAACGCCCACGGCGACGCCTTCAAGAACATCTACGACCCCAATCCCGATCCGTACAAGGTCACCCAGGACTATCCGTCGACCACCAAATCGATCAGCGACGTCGTGTCCGCCAAGGCGTCCTACGATCTGGGCTGGGCGACCGCCAACGCCATCCTCAGCTACCAGCACGGCAAGCTCGACGCCGCCGAAGGCCTGGACAAGCTGGATTTCGCCACGGCGATCCCGATCTACGGCGTACACGACGTCGCGCCCAACAATTATCGCACCGGCCATTCGACGACCCAGGAATTCGACCTGACCTCGAAACCGGGCGGCAAGCTCGACTGGATCGTCGGCGTCTTCGCCATCCAGCAGAGCTACGACGAAACCTTCCTGGAATATCAGTACACCGATCCGAACGCCGTCCTGCCGGGCGATGTCTCAAATGCCGGCGCCGACTTCGCCACCGGCGCGCTGGCCTTCGAAAGCACCGACACGCAAAAACTGAACTCGTGGTCGGCCTACGGCCAGGGCACCTATCAGTTCACGGACACCCTGCGCCTTATCGCCGGCGCGCGCGGCACGGTCGATTATCAGGTCGGCTACGTATCCACCTATTTCGATCCCGATGTCACGCTGAAGGCCAAGTACAAAGCCTTGACCGGCAAGATCGAGCTGGAAAACGACTTCACGTCATCGACCACCGGCTACGCCATGTGGTCATCGGGGATCAAGCCGGGCGGCGCCAATCTCAATCCGGGCGCGCTCTACGTGCCCGAAGTGTTCCAGCCGGAAAAGAACGACGCGCTCGAAGCCGGCCTGAAAAATCAGTTCTTCGACCATCGCCTGCGCCTGAACCTGGCGGCCTACTATAACTATTACCGCGACTTCCAGGCCGACAGCGAAGACCCGATTCCGTACCTCGGCGGTCTGACCAACATCAAGACCATGGACACCTATGGGTTCGAGAGCGAATTGACCGCGCTTTTGCCGTACAATCTGCGCTTCGACAACACCCTCACCCTGATGGGCGGCAAGGTGATGAGCCATCAGCAGATGTTCGATCCGGAAGTCGCCCAGGAGATCGACCGCGCCAATGGCGGCCCTTTCAACGGCAACGACGTCGACGACCGGTTCGCCGCCTTCTATGCCGGCAGCGCCGACATCTACGGGCGCACGCCGCCGAAGCTGCCGCCGTTTTCCGCCACGTTCGGCCTGACGCACAATCTGTATTTGCCCAACGGCGACGAACTCACCTCGCACCTGACCTACAGCTTCCGCGACGCTTACTGGTTCCGCATCTACGACAACCCGCAGACCGACAAGGTCCCGGTCTACAATCAGTGGAACGCCGACTTCAAATACCGCTTCGCCCACACCGGCTGGTACGCCGACCTGATCCTGACCAACCTGATGGACACGCCGTCGGTGGTGTCGAAATATACCGACAATTTCGGGGTTGGCGCCGTGGCCGAAGGCTTCGTGCCGCCGCGCAGCTTCGTCCTGCGCGTGGGCAAGAGCTTCTGATCCGGTCGAAACGGGCGGGGCCAGGAGGCGGCCAAGGGGGCGGCCAAGGGGGCGGAATGCCGGAACGGCATACCGTCCCGGCCATTTAACAATACAGGGTGCGGGGCGGAGCATGGCGAAATCAACGGGCGGCATCGACAGGTACTTCGCCCTGACGAAAAACGGCACATCGGTGCGAACCGAGATCTTCGCCGGCCTCACCACCTTCCTGACCATGGCCTATATCGTCCTGGTCAATCCGGCGATCCTGTCGCAGACCGGCATGCCGATCGCCGCGGTCACGGCGGCGACCTGCCTGTCGGCGGGATTCGCCAGCATTCTGATGGGCCTGACCGCCAACTATCCGTTGGCCCTGGCGCCCGGCATGGGGCTGAACGCCTATTTCACCTTTTCCGTCGTCAAGGGCATGGGCCTGCCGTGGGAGACCGCGCTCGGCTGCGTGTTCATCTCGGGCCTTGTCTTCCTTTTGCTGACCTTTGTCGGGGTGCGCCAGCTGATCGTCGGCGCCATCCCCAAGCCGCTTTACGCGGCGGTGGCCGGCGGCATCGGCCTGTTCATCGCCTTTATCGGCCTGAAGGATGCCGGCATCGTCGTCGGCAATTCGGCGACGACCGTCGGCCTGGGCGACCTGCACGCCACCGGCCCGCTCCTGGCGATCGCCGGCCTGCTCATCATGGCCGTCCTGAACGCCTGGCGCGTCAAGGGCGCGGTGCTGGTCGGCATATTGGCGGTGACGATCGCGGCCTGGGCCATGCACCTCGTCAAGGTGACGCCGCAAGCCTACGACCTCGGCCAACTCACCGCGACCATGTTTCGGCTCGATATCCCCGCCGCGGTCAATATCGGCAAGACCGGGTCCGGCATCCTCGAAATCGTCTTCGTCTTCCTGTTCGTCGATCTCTTCGACAATATCGGCACCCTGGTCGGGGTCAGCAAGAAGGCCGGCCTGATCGGCGAGGACGGCGCCATTCCGCGGCTCAATCGTATTTTCATCGCCGATTCGATCGCCACCATGGTCGGTTCGCTGCTCGGGACCTCGACGGTGACGAGCTATGTCGAAAGCGCCGCCGGTGTCGAAGCCGGCGGCCGCACCGGTCTGACCGCCGTCACCACCGGCATCCTGTTCCTCATCGCCCTCTTCTTCGCCCCCTATGCGCAATATATACCGTCGGCGGCCACGGCGCCGGCCCTGATCATCGTCGGCGCCATGATGATGGCGCCGCTCGCCGAAATCGAATGGAGCGATCCGGTCGTCGCGGTTCCGGCCTTCCTGACGCTTATCGGCATTCCGCTGACCTTCTCCATCGCCAATGGCCTGGCGTTCGGCTTGACAAGCTACGCCCTGCTCAAGCTCCTGCGCGGCCGCGCCACCTGGCGCGACGGCATGCTGTTCGTCCTGGCGGCCCTGTTCGTCTTCCGGTTTGTCTTCAGTGGTGGCTGAGGGCTCGGCATCGCCGGCGCCGCTGGATCGGCGTTGCATGTCGCCGGGTTTGGCGTCAGACTGGGGTCTGAGCCGCTACATCGTATGACGGCGTTCCAGGGGGATTTCATGAAGATTTTGTCATGCGCGATCGTCGCCTTGGCGGTGGCATTGATGCCGTTTGCTGCGCGCGCGGCCGATCACGCGCCAGGCGCGGACGCCGAAACGAAGTACCAGACGCTGCTGGCGGCCGCCAAGGCCGGCGTCGGGCCGGTTGACTGGACGGCCCTGCGCTATGCCGACGCCGACCGGCCGGGCTTTGTGCCGGACAGACCCAACCTCGACCGCAATGCCATGTTCAAGGCGATGAACGCCAAGGACTGGCAAGGCGCCCTCGATCTTGCCAACCGCGTGATCGACGCGGATTTCACCGATGCCCTGGCGCATCTGGTGGTGTCGGCGGCCTGTCGTCAGTTGGGCCGCACCGACGAAAGCGCTCGCGAAGGCGCCATCGCCAGTGGGCTCCTCGCATCGATCCGCACGGGTGACGGCAAGTCGTTCGATACGGCCTTCACCGTGATGGCCGTGCGTGAGGAATACGACCTGCTGTTGACGATGCATGTGAAGCTGGTGCGGCAAAGCCTGAATACGCACGATAACCACCAGTTCGACGTCATGGACACCACCGATCCAACGGGCGCCGCGGTGACCTATTATTTCCAGATCGACCGCGAATGGGCGGCGGAGAACCGTGCCCTGATGCCACATTGAGGCCGGGTTCCCGCGTGAAGCGCGCAGAGCGTCGCCCGCATCGGCCATACCGGACAGCGCCCGATTGCCTATGGCCGCCGGCCTATTCGTAACGCAGGACCCGGCCGGGTTTCGCCATGCCGACCCATAGGGCGTGCAGGCCCGTTGTCATCCAGGCAATGCCCAATATGCCCACGCCAGCCAGGAGCACAGTGACCGGTCCGACTACGATATGATGGGCGAAATCATGCAGCCAGGGCGCCGTCAGCAAGGCGGCGACCGGCCATGCCACGATGATGGCCAGCAACACGGGCGGGGTCTGGTCGCCGATCGCCAGCCGCACGGCCGTCCAGGGACCGGCGCCGAACGCTTGGCGCAGCGCGATCTCGCGGGCCCGCCGCCGGGCGCTGTGGGCGGACAGTTGAAACAGGCCGACGACCGCGATGACGCCGCCGACGGCGGTGATCGCGGCCAATAGATGCGCCAGCGAGCGGATCGGCGCCGTGCCGGTCCGGCGCATGTCGGCGATGGCATAGCCCGTCATCGGCTCGGACGACTGTTTCGCCCACAAGGCCTCGATGGCGCGCTCGACGCCGGCCTCGGCGCCTGGCCTGACCTTCACGCTCAACAGGTCGAGCGGGCCGTCGCCCACCTGGTACGCGGCCGGCGGCGCGCCTTGCGCGGCGCTCAGTGTGGCGTCGGGGATAATACCGCTAACGACGCCGCCCCACGTGGCGCCGGCGCGGTCGGCGAAACGCAGCGGACGGCCGATGGCAGCGGCCGGTCCGGCAAAGCCGAGCGCCCGCACCGCCGCCCGGTTGAGGACGACCGTACCCGGCCGCGCCGCCAGGCTGCCGGCGAGCGGCGACATGCCGTACAGCCCGAAGAAGCGGCGATCGACCACTCTGAAGACGACGCTGCCCGTCCGGCGGCCGCCGTCCACGCGCACATCCGGCACATTGTCGAACAGGGCGGGCATGGACGACCGGCCGATGGCCGCGACACCGGGAAGCGCGGTAATGGGGGCGTCGAGACCCGGCGGCGCACGGGCGACGACCAGCACATTCGCGGCGTCCATCGCCTGCGTCGCCATCTCAAGGGCGATCTGACGGTAGAAGACGATGCTGATCAGCAGCAGGGAGGCGAGCGTGGCGAATTGCACCGCGACCAGAACGGAGCGAACATAGCCGCGCCCTTCGATCGCCCGGCCGCCCGCCAGGGGATCGCGCAACAGCCGGACCGGCGACCGCGCCGCCAGGATCAGGGCCGGCCACACCCCCGCCCCGATACCGATGACGCATAACAGGGCGAACAGCCCGAGGATGACGGCGCCGTCGGCCCAGCCGTCGAGCGCGATCGCGCGGCCGATCGCCCGATTGACCAGCGGCAGGGCCTGTTCGACCATGGCCATGCCGAGCACGGTCCCCGCCATGGCATAAAGCGCGGCTTCCACGACGAGTTGCAGCACAAGGTCGCGCCGGCGCGCGCCCAGCGCCGTGCGCACCCCGATCTCGACGCCGCGCGCCGTGCCGCGGGCGATCATCAGCAGGACGAAATTGCCGCCGGCCATGACCAGGACAAGACCGGCGAAACCGGATATGGCCAGGAAAAGGCTGATCGAAACCGTATAGGTCGGCTGCGGGATATCCGTGCGCCGGTGCAGGTCCGACACCGGCACCAGTTCGAAACGCGCCCGCCCGCCGCGCAGAGTTGCGGCCAGATCCGCATCCCGGACCGGCAATTGCGCCTCCAGCCAGCGCGCCACGGCCTGGGGCGCGATCCCCGGCTTCAGGCGCACATAGGTGGCGGCGCCGGAACCGATGCACCCCTTGCAGGACCTGTCCGCGGCAAAGGCGGCAAATTGCCCGGCCGCCAGCGGGCCCGTCATGAAAATGGCGCCATTGAGGTGGCTTTCGGGCGGCAGGTCGCGCAGCACGGCGCCGACGCGCACCGCGAGGGTCCCGGGCGCGGTCAGGGACAAATGGTGGCCGACGGCGTCGGCCGTGTGGAAATAGGTCCGCGCCAGGCTCTCGCTGATGACGACGGTGTCCGGCGCCTGCGCGGTCCCGGCGAGATCGCCGTGAACAACCGGCAGGGGCAGCGCGTCGAAAAAGGCGGGGTCGACGGAGGCCGCCGATACCAGCGCATCGCGAAAGCCGAAACCCGGCGGGGGGACGGCGCGCCCGTCGGCGGCGGCGATGTAGAGCCTGCCGTAGACCATGCGCGCCACCGTCGCGACGCCGGGAAAATCCGCGCGCAGCCAATCGGCCGTCTGGACCGGTATCTTGTCCGTGGTGACCGGCGGCGCGCCTGGAACCGCCGCCGACAGGACGACCAGATAGGTCTTGTCCATTCCCGGCAGAAAGCGGTCGAAGCGCCACTCGTTGCGCACGACGAGGCCGAGCAGGATGACGACGGCGAGCGCCAGGCCGAGGCTTGCGATGGTCAGCGCGCCGTGCGGGCGGTTGCGGCCGAGATTGCGCAGCGCCGCCAGGAAGAAGCTGCGCCACATGCCTAAGCCCCCGCCACGGCTTCGCTGACGATGCGCCCGTCGAGCAGATGGATCGTCCGCCGCGCGCGGGCGGCGTGACCCAGCGAATGAGTGACCATGACCAGGGCGGCGCCGGCGTCGACGCAGCCGCCCAGCAGGTCCATGACCTTTTCCCCGTTGACGGTGTCGAGATTGCCGGTCGGCTCGTCGGCCAGGATCAGGCTGGGGCGGGCAACCAGGGCGCGGGCCACGGCGACGCGCTGCTGCTGGCCGCCCGACAGCTGCCGCGGCAAGTGCCTGGCGCGGTGCCCCATCGCCACCCGCTCAAGCACCTCGTCCACGCGCCGCCGTCGTTCCGCGGCGGCGACACCGGTATAGAGCAGCCCTACCTCGACATTTTCGGCGACGCTCAAGTCCTCGATCAGGTTGAAGGTCTGAAAGACGAAGCCTATGGCGCCACGGCGCAGGTCGGCCAGGCGCGAGCGCGAGGCGCGTGCGACCTCTTCGCCGCCAAACCGATACGATCCCGCCGCCGGCGAATCGAGCAGACCGAGAATATTCAGCAGGGTCGACTTGCCGCAGCCCGACGGCCCCATGACGGCGACGAATTCGCCGGCGCCGATGCTTAGCGAAATACCGTCAAGCGCCCGCGTTTCGACGTCCCCCGAACGATAGATCTGGCCGATGTTTTCCAATGTCAGCATGCGGGGTCAGCTTAGCAAACCGGGCGCCGCCATGACTGGCCTTTTTATTATTGCAATCATTGGGAAATTCACGCGCTCCACAGCCATCTGTACAATTTCGGACAATTATGTACGATATCGGACATGACACAAGACGCAAAAGCCGGCCACATCCTGATTGTCGACGACGACGCCGGCGTCCTCATGGCCGCGCGCCTGGCCCTGCGGCCGCATGTCGACAGCGTGGAAACCTTTGCGTCTCCGGAAGGACTCGACGATCTGCTGGCGACACGATCGGTCGACGCCATTCTGTTCGACATGAACTTCTCGTCCGGTCAGCATTCCGGCAGGGACGGCCTGGATTGGCTCGACCGCCTGCACCGCGTCGACCCGACCCTGTCGATCGTGCTGATGACGGCCTATGGCGGGGTGGCCCTGGCGGTCGAGGCGCTGAAGCGCGGCGCCGTCGATTTTGTCCTCAAACCCTGGCAGAACGAGAAGCTCGTCGCCACCCTGCAGACCGCCGTCGCGCTCACCCGGGCCCGGCGCGACGCCACCCAGGCGCATCTGCGCCAGATGGAGAGTTCCGTGCGCACCGGCGAGATGGTGGGCGCCTCGCCCGCGCTGCAAAAGGCCTACCGCCTGATGCAACGCGCCGCACCCACCGATGCCGGCATCCTTCTCCTTGGCGAAAGCGGCACCGGCAAAGCCCTGGCAGCGCGGGAAATCCACCGCCTGTCGCGGCGGGCGGCGAAACCGTTCGTCGCCGTCGACCTCGACGGCCTGGCGGAAAGCCGCTTCGAGGCGGAACTGTTCGGGCAGAAAAAAGGCGCGACCGCCGGCGCCGACAGCGACCGCGCCGGCCGTTTCCAGGCCGCCGATGGCGGCACCCTGTTTCTCGACGAGATCGGCAACCTGCCGGCGCACCTGCAACGCAAGCTTCTGTCGGCGATCGAAACGCAGCAGGTGCTGCCGGTGGGCGCGGTGCGGCCGGTTCCGGTCGACGTGCGGATCATCGCCGCCAGCAGCCGCAATCCCGCCGACCTTGGGCGCGAGGACATCGTTCGCCAGGACCTGCTGCTGCGCCTGCGCACGGTCGAGATCGACATCCCGCCGCTGCGCCAGCGCCGCGACGATATCGCCCCCCTGCTCGATCATTTCCTCGATTTCTACGCGCGCAAGCACAATGTGCAACGCCGCCGGCTGGCGCCCGACGTGTTGCGCCGGCTCGAGGCCTATGGCTGGCCGGGCAATATCCGCGAATTGCGCTTTGCCGCCGAACGCGCCACCTTGCTGTCTGGCGACGACCGCCTGGGTGTCGAGGACTTTCCGTTCCTGTTCGAACAGGCCGCGCCGGAGACCGCCGATTTCGATCTCGACGCCATCGAAAAGCGGACCATCAGCCGCGCCATGCTGCACTTCAACGGCAATGTCTCCCTGGCCGCGGAGGCGCTGGGCCTGACGCGCCCGGCGCTTTACCGGAGGCTCGAAAAGCATGGACTCTAGACCGCTCGAGTCGGCGCGTTTTGCCCTGGCGATCGTCTGGCGCGCCCTGCTCATCGCCGGACTGGGCGCGATCATGTTCGAAACCGTCGTTCGCCGGCAATATGCCAGCGCCGCGGTGGCCCTCGCGGTCATCGCTATCGTCGCCGTCGACCTGGCCCGTCACGCCGGGCGAACGGACCGGCTGTTGAGCCAGTTCATCGGCAATGTCGCGGCGGCCGAGATGGAATGGCCAGCGGCCGAGCCGATGCCGGGCCTGGCGCGGCTGAAAGGCGCCATGCGCCAGGCCCACGCGGCGCTGGCGGAGACACGCGCGCGGCAGCACGGCGATACCGAATATCTGCGCGCCCTGGTCGACACCGCCGCCGCGGCCCTTTTTACGTTCGATGATCGGGGGCCGGTTCCGGCCAATCGCGCGGCGCACCAGTTGGTCGAACGCGGGGCGCTCGACATCGGCGTCGGCGGCCGCCTGGCCGGAATGGCGCCGGGTGAACGCCAGCTTGTCCGGCTGGCGGCCGGGCAGCGGGCCCTGGCCACGGCGACGCGGTTCAACGCTTCGGCACAGACGCGTACCGTCGTCGCCCTGCAGACGATCGAGCGCGAACTCGATGCCGCTGAAATCAGGGCCTGGCAGGACCTGGCGCGCATCCTGGCCCACGAGATGATGAATTCGCTGACGCCCGTCGCCTCGCTGGCCCAGAGCCTGAAGCCGCTGGTCGCCGGCGGCTCGCGCGATGTCGCCGACGCCGTCGAGGTCATCGGCGAACGCAGCCAGCACCTGATGCGCTTTGTCGAACGGTATCGCGCGGCGGCCGAACTGCCGGTGCCCGTCCTCGCCGCCGTGCGCGTGGCGGACCTGTTCGCGGCGGTGGAGACCTTGCTGCGCGGCGAAATGGCCGGCGTGGACTTGACCCGGGATATTATGCCGGCCGGCCTGACCCTGATGTGCGACCGTGCCCTGATGGAGCAGGCGCTGATCAATCTGGTGCGAAATGCGGCCGACGCCGTTGCCGGCCAGCCCGGGGGGAGAATAGCGCTCATTGCCGGCGCGGATGAGGACCAGGTGTCGATCGCGGTGACGGACAATGGACCGGGCTTATCGCCGGACCTGCGCGAACGCGTCTTCGTGCCGTTCTTCACCACCAAGCCCGGCGGCTCGGGGATCGGGCTCAGCCTGGTGCGCCAGATCGCCGTGGCCCATGGCGGGCGGGCCGAGGCGCAGTCCGACGCCGCCGGCACGACGATCCGGCTCTGCTTGCCGGTTTCGCCCGTAGGGACGCCCGACCAGCGGCCATAATCGGACACTGAAGTGTCCGATTATGGCCATTTCAGCAATTATCCGTAGATAATTCGTTTAATTTCAATGAAGTAATCACAAATGTCGCGCCACCGATATCTGCTAGGCTGTGTTCCCATCGGCCCGCGCCTATGCGGCCATAAGGGGATGACCTATGAAAAAGAGACACGCCGCAACCACCGCCTTCGCGATGCTGCTGATCGCCCTGCCGGCGTTCGCGGAGGACGCCGCCGGCAACTGGACCGGAGCGATTGACGGACATCTCGTCAGTCTGGTCCACGTCGAACGCGGCACGGATGGCGGCCTTACGGGAACCTTTGCCAGCCACGAGGCGCCGCTGACCCGTCCGGACTTCAGCGCGCTCAAGTCCCCGATCGCCCATGTCGCGGCAACCTCCGATCATCTGGCCTTCACCGTACCGGGCAATAGCGGGATTTTCGACGGGCACTGGGACGACGCCAGAAAGGCCTGGGTAGGCACCTTCCAGTGGGGGAAAGGCGGATATAAATCGACCCTGGTCCTTCAGCGCACCGACATGCAATCGCTGCCGGCCGCGCCCACACCGATCACCTATGCCCGTCCCGAGGACGAAACCCGGGCCATGGATCAGCTGGTCCAGGCCTGGGTTGATGACGGAAGCTTCATGGGCTCGGTCCTCGTCATGCAGAACGGCCAGATCCTTCTGGACAAGGGATACGGCTTTGCGGACATTGCCCATGCCGTGCCAAATACGCCGCAGACCGCCTATCGTATCGGCTCCATTACCAAGCAGTTCACGGCGGCGAGCATCCTGCTCCTGCAGGAACGCGGCAAGCTGAACATCAACGCCCCCGTCAAGACCTACCTGCCCGACGCGCCGGCCGCCTGGGATCATATCACCCTTTACAACCTGCTGACGCATACCTCGGGCTTGGTTCGGGACGCCGATCCCGATGGCACCGGGACCAGACCGGAGCACCTGATGGCGGCCCTGCACGACAAGCCGCTGCTCTTCGCGCCAGGTGACGGATACAGCTACAGCAATGCCGGCTACGAGGTTCTCGGCCTGATCGTCGAAAAAGTCAGCGGCCAGGCCTATGGCGACTTCGTGCACGACAACCTGTTCGTGCCGGCACGCATGACGGCCTCGGCCTTCAAGCCCAAGGCCGATCCGCATCTGGCCGTGGGTTACGATAGTGGCGCCCAGGGGCCCGTGCCCGTCCCTGAGACGGCCTATGCCGGGCTTTATACGGCCGGCGGAATCGTTTCGACCACCCACGATCTGGCCCTGTGGCAATCGGCGCTTGTGTCCGGCAAGGTTCTGTCGCCCGCGTCGCTGAAGCTCATGGCCACGCCGGTCAAGGACGGTTACGGCACGGGGCTCGAGATCACCAGTCCCTATGGGCATCTCGACATCGGCCATGGCGGCCTTGTTCACGGGTTCGCCACCCAAGAGCACTACGAGCCCGACGACCGGCTCGGCATCATCGTCCTGGGCAATCTCAACGGCGAAACGACGGCCGTAGCCAACAGCCTGGTGGCCATCGCGCGCGGCCTGCCGGGGACATTTCCGCCCAAGGGCGTCAAGTCCGTCGAGATCCCGCAGGCGACCTTGCAAACCTATGTCGGCACCTATGTGATGTCCCCTCAGTTTCAGATCGTCGTCACTTTGGAGAACGGCCAGCTGATGGCGCAGGGCGGCGGCTATCCGAAGATGGCGCTCTACGCCCAGTCCGACGGGATGTTCTATACCAAGTCGCTCAGCTACGTACGCGTGAAGTTCGTGAAGGGAAGCGACGGCGCCACGTCTATCATCGTCCAAATCGCCGGACTGCCGGACAGGATCGGCAAGCGGCAATAGGCACCGATCGCGACCAAGCAAAGACTTAGAGCGGGATCGCGTTTCCTTCCAAACGCAACCCGCTCTGGCGCGCCCCTGGAAGAAAGGCCCTAGCCTTTTTTCACCACCGGCGGCTTGGGCGGCACGCCCAGCAGGTAAAGCACGAAGCGCACCGTCTGGGTCATCAGCGCCACGCGCCAGCCCTTGAAGCGGAAGCGGTCGGCGCCGGTGGTCAATGTCGCCGCCAATGGCCGCAGCCGCGCCCGGCCCAGCGCCATGGCCAGGGCGACGTCTTCGAACGCCGCCTGGTCCTTATAGCCGCCGGCGGAGTCGTAGAGCGGCTTGGACAGCAACAGGCCATGGTCGCCCGACGGCATGGCCAGCCAGCGCGCGCGCAGGGCGACCGCCTCGGCCCACACCTTGGACAAGGTCGAGGCGTCGTCGAACTTCAACTCGAAATAGGCGGCGCGCAGCGGGAAGTTCTTCATGTGCCAGCGCACGGCGTCGAGCCAGCCCTCGCCCAGTTGCGAATCCGAATGCAGGATGAGCAGCCAGTCGCCCTTCGCCGCCTTGCAGCCTTGCCACAATTGCAGGCCGCGCGCCTGGTCGCTGCGGATGATCTCGCAGCCGGTCGAGTCGGCGATCTCAAGGGTCGAATCCTGCGAGCCGCCGTCGACGACGATCACTTCCTTGATCAGGCCCTCGACCACGCCCGGCACCAGCGAGGACAGGGTCCGCACCAGGTGGTCTTCGGCATCGAGGGTGGGAATGACGACTGAGATCATCGCGAAAATACAGCCACCAATTCGACGTGCGACGACCACAGGAATTGATCGATCGGCGTCACGCTGTCCAGCGAAAACCCGGCATCGGCGAGGATACGCGCGTCGCGGGCGAAGATCTGCGGGTTGCAACTGACGCCGACGACGCGCCCGACCTTGGAGCGGGCGATCTCGGCGGCCTGGGCCTCGGCGCCGGCGCGCGGCGGATCGAACACCACCGCGTCCAGCCCGCGCATCTCCTCGGCCAGCAAGGGCCGGCGGAACAGGTCGCGCGTCTCGGGCATTATCGCCTTCAGCCCCGGCGCCGTGGCGATGGCGCGCTTCAACGCCGCCACCGCGTCCGCGGCACCGTCGAGCGCGACGACCGACGCCGTCTCGGCCAGCGGAAAGGTAAAGGTGCCGGCGCCGCAGAACAGGTCGGCGACCTTGGTGGCGCCGGCGATGGCCGCGGTGACGAGGTTCACCATGGCGGCCTCGGCCTGGGGCGTCGCCTGCAGGAAGGCGCCTGCCGGCAGGTCGACCGTCGCCTGGCCGAAGCGCACCCGCGCCGGCCGGGCGCCGTAGGCGATCTCGCCCGCGATGGTGACGCGGGCGAAGTCGGCCTCGGCCGCCGTCATGGCGATGGTCATGCGCGCATCGGCGGAAAGGCCCCCGCTCTTGCCGCGCTCGATCCCGGAAATGTCGATATCGAGCCCGGTCTGCGACACGGTGACGTGCAGGATCGGCGCCGATTTCGGGTGCTCGAACAGGCCGGCGGCCAGAGCCTTCAGGTGCGGCAAGGCATTGACGATGGCCGGATCGGCGATCGGACAGGTGTGGATCGGCACCAGGTCCCACGAGCGGCGCGCCTTGAAGCCGATGTCGATGGTCTTGCCGGTCTTGCGGGCGTGCAGCCCGGCGCGGCGGCGGCTATGCAAGGGCGTGGTGATGATCGGCGCGCATTCGACGTCGAAGCCGGCATAGGTCAGGGCCGTCCGGACGAGGCCACGCTTCCAGGCGCTGTAGGCCGCCATATCCCACTGTTGCAGGGCACACCCGCCGCAGCTGGCGAAATGCGGGCACGGCGGAATGACGCGTTCGGGGCTGGGTGCGAGTATCTCGATCAGGCGGTTCTGGCGCTTGCCGCTGCGGTCTTCCACGCTTCGGGCGCGCACGCGTTCGCCGGGCAAGGTCAGGCCCACCGGGCGGCCGTCGCCGGTCAGCCCGTCGCCCTGATGCCCGACCCTGTCGATGACCGCTTCGAAATCCATGATGATCCTGTTGAAGATGGAGACGCTGCGATAAAGCCTTTGGCGCGAAAAGCAAGGAAAAGGCGAAACTTGCGGATGCAGCGGGCGATGCCGCGGCGCAACACTGTCCAACGATGACATCCGCAGGGTACGTATCACCGAAACTTGATTTCTCCCCGCGACCGCGATGCGAAACAGTGAGGCCAACGGGCGGGTAGACCTATTGGCGTACGGTGGGTGTCCTTGAAATTTCGCGAAGCCTGTGACCGCGCATCGGCGCCCTGAACGCCGAGGCCTGTCCATCGAAAAAGCGTGTCTGACCCCGCACCCCGCCAAGTGCGGGGTCTTTTTTTGAGCTCAAGCGCCGCATGGCTCCTCGCAACGGCTCGGGCGCGCGGTCGCGCTTGCCAAGGCTGCGCCTTGGAATTTGTGCTCAAGCGCCGCATGGCCCGTGCGCTCAGCG
>OUWB010000987.1_pt2 | contig 21357 bp, 18 predicted proteins | sample 1779821 | NCBI WGS metagenome assembly OUWB01 (sample SAMEA3914806, study PRJEB12502) | metagenome | biome: forest; material: soil | place: Canada | collected 2011-08-03 | depth 0.1 m
CTTTTTTCGTGTTTTTCGTGGCAAAAATTCTTACTTCGCAAACACCGCCGTCATGATCTTTTCGAGCCCCTCGCGATCGGTCGTGTCGAAATTGTCGAAGCGCTCGGAGTCGACGTCGAATACGGCGATAAGGTGGCCGGCCGGATCGAAAACCGGCACGACGATCTCCGAATTGGAGCGGGAATCGCAGGCGATATGACCGGGAAACGCATGGACGTCGGCGACGATCTGAGTCGTCCCGGTGGCCGCCGCCGCACCGCATACGCCGCGCCCGAAGGCGATACGCAGACAGCCGAGCGTGCCGTTATAGGGGCCGACGACCAGTTCCTCGATGCCGGCCGCGCGCTTGACCTCGTCAACCACGTAAAAGCCCGTCCAGAACCAGGTGTCGAAGGCGCCCGACAGCAGCGACACGCAGGTCGCCATCCGCGCCACATGATTCGGCTCACCGTCGAGCACCGCCAGGATATCGCGGGTAATCTCTTGATAAATCTCGGCTTTACCGAGACCGGCCAGGGGTGTGAGCGTCATATCGTCCACGGCATCTTCTCCTGAAGCGTGCATTTTACCCGCCGTGACGGCGGCAAGGGACGCGCGGGGCGCGAAACCCGTCTATCCGCGCTCTTGTTAACACTTTTCACTGGCCAAGCCAGCGCTTTTGACGCATGATGTGAGGTGGTGGGGGTACGCCACGCGTTGGGTTATGATTCATATTGCCTGCTTACCTTTCGACGCGGCAATCTGGCAACGCTTTCAGAGTTTGACGCGGCCAAGGGGGGGCCAAAGCTTGACAGTCTTCGTAATCCTCAACACAACATTCGTTAACCATATTTTTGCCGACTTTGTCGGAGCGATAGCTGATGTCGGAATGTGACCAGAGGGGATCGGCTCTGCGCGACTTAAATCGCGTGGCGCGCCGGGTCTTGGCGAACCGGGGGGGTGCCGTCCGCGTATGGACGACGCTCGTCTTCAGTGTTTGCGCCATTCCCCTGCTGTCGGCCTGCGATGACTGGGGTCTTCACTGGTGGCACGGCGCCGACGACATCAGCACCGAAGGTTTCCACGCCTGCCCGCGTCCGCCCGACATGTTCCAGATGCAGGGCTTCAACGGCCAGGAAAAGGAAATCCGCTATTATCGCCACCAGGCGTTCAATAACGATTTCTTCGCCCAGCTCGAGCTGGCCAACCGCTACATGGCCGTCAATGCGTCGGACAAGAATATAGAGGATCCGATCGAAGCCTCGGTGTGGCTGGTCATGTCCCTGACCAATGCCGACGGCTATGCGCCGATGAGCCGCGCCATGGATCCGCGCGGCGGTATCGTCGCGTCGCGCTACGACAAGTGCCGCGAGTTCGAACGCGCCCGCGCCTACAAGATGCTGGAAGACAATCTGTCAATGATGGATTCCACCGAGCGCGACAAGGTGCGCGACCGGGTGATCTATGTGTTGTCGACCGAAGGCGCCGAAGGCTTCCGTACACTGGGCCGGCTCTATGACGACCAGTATGGGCCGATGGGCGAGAATGCCGACAATCCGCAGGCGATCCGTGCGATGATGCACAATCTCGAGGACGGCCGCCCCAATGTGCGCAGCCTGTTCGAGCGCAGCGACGTCGACGCCTATCTCTATAATTACAAGGCCATGGAAACCGGCGATGTCGGCGCCTACGTCCTGTTGAAGGATTTCGAGCATTCCAAGGGCGACCGGGCGCGTTACGCCTCGTTCGTCGAGGCCAAGGCCAAGCGCTGGGTCGCGCCCTACGAATTCTATCCGCCCGACGCTTCGGCGGACGGTGTGCCGCATTCCGACGAATCGCGCCTCGACGACGCCGCGCTGTACGCCCAGACGCGGATGGAGGAACTGCCGTTCGTCCACGTCAACCACGCCTTGATCTATCTCAACCTGCTGCACGACGACTGCCCCAATGCCGACGCCGTGCCGAAGCAGACGATCGACGGTTTGCGGGCGATGATCGGCATGCCTTTGGGCGACCGGCTCAGCAATTGGGACCGTATGCGCGCCATCCAGTTGGCCGCGGTCAACGGCGATGCCCATTCGCAGCTCGTGCTGGCGGTGATGTATTCCGAAGGCGTCGGGGTCGCGGTCGACTATGCCCGCGCCTTCTACTGGTACCAGCAGGCCGAAAAGCAGGGTTCGCCCGAAGCGCGCTACGCCATGTCGACCTATTTCGATCTGGGGCTGGCCGGCGTCGCCGATCAGGACAAGGCCGAGGCCGTGGTCATGCAGCTCGATTCGGCGCTGGCCGGGTTCAAGCCGTCGGCGACCCGGCTGCAGGCCGTACTGGCCCAAGTGTCGCGTAACCCCGGGACTTGATCGGCCGGACCGGCCGCGCCTCGGGGGCATTGAACGCTATTTTGTGCCGGGACCGGAAACGGCGACGGCTTGGGGAATGAAAGCATGTGGAAGCGTAACGACCATTCCGATCCATCCGTACCGCAGGCCCGCGCCGGTCTGACGGGGATGGGGCTTGCCGTGCTCCTGGCCCTGCCGATGATGACCCTGGCCTCCCAGGCCTCGGCCGATCCGTTCCAGACCCGCGGCTTCAACGACGCCCGCGTCAGCGCCACGATCCGCCCCTGCTTCGGTATGCTGCTGGGGCCGGAAATGCATACCTGCGGCTATCACCACGAAGGCCATCGCTACGGCTACTATTCCGGCGGCGCTGGCCATTACGACGCCACGATCGACTGCGACCGCGCCCATCCAGGCTATGTCGAGGACGTCGCCGCCGGCATCCGCGACGGCGGCGTGCTGTATTTGAAAGCGCACACGCGCTCCTGCGTCGCCAGCCTGGTGATCAACCGCTCGATCACCATTATCGGCGAAGGCTATGGCGGCAGCCAGATTCCCGCGCTCGTCGCCCCCGACGGCGAACCGTGCATCACCATCAAGCCGTCCGCCCAGCGCGTTATCATCAAGGATCTCTACATCTCCTCGCCGCGCGCCGACGAAGCCGACTGCATCGTCTCGACCAATTCCGAAGTGACGGTCCAGGGCTCGGAGATCCGCTACCAGGGCAATCAGGCGGCGCTGCACGCCAATGGCGGCCGCGTGAATATCATCGAAGGCACGCATATCATCGCCAAGACGCGGTCCTACGCCATCACCGTCTCCAAGGTGACCCTGCTGGCCGAGGATTCCGAGATCGCCTCCACCGTCAGCGGCATTCGCGCCGACCTGACGGGGGATTCGGACATTCATGGCGTGACCCTGCAGCAACTGGCCGACTGGCATGGTTTCGACCGTGGCCAGGGCGGCGCCGGCCTCGACATCAAGGTCGTCGACAGCGACGCCATCGTCAATCTCAGCGATCTGACCGTCGCCTTCTTCCCTGACGGCATCCTGCTTGATGGCGGCGGCGAAGGCCTGCTGACCCACAGCCTGATCCGCGGCGCGGATCACGGCGTGACCAGCTGGCTGCAACGCACGCGCATCATCGAAAACACCATTCTCGCCGACGAAATCGGCGTTGAGGTCAAGGAAGGCACGACCTTTATCGGCCGCAACGAAATCGCCGGTGTCCGCACGGCCGGCCTCTATGCCGCCGCGGGCAAGGGCGCCATCCGCGCCGTCGACAACAAGGTCGATCCGTCGGGCCGCGGCTGCGAAGCCCTGCAATGGGGCGATATCGATCCGGGCGAGCGTCACTGCACGCCGTGGTACAAGGGCTCGGAATTCGACGTCCCGGGCGATGCCGCCGACCAATATATGTTCGATCACTTCTGGCCATCGACCTATTACGAGTCGATCGCGACCAAGACCGACCAGACGGCACCGGCGCCCGCCGGTCCGGACGCGCCCCCGCCTGCCGGCGCGGCGCCAGGCCCGGACGCGCCCCCTGCCCCCGGCGCCGTGCTGCCCCCGGCCGACCCCGGCGACAAGGGGCAATAGGGACGGGGCAATAGGGACCACGACATCCGACAAAGAAAAACCCCGGCGTTTCGCGCCGGGGTTTTTCTTTGTCGTTATGAGTTGATGAAAGACGGCAACCCGGAGAGGGGGGCCTGGGATGGCGTCCGGCTATTCGTCGTCTTCGCTGGCCGCATGATGACCGCCGCCGCCATGATTGGCGTCATAGGCCTCGCCGCCCAGTACCGCGCCGACGACCGCGCCGGCGACCGTGCTCTTGCCGCCCTTGGTCGCCGCGGCGCCAACCGCCGCTCCGGCCGCGGCGCCGATGGATGCGTCTTCGCCCTTGCGCGGGTCGGCATAGGTCGAGACCAGCGAACTGCCGATCACCGCGCCTTCAGCCGCGCCGCTGCCATTCTTGGTAATCAGGGCGCCGGTTACGGCGCCGGCCGCGGCGCCGACCAATACCGGATTGACGCCACCGCGTCCCGGTTCGACACCCTGTGGGCCAAATTGTCCTGTGCAGATATAGCCCGAGCGGGCATCGCTATGCGTCGCCGAATCGGCGCCGACGATCGCGCCACCGCGATGCGATTCGACATTGCGCACCGCCATGGTGCTCTGCGTCCCGTTTGCATCGACATGGGTTTCGGTGCCGGTGGACGAATCATAGACCATGATCTGTGGCGCCGGATCCGAAGCCGCATACCGGCAGGCATCTTCCGCGCCGGCCGCGTTCACCGCCACCGGCCTGGGAACCGTGCTGCACGCCGAGCCGACCAGCCCGGTACTCAGAACAAGGCCGGTGAGGAGCTTTCTGGACGTCTTCATGAATTCCCCCAAAACATGGTTAACAAAGCATAATCGCACACTTTGCGGCTCAAACAAAGCCTGGAATCCATAAGGCGTCAATTCGTTACTTTTTTGCCGCTCAAGCGCCGCGGGGCTCGCGCAAACGTGCGCGGCGGGCAGTCGCTCATCTTTGTCGCTCAAATGCCGCGAGGCTCGCGCAAACGTGCGCGGCGGGCAGTCGCCCTTGCCGAACGCCAAGGCGTTCGGAGATATAGGCTCATTTTGATGTCGCCCGAACGCGCCGGAAGGTGCACCGGCCTACATCCCCAGCGCTTCGAATTCCTCGTCGCTGATCTCGTAATTGCCGTAGACCGCCTGGACGTCGTCGTCGTCATTGAGCATGTCGATCAGCTTCATCAGGGTACGCACCGAATCCCCAGTCACGGGGTTGGTCGATTGCGGCTTCCACACGATATTGGTCGCCTGCGGGTCGCCCAGGATCTTGGTCAGGTTTTCCGCCACCTCGCCCAGGTCCTCGAACGCCGTATAGATGATGTGGCCGCCCTCGTCCTCGTCGCCGTCGCCGGGATCGGTCTCGACGTCCGAAGCGCCGGCCTCGATCGCCGCCTCGAAGATCTTGTCGGCGCTGCCGGCCTTCAGCGGATACTTGATCTCGCCCAGGCGGTCGAACATGAAGGCCACCGAATTGGTGTCGGCCAGTTGCCCGCCGAACTTGGTGAAATAGCTGCGCACATTGCCCGCCGAGCGATTGCGGTTGTCGGTCAGCACTTCGACGATCAAGCCGATGCCGCCCGGCGCGCGGCCTTCGTAGCGCACCTCTTCCATGGTGTCGGCTTCACCCGAGGCGCCCTTCTTGATGGCGCGCTCGATATTGTCCTTGGGCATGGATTCGGCCTTGGCCATGGACACGGCCAGGCGCAGGCGCGAATTCATCGCCGGATCGGGCATGCCCATCTTGGCGGCGACGGTGATGTCGCGCGACAGCTTGGAAAACAGCTTGGACCGCACGGCATCGGCGCGGCCCTTCTTGTGCATGATGTTCTTGAATTTGCTATGGCCAGCCATGTCGGTCCTCTCACACCCGGTCGGCCGACGCCTAAGGGTGTGCCCTCGGATTTTATTGAACGCGGCGCGCGCCGCAAATCGAAGCGGCGTTCTAGCTCGCCGCAAAGCGTTTGTCACCTCCCGCCGATAAAGCCGGCGCCTGGCCCGCACTTTCCGCGTGCAGAACGTGCGCGGCGCGGCTACAGTATGCCAGGGGGCCGGCATGACCGTTCTACATCTCGAACACGTCGTCAAACGCTTCGGCGATTTCACCGCCGTCGACGATCTCGGTTTTTCCGTGAATGAGGGCGAAATCTTCGGCTTTCTCGGCGGCAACGGCGCGGGCAAGACGACGAGCCTGCGCATGGTCCTCGACATCATCCGGCCGAGCGAGGGATCGATCACTGTCCTGGGCAACCCGCCCGGCCGCAAGAACGCGCCGCGGATCGGCTTCCTGCCCGAGGAACGCGGTCTTTACCGCGACATGACGGCGATCGAGACCATTATCTATTTCGGCCAGTTGAAGCGCATGAAAAAGCGCGACGCCCGCGCCCGCGGCCTCGGTCTGCTCGAACGCTTCGAACTGGGAGCCTGGGCCAACAAGCCGGTCGAGAAACTGTCCAAGGGCATGGCGCAAAAGGTCCAGCTGGCCGCCGCACTGGTCAATGACCCGCGCCTGCTGATCCTCGACGAACCCTTTTCCGGCCTCGACCCAGTCAATCAGGGCCTGCTCGAAGACGTCATCGTCGAAATGAAAAAAGGCGGCGCCACCGTCGTCTTTTCCACCCACACCATGCAACACGCCGAACGCTTGTGCGACCGGCTGCTGATGCTGGCCAAGGGCCGCAAGGTGTTCGAAGGCACGCAGGACGACGCGCGAGCCGCCCTGGCCGCCCGGCTGACGATCACGGCGCGGACCGATCCTTCGCGCCTGCCCGGCGTCGTCGCGGTCAAACAGACGGGCGGCGAAGACGGCTGGAGCGACTGGGACGTCACCCTGGCGCCCGGCACGACCCCGCCGATGCTTTTGCAATATTGCACGGAATCAGCGTTTGCGCTGCGCCGCTTCGACGTTCATCGCGCCAGCCTGCACGACGCTTTCCTTCACCATGTCGGCGCGCGCGAGGCCGTGACGCCGGGAGGCGCGAAATGACCGCCCTTCATCACATTCTGCTGGTCGCCTGGCGCGAGTACAAGACCACCGCCAAGACGCGCAGCTTCATCCTCACCCTGCTGATCATTCCGTTAATGATCGCCGGCAGCGCGGCGCTATCGGCGTTCAACAGCCGCCCCGAAGGCACGACCTATGTCCTGGTCGACGCCACCGGCCGCTATGGCCCGGCGGTCGAAGCGCGCGAGACGCTCGATTTTCAACGCAGCGTCATGTCGCGCCTGTCCGACTATATCGATCGCTGGCATCTGCGCGCCTATGTCGCCGGCACACCGCTCGCCGTCGAAGGGCGATATTACAACGATGCCGACGTGCGGGCCTTTATGCACTCGGGCGGCGCCCGCGCCGTGCTCGACGGGCTCAAGGCGCACATACCCGCCGATGCCCCGGCCTTCGACTATCCGACGCAGTGGCAGTACCGCGTCGCCCCGCCTTCGGGCGTGCCGACCGACAAGGGCGCCGATGCCTTCGGCGACGCGATAAGGCCCCTGTTGCACAAGGACATGAATACGCCCGCCGGGCCGCGCCCCCTGGCCACGGCCATCTACCTGCCGGCCGATTTCGGCCCCGCAAAACCCGCCGCACGCGTGTGGAGCGACGGCCAGCCGGACGCCTATTTCCTCGGCACGTTGCGCGATGAACTGACGGGTTTGCTGCGTGTCGAAGCGCTGCGTAGTGACGGGCTCAACCCGCCGCAGATCGCCGCGGTCGAGACGATCTCGCCCCGCTTCGACGTGGCCGCGCCGCCGCCGGGCGGCGGCCGCGAACTGGTGTTCATCAAGTCGGCCCTGCCCATCGCGCTGAGCTACCTTCTGTTCATGTCGATCATGACCTCGGGGACCAAGATGTTGCTCGGCACGATCGAGGAACGGTCGAACAAGCTGCTGGAATCGATCCTCGCCTGCATCGACGCGCGCGAACTGATGTACGGCAAACTGTTGGGCGTCGTCGGCCTTGGCCTGACCGCGGTCGTCGTCTGGGCCGGTTGCGCGGTCGGCGCGGCCTATGGCTTCCACGGCGAGCTGGCCGATTTCCTGAGGCCGGCCCTAAGCTCGCTGCAATCGCCATGGGCGGGCGCGGGCCTCGTTTTGTATTTCGTCTGCGGCTACGTCATGATCGCCATGATCCTGCTGGCCGTCGGTTCGGTCAGCAATTCGATCCAGGACGCCCAGGGCTATCTTCAGCCGCTGATGATGGTCCTGCTGGTGCCCTATATCCTGATGATCAGCACCCTGGTGCGCGACCCGCACAGCATCATCGTCGAGATCATGTCGTGGATTCCGCTCTACACGCCGTTCGCCATGCTGGCGCGGCTGGGCAGCGGCGTGCCGATGTGGGAGATCGCCGGCACGACGGTGATCATGGTCGCTTTCGTTATTTTCGAGCTGTGGTGGCTGGGCCGGGTGTTCCGCAACAACCTGCTCAATACCGGTCAGCCGCCTAAACTATCGGGCCTGTTCCGACGCAAACCGAAGCTGCAATAGCTTGTTCCGGCTTGCGCCGCGAGACGGCGCGCACAGTAAGATTTTGTCCACAGATTACACAGATCGCCGCTGCGCGGCGACACGGATGCTCTTGGTCTTCTGAACGCGCGAAGCGCTTCAATGTCGATAGTTCACACGCTCTCCAGACTTGAGGAATCATCCTGAAATCTGTGTCGCCGCATAGCGGCGATCTGTGTCATCTGTGGACACCCTTTCTTTCTTGTTCTTTCTTCGACGGTGCTTCGCGTCTCGCGATGGCCGACCGCTGAAAAACGATCAAACGCGCGCCAAGGCCTCGACCACCGGCACAACCTGCGACAGGCGGCCGCCCAGGCGGATCGGCTCGATGCGCCGCGCCAGACCGGTGCGGTCGTCGCTTTCGACATAGACGCCGCAGATCGTCGCCGGCCCCGACGCGGGGCGGTAGCGGTCGCGCGAAATCCGTGTCGTAAAGCGGCGCAGCGGCTCTTCCTTGTCCATGCCGATGACGCTGTCATAGTCGGCGCAGGCGCCGGCATCCGTCTGGTAGGCCGTGCCCGCCGGAAGGATCTGGTGATCGGCCGACGGCACGTGGGTATGGGTGCCGACGACCAGGGTGGCGCGCCCGTCGCAGAAATGACCCATGGCCATTTTCTCCGAGGTCGCCTCGCAATGCATGTCGACGACGATGGCGTCGGCGGCGATACCCAGCGGGCAGGATTCCAGCTCACGGTCGACGGCGGCGAACGGATCGTCCATCGACGCCATATGCACCAGGCCCAGCGCGTTCATCACCAGGATGCGCTTGCCACTGGCGGTTTCGAACAGGTTACAGCCGCGCCCGGGCGCATCGGCCAGGGGCGGATAGTTGAGCGGCCGGATCAGGCGCGGTTCGCGCACGATATAGGTCAGCGCTTCCTTCTGGTCCCAGGAATGGTTGCCGAGCGTCAGGCAATCGGCGCCGGCCTCGAACAACTGACGCGCCGAATTCTCGGACAGGCCAAAGCCCGCCGAGGCGTTTTCAGCATTGATGATAACGAATTCCAGCCCCAGGCTCCGCTTGAGATCCGGCAGGTGTTCGCTCAAGGCGTCGCGGCCTGACCGCCCCACCACATCCCCAAAAAAAGCAAAGCGCATAAGGTCCTATTCCAAGCCTTTGGGTCCCGCCCCAAATAGCCCGGTTTCCGTGAAAATACCGTCGAGCCGTTCATCATGCCCCTCGCGCGGAACTTCGGCAAGCTGCTGCGCCGAAAAAGCGATCCCGAAGGCCGTCACCCGCTTCTTCGCCCGGAGCCGCGCCAGCGCCCGGTCGAAATAGCCGCCGCCATAGCCCAGCCGCACGCCGGCCGAGTCGAAGCCGAGCATCGGCAGCAACAGGACGTCGGGTTCAACCTCGGGCGCGATTTCGCCCGGTTCACGAATGCCGAACGGACCGGGCACCAGCGGATCGCCGAGACGGAAACGGCGGAACCGCATGTCATAGCCCTCCGCCGTCGGGTTCAGGACCGGCAGGGCGAGGTCGTGGCCGCGCTCCTCGAACAATTGCATCAACGGAAACGGGTTGATCTCCGACTGGATCGGCCAGTAGCCCGAGATGACGGCATCGGGCGCGGGCCAGGCGTCGGCGGCGTCGAGCGCGGCAGCCGCGGCGTCGGCTAGGTCGTCACCCGCCAGGGGATGGGAAGACGCCAAGGCGGCGCGGCGGCTCTTCAGCTCCGTGCGCAGCAGGTCTTTGGACGGGCTGGCGCTCAGGGTTTCGGTAAACATTGGGTCACTCTCGGGCACGGGGTTTCTACCGGCCGCAATGCGGCAAAACACGTCAAGTCATGCAGCACGCGAATCCGTTTCCCGGACTCGCCGAAGTCTTTTTAAGCCAGGCTACTCCATCAGGATTCGCCCGTTTTGCCTACACCCTGAACCCCTGGGTGTGGCGGCGCCACGAAGGAACCGTGCCGATGCTTTAAATCCTCTCAGACCTGACTAGTCAGGTGGGAGCCATGTGATAGGATCCACGGATCCAGTCAGGGACAGCCCCCGTTCTAAGTGATTAAGGTCAGAAGGAATGTTGATCGTCACGTGAGCCGCAGCAAGACCCGCCGGAACTGTAAATAGTTTGGATACGGAAGGAACTCAAGCCATTGTGGCGACAATAAGATAAACGCGCGGTAAGAACCGGCGAATCATCCGCACACAATCGCGTGTTAAGGGGTGTTAAGACTTTGGAATGCCGGCGCCGGGTCGCGAAATCAGCCCGAAAGCACACGCCGCCGCCCCGGCGCAAGCCGTCGCGCACACCAAGACCGCGGTGTGAAACCCCTGAATCAACCCCGCCCCCGTCGTGACCAGCACCCCGCCCAGCAAGGCCGTGGCGATCATGCCGGCGACGCGCGCCACCGCGGTATTGAGCCCCGATGCCGAACCGGTGTGCCGCGGCCCGGCCGAGGCCAGCACCGCGGCCGTCAGGGGCGTCACCGCCATGGCCATGCCGGTCGCCATGATGACGACGGCCGGAAATATTCCGGTCCAGTAGCCGGCCCGGCCGTCGACGCCGAGCAACCATAAAAAGCCGGCGGCGACGATCAGCGGGCCCGCGGTCAGCGGCATCTTAGGCCCGGTCCGTTCGGCGATCGCCCCCATGGCCGGCGACGCCAATGCCAGGATCACGGCGAACGGCACCAGGGCCGATCCGGCCGCCGTGCCGGAATAGTGGGCGGCGCGGATCAGGACGTAGGGCAGCAAGACCATCAGCGCACCCAGGGCGCCGTATAGCAACAGGGTCAGCGCGGTAAGACCGGTGAAGGTTGGCGCGCCGAACAGGTCGAGCGGCATCATGGCCTTGTCCTTGCGGCGATGCTCGACAACCAGAAAGGCGACGGCCATGCCGATCCCCGCCAGACCAAGCGCGATGGCCAGCGGCGTCCAGCCGGCCGGGCCGGTGCCGACGGTCAGGCTCCAGGTCACGGCGCCCAGCGCCGCCGTCGCCAGGATAGCGCCCGGGACATCGAGCGCCGGCGCGTCCGGTCCCGGCGGCACTTCCTTGATAAAGCGCAGCGCCAGGACGACCGCACCGGCGGCCAGAGGCGGGTTGATCAGAAAGATGGTGCGCCAGCCCAGGGTGTCGATCAATGCGCCGCCCAGCACCGGCCCGATGGCGCCCAACACGGCGCCGGCGGCGGCCCACAGACCGACGGCGCGGCCGCGCGCCTCACCGTCGAACGAGACCCCAAGGATGGCCAGGCTATTGGGTTGCAGGATGGCCGCGCCTATCCCCTGCACCGCCCGCGCCGCCAGCAGGACCTCGAGATTGGGCGCCACGGCGCAACCGAGCGACGCCGCGCCGAACAGGGTGACGCCGATAATCAGCAGGCGCTTGCGGCCGAAACGGTCGCCGGCCGCGCCGCCGGTCAGCAACAGAGCGCCCAGCGGCAGCAGATAGGCGTTGATCACCCATGGCAGGTCGTCCGCCCGCGCCTTCAGCGAACTGGCGATGGCCGGCAGGCCGACATTGACCACCGAGCCGTCGATGAACGACAGGCTCGACGCCAGGACGCAGGTCGCCAGGATCCAGTTGGCATTGGGGATGGTCTTCGCCATGCGTGATTTCCTTTGGCCGGATAGTCACTTGGGATAAGTGAAACGCCTGAGGCTTGCCCTCTCCCCGAGCGAACGGGGAGAGGGCAAGAAACGACGTGTGAGCAAATACGCAATGCGCAGGAACCGTAGCATTTCCCCTTTGCAAGCGCACGAAAAGCCGCTAAAGGCGCACCCGTTGTCATTGGGGAGTAGCCGCCCTTCACACCGTGAAGGGGAGCCCGTCAACATAATAGGCGCCGCAGCGCCTTGGCGTGTTCATAATCGGCGAGACCTTTGGCCATGATGCGATTGCCCGGCCGGGCAAGCCGTATCGTGCGCCATTGGTTTCCTGCTTGCCCGGCCCCGGACCTCTTAATGATCCTGACGATTGCCCTCTTCCTTGGCTCGGCGGCGCTGATCTATTTCGCCTGCGAATATTTCACCAATTCGGTCGAATGGTGCGGACGGCACATGAACCTCGGCGCCACCGCCATAGGCTCGGTGCTGGCGGCCTTCGGCACCGCCCTGCCCGAAAGCGCGGTAACCTTCACCGCCGTGGTCTTCGGCCATACCCCGCAGCAAAAGGACATCGGCGTCGGCGCCGCCATGGGCGGGCCGCTGGTGCTGGCGACCATCGCCTATGGCGTCGTCGGCCTGGTGCTGTGGCTGAACCGCCGGCGGTTGAAGCGCGCCGATTGCGGCGTCGTCGCCGACTACAAGCGCCTGAGTTCGGACCAGATCTCCTTCCTGCTGATCTTCGCCGTCAAGGTCGGCCTGGGCCTTGTCGTCTTCGCGTGGAAGCCGTGGCTGGGCCTCGTGTTCCTGCTCGCCTACGCCGCCTATGTCTGGCGCGAGATCACCGCCGGCGACGAGGCCTGCGAGGATGACGACGAGCTTGAGCCGCTCAAGTTCAACGCCAAGAACCCCAGCCTGTTATGGGCCGGCGGCCAGGCGATCGTCGCCCTGGCCGTCATCGCCGCCGCCTCTCACGTCTTCGTGGCGCAACTGGAATCGATCGGTACGGCGCTCGGCATGGCGCCGCACCTCGTCGCGCTCTTGCTATCGCCCGTCGCCACCGAGCTGCCGGAGACGATGAACGCCGTCATCTGGGTGCGCCAGGGCAAGGAGCGGCTGGCCCTGGCCAATATTTCGGGCGCCATGATGATCCAGGCGACCATTCCCTCGGCGCTCGGCATCATCTTCACACCGTGGCGCTTCGACGCCAATCTGATGGTCTCGGGCGCGGTTACCGCCCTCGCCATCGTCGCGCTCTGGCTGATGTTCGCCAGAAAACGCGTCGACGGCCGGGGACTGGCGTGTATCGGCCTGCTTTACGGCCTGTTCGCCGCATGGCTGGTGATCTCTCCGCGTTTAGGATAACAACGCGCCATGACCGATCCCTGCAAACAAGCGCCCGGCACGTTCGCGCCGGTGATCGACCGCGGCCGCTGCGAAGGCAAGGCCGACTGCGTCGTCATGTGCCCGTACGATGTCTTCGAGCTGGCCATCGTGCCGGCGGAGGACCGCACCGGACTGAGCTTCACCAGCAAGGTCAAGGGGCTGCTGCACGGCTGGAAGCAGGCCTATGCGGTCAATGCCGACGCCTGCCAAGCCTGCGGTCTGTGCGTCAGTTCGTGCCCCGAGAAAGCGATCAAGCTGGTCCGGCGGGAGGGATAGACCCTACTCCGCTTCCTGCGACTGCGAAAAATCGGCGCCTTCGAGATCCAACGCCGGCGCGGCCTGTTCGACCTCTTCGGCGACGGTAGGCCCGGCACGCCCGCGCAACGGCACTTCCTTCAGGGTCGAAAAGATGAGCGCCGCCACCGCGAGGCACGCGGTCGCCATGAGAAACAAGGGCTGATAGATCAGGGCCGCGTGCGGTGTATGCGACAGGCGATCCAGAATCTGCGGCGTGATTTCGCCGCCGACCTTGCCGCCGATCACCTGGGCGACGCCGCCGAACAGCACGCCGCCGAACACGGCCGCCAGCAAGGTGCCGCCCAGGCTGCGGAAGAAGTTCATGACCCCGGTCACCGTGCCCATCTGGTGGCGTTCGACGGCGCTTTGCGTCACGACGGTGGTGACCGGCAGCACAGTGCCGATCCCGAGATTGCCGACGAACAGCACGGCGACAAAACCCCAGAACGGCAAGTCCGCCAGCGTCACCGCCAGCACGGCGTAGGCGGCGGCGCCCACGACCAGGCCGACCAGCGGCACCATCTTGTACTTCTGCCCCTTGGTCGCCGCGACGATCCGTCCTGCCGCCATCGCGCCGGTCAGGACGCCAAGCGACGGCAGGGCCAACCAGAGCCCGGACGCCGATGGAGACATGTGATATATCACCTGCAAAAAGAGGGGATAATAGAGTCCCATGCCGATCATTACCCCCATGGCCAGGGTCGCGGTCAGCACCGATTGCACGACCGTGATATTCTTCAAAATGCCGGTCGGGATCAGGGGTTCGTCCGCCATGCCGAGGCGCAATGCGAACAACAGCCATAGCACGCCCGCCGCCGCATAGGCCGCCCACAACGGCAGGCTGAAGCCCGCCAGGCCGATGCTGCCGGCGCGCGTCGAATCGAGCGCCAGCATGGTCATGATCGCCGCGGCGGCCATCAGTGCGGCGCCCAGCCAGTCGATCTTGTGCGGTCGTTCGAAGCGCGGCAGCTTCAGCAAGGCCTTGTAAACGATCCATAGGGCGACGGCGCCCACCGGCAGGTTGATCCAGAAAATGGCCGACCAATGCACCTTTTCGGCGATAAATCCGCCCAGCACCGGCCCGGCCAATGACGACGTTGTAAAGACGGCGGCGAAATAGCCTTGCAGCTTGGCGCGCTCCTGCGGCGTGACGATATCGGAGATCACCGTCTGCACCAGCGACATCAACCCGCCGCCCCCCAGACCCTGGATGCCGCGGGCGATGATCAGGAACACCATGCTCTGCGAAAAGCCACATAGGGCCGAACCCGCCAGGAAGACGATAACGGCGAACAGCAGCGTGGCGCGGCGGCCGACGATGTCGGCGAACTTGCCGTAGAGCGGGGTCACGACCGTGGCGGCCAGCAGGTAAGTCGTCACGATCCACGGCAGATGCTCGACGTCGCCCAGCTTGCGGCCGATGGTCGGCAGGGCCGGCGAGACGATCGTCTGGTCGAGCGCCGCCAGCAGCATGACCATCATCAGGCCGATGATGATGGTGCGCGCATCCTTGGGATCGAGCGGGGCCGGCATGGCATGCGCCGCGGCGTTCGTGGGGGCGTCGGTCATGTCGGTCATAAGGCGCATCCTCTTGCCGGAAGCCTTTACCCCCAGGCGCGGATTCTTACAAACGTAACCGGCTGTCGCGGAGCAAAAAAGCCGTTGGGTTCGCCGAACGATAAGCTATAAGCAGGGGACCGGGGACTTTCGCAAAATACGTCGGATCACAGCGAGGAAATAGTTCATGCATTTCGCGAAAAGCCTGAAGACTCTTGCGGCGACGACCGCCATCGGTTTGGCGCTGGCCGGCGCGGCGATCGCGGCGGCGCCGGCGGATCAGCCCTGGATGGATCCCGCCCTGTCGCCCGATGCCCGCGCCGACCTGGTGCTGCATGAGATGACGCCGGACGAGAAGTTGACCCTGGTCTTCGGTTATTTCGCCACCGACGCGCCGTGGAAGCACTATACCCGCCCCGACGGCTCGATGGCCGACGCCGCCGGCTTCATTCCGGGCATCGAACGCCTCGGCATTCCCGCGCAATCGCAGACCGACGCCGGCGTCGGCGTGGCGACCCAGCGCAGCCCCACCCCGCGCCTGCGCACCTCCCTGCCCTCGGGCCTGGCCACCGCGGCGACGTGGGATCCCGACATGGCCTTTGCGGGCGGGGCGATGATCGGCAACGAGGCGCGCCTGTCGGGCTTCAACGTGATGCTGGCCGGCGGCGTCAACCTGCTGCGCGAGCCGAGGAACGGCCGCAACTTCGAATATGGCGGCGAGGACCCCTATCTGGCCGGGATCATCGTCGGCAACGAGATCAAGGGCATCCAGTCGGACAACGTCATTTCGACGGTCAAGCACTATGCCATCAATGACCAGGCGACCGGCCAGTCCGAGCTCGACGCCAAGATCGACGATGCCGCGGCGCGCGCGTCGGACCTGCTGGCCTTCCAGTTCGCCATCGAGACCGGCCAGCCCGGCGCGGTGATGTGCTCGTACAATATCGTCAACGAAAAACATTCGTGCGAAAACGACTGGCTGCTGACCACGGTGCTGAAGACCGACTGGCGCTACAAGGGCTTTGTCATGTCCGACTGGGGCGCCACCCATTCGACGGCGCCCTCGGCGAATGCCGGCCTGGACCAAGATTCGGGCTATCCGTTCGACGAAAAGCCGTATTTCAAGGACGACCTCAAGGCCGCCGTCGCCGCCGGCCAGGTGCCCCAGACGCGCATCGACGACATGGCGCGGCGCATCCTGCGCTCGATGTTCGCGGTGGGGCTGTTCGACCGTCCGCTGACGGGAGACCACGCGGACAAGATCGACTATGACGCCCACCTCCAGGCGGCCCAGGCGGACGAGGAAGAGGCGATCGTCCTGCTGAAGACCACGTCGGACGACAAGAATGGCGCCCTGCTGCCGCTGGCCAAGTCGGTCAAGACCATCGCCGTCATCGGCGGCCATGCCGATATCGGCGTGCTGTCGGGCGGGGGCTCGTCCCAGGTCTATCCGCACGGCGCGCCGCCAAGCGGCCTGGTCATTCCTAATGAAGGCCCGGACGGCTTCCCCGGACCGATGACCTTCGATCCGTCGTCGCCGCTCAAGGAACTGCAAAGCCGCACCAAGGCGACGGTGACCTATGCCGACGGCAAGGACGTCGCGGCCGCCACGGCGCTGGCGGCGCAAAGCGATATCGTCATCGTCTTCGCCACCCAATGGACGGCCGAGGGCATGGATGTGCCCAACCTTACCCTGCCGCACGACCAGGATGCGCTGATCGGCGCCGTCGCCAAGGCCAATAAAAACACCATCGTCGTCCTCGAAACCGGCGGTCCTGTCACCATGCCGTGGCTGAATGACGCCGGCGCGGTGCTCGAGGCCTGGTTCCCCGGCGCGGGCGGCGGCGCGGCGATCGCCCGCGTGCTGACGGGCGAGGTCAACCCATCCGGCCACCTGCCCGCCACCTTCCCGGCGTCGGTCGATCAATTGCCGCGGCCAATTCTTGACGGTAAAGGGCTCGACGGCGACCATTCGCATACGCCATTCGCGGTCGACTACAATATCGAAGGCGCCGCCGTCGGCTACAAGTGGTTCGATCGCAAGGGGCTGACGCCCCTGTTCCCGTTCGGCTACGGCCTGAGCTACACCCGCTTCAGCTTCGAGGGCCTGGACGCGCGCCAGACCGGCAAGACGCTCACCGTCACCTTCACGCTCAACAATAACGGCAATGTCGACGGCAAGGCGGTGCCGCAAATCTATGTCTCGCCGCCGGCCAATGTCCATTGGGAGGCGCCCAAGCGCCTGGGCGCCTTCGCCAAGGTCGCGACCCCCAGCCATTCGTCGCAGATTCTCGACCTTACGGTCGATCCGCGCCTGCTCGGCGTCTATGACGCGACCAGCAAGACGTGGAAGATCGCCGCCGGCGAATATGCGATCTCGGTCGGCGATTCCTCGGCCTCGCCCGCCCAGACGATCAAGGTGCGCCTGTCGGCCCAGACCGTGGACGTTAACGGCAAATAAGGGTTGGGGCAAATGACAGGCTTTACGGTCTCAGCCGACCGCGCCGCCATGGACGTCGCCGTGATTCACCGGTATCTAAGCGAGGTTTCGTACTGGGCGCGCGGCGTGTCCCTGGACACGGTAACCCGGTCGCTCGACCATTCGCTGTGCTTCGGCGGTTTTGCCGACGGCGCGCAGGTGGCGTTCGCGCGCGTCGTCACCGACCGTGCGACCTTCGCTTATCTGTGCGACGTCTTCGTGCTGGATGACCACCGGGGCAAGGGCTATGCCAAGGCGCTGATGGCCGCGATCATGGCGCATGCCGAGTTGCAGGGCCTGAGGCGATTCTACCTGGCCACGCTCGATGCCCACAGCCTCTATGCGCCATCCGGCTTCAAACCGCTGGCGCACCCGGAACGCGTCATGGAAATCAGCAACCAGGTCATTTCGGAGCGCGCATGATGCGGTTTGTCGCCTGTGCCGTCCTCTGCCTTGTCTTGACGCCGGCCGCCGCCCTGGCCGACGCCTACCAAAGCTCGCCGCCGCGCCAACCGGCCGTGGCCGGCAAGGACTGGGGCCAATGGCTGGGGCCCTGGCGCGCCGGCATCGGCGCCAAGATGCTGGAGGACTTCGGCGAGCAATATATCTATGCCGCGCTGAACGCCGCCCTGCCGCCGCCGGCCGCCGGCGCGCCGCGGGTGGTTTTCCTCGGCGACTCCATCACCGACAAATGGAATCTGGCGGCCTATTTCCCCGGCAAGCCCTATGTCAATCGCGGCATCGGCGGCCAGGTGACGCCGCAGATGGTGGTGCGTTTCCATGCCGACGTCGTGGCGCTGAAGCCGGCGGCGGTGGTGATCCTGGGCGGGGTCAACGACGTCCAGGGCGTGCTTCAGGTCGAAGATGAAACCCAGATCGAGGCCAATTACGCCGCCATGGCCGAGATGGCGCAGGCCAACGGCATCAAGCCGATCTTCACCGCCATCCTGCCGGTCAACAACTATGCCGAGGCCGCCCGATCGGTGCTGGACGAGCGCAAGCCCGCCGAACTGGCCCGGCTCAATGCCTGGCTGAAGACCTATTGCGATGCCCACGGCTACGGCTTTATCGATTACGGCCCGGTATTGCGCGACGCACAAGGCTTGATGCGCGCCGATTACAGCACCGACGGCGTCCATCCGACCCCTGCGGCCTACGGCGTCATGGCACCGATCGCCGAAAAGGTGATCGAACAGGTTCTGGCGAAATAAGCATCGAACCTTTCCTCCCATGCGAGCGTAGCGATGCGGGGGAGGTGGCAAACAGCGCGCAAGCGCTGGATGACGGAGGGGGCTTGCGCTGTCGAAAAGCCCCCTCCCCCGCTTCGCCAAGAGGCTCGCATGGGCGGAAAGGCTATGCGTGAATGCGCTACCCTAACTCGTGCCCAGCAATCGTTCCAGCCTGGCCGCGGCATCGGAAATGGCAAAGGCCGCGCGGCGCTCCATCTCGTGCACCCCGGCATTGATGCGCGAATTGCTCGACGAGGCGTCGGCCAATTGCGACTTCAGGTCCTGCATCTCGTCGATCATCAGCAGGGCGGCCATCAGGAACAGCCGTACCTCGCCGATGGCGCCGACGTCGGACACCACCATCTCGATATGTTCGTCGAACATCCGCGCCAGTTCCTGGACGCGCGCTTCCTGACCGTCGGCACAGCCGACCGTATAGGGCTTGTTGTTGACGCGAACGGTAACTTCTCCCATCACGCCACCTCGTTTTCGAGAATGTGGCGGATATCGGCGGCGGCGGCGCCCAGGGCGTGGAAGGCATCCTGCGCGGCGGCGGTCAGTTGCTGCTCGCGCGAGCGCACGATTTCCAGCTCCCGCACCAGACGTTGGTACTCCGCCTGCAGCCCCTCGACCGCCTGCAGGTCGACCGTGGGCGGCGGGACGTATTCCGGCAAGGGCTCGCCGTCACGCAGGGCGCGCACCCGCGATTCCAGCGCCTCCAGCGCGCGATCGAGACGATCGACCGCCAGCGACAAGCTGCCGCCGGACTGACCGGTTCCCGATTGGGCTGAACTGTGCATATTCTCCATCAGCTTGTCCTCAAAAGGCAAAAAACGGTACTGCCCCGCACGAAAAATCTACCCTTGTCGCGCTGCATAAGTTAAGGGGCGCAACATATTCCCTTCAAACACATTAATCGAGACTCATCCATGTCCACAAGCCTCGTCGATGCCGTACGCGCTTCAGCGTCCTTTGGGAAACCGTCCGGCACGCTGATGGCCGACGCGATTCGCGTCCTGTCGATGGAGGCCGTGCACAAGGCGAAGTCCGGCCACCAGGGCATGCCGATGGGCATGGCCGACGTCGCGACCGTCTTGTGGACCAAGTTCCTCAAGTACGATCCCAAGGCGCCCGACTGGGCCGACCGCGACCGCTTCGTGCTGTCGGCCGGCCACGGCTCGATGCTGCTGTACAGCCTGCTGCACCTGACCGGCTTCAAATCGGTCAGCATGGACGACATCAAGAATTTCCGCCAATGGGGCAGCCACACGCCGGGCCATCCGGAATACGGCCACACGCCCGGCGTCGAATGCACCACCGGCCCGCTGGGCCAGGGCCTGGCCACCGCCGTCGGCATGGCCATGGCCGAACGCCACCTCAATGCGCGCTTCGGTGACGACCTCGTCGACCATCGCACCTGGGTCATCGCCGGCGACGGGTGCCTGATGGAAGGCGTGTCGCACGAGGCGATCTCGATCGCCGGCCGCTTCAAGCTGAACAAGCTGATCGTCCTGTTCGACGACAACAACGTCACCATCGACGGCTGGGCGACCGTCGCCGAGACCGGCGACCAATTGGCGCGTTTCAAGGCCGCCGGCTGGGCGGTCAAGGCGGTCGACGGCCACGACCACTCAAAGATCGCCGCCGCCATGCGCTGGGCGACGCAGCAAGACAAGCCGGTGATGATCGCCTGCAAGACCCGGGTCAGCCGCGGCGCGGCCGCGCTGGAAGGCGACAAGCACGGCCACGGCTACAACCTGTTCGACGACGAGATCAAGGCGGCCCGCGCGCACCTGAACTGGCTCCACGATCCGTTCACCGTCCCGTCCGGCATCAAGAAGGCCTGGGAAGGCGCCGCCCGCCGCCAGGCCAAGGCGCACAAGACCTGGAAGTCGCGCCTCGACCAGCATCCCAAGATGAACGCCTTCCTCGACGTCACCTCGGGCAAGCTGCCCGACGGCGCCTTCGACAATCTCGACGCCCATATCCAGACCGCCCTCCAGCTCAAGCCGTCCGAGGCGACGCGGTCGTGCTCCGGCGCGGCCCTGGCGCAGTTGACGCCGGTGATCGAAACCCTGGTCGGCGGCTCGGCCGACCTGACCGGCTCGGTCAACACCCTGGTCAAGGGCATGAAGGACTACGACGCGCCCGACTATGAAGGCCGCTACGTCCACTACGGCGTGCGCGAATTCGGCATGGCGGCGGCGATGAACGGCATGGCGCTGCACGGCGGCGTCCTGCCCTATGCCGGCACCTTCTTCGTGTTCAGCGACTACGGTCGCCCGGCGATCCGCCTCGGCAGCCTGATGGGCGCCAAGGTCGTCCACGTCATGACGCACGACTCGATCGGCGTCGGCGAGGATGGCCCGACCCACCAGCCGGTCGAACACCTGGCGGCGTTCCGCGCCATGCCGGGGCTCAACGTCTTCCGCCCGTGCGACATGGTCGAGACCGCCGA
>OUWB010002779.1_pt2 | contig 21306 bp, 18 predicted proteins | sample 1779821 | NCBI WGS metagenome assembly OUWB01 (sample SAMEA3914806, study PRJEB12502) | metagenome | biome: forest; material: soil | place: Canada | collected 2011-08-03 | depth 0.1 m
CCTGGCCCTGGACGGCCTGGGTCTGCAGACCCTTCAGGCTGCTGGCCGGGGCCACGATCTGGATGCCCGCCTGGGCGGCGAAGTCGGGAATGCCCTTGACGGCGGGTTCCGCCGGCAGGTTGAAGCTCTTGGTTTGGGCGCTGGCGGCGGTGGCGAGCACAAGCCCTGCCACGGCGGCGCCGGCGAAAAGCATGGATTTACGTGTGATGTGCATCCTCTGAACCCTCCTGTTGCGCCCGCTTGGTCCGCCGTTTGTTTTTTCGGGGCGGGCTTTCTGCAGGCTAGACGTACGGGCCGCAAAATTTCCGCCATACCCTCGCCACTTTTTGACATGCATGCCAAAATATGGGATTTGGCGCCGGCAAAACGTTGCGTTTTGGATCATTATAGCTTTCAGTATCGGCCGCACGCCCGGCTTTTGCCGTGGTCGCCGCAATCCAGAACGAGAGCCAAGAGGATACGCGATGATAGCGGCCATATGGATGGATCCACCTCCAGCGTCGGACACGGCGTCGATCATTTCCATTGTCCCGACGCCGGCCGAGGTTCAGGCCCTTTATCCCCCTCGCGCGGCTGCCAACGGTGTCGAAGGCACCGTGCTCGCCGACTGCTACGTGCAGGCCAACTATTCGATCGGCAGCTGCATGATCATCAGTGAAAAGCCGGCCGGCTTTGGCTTTGGATTGGCGTCCGTCAAACTCATCATAAGGGACTTCAAACTGCCACCGCAGAACGATGCGGGCGCAGCAAGGGCTGTAAATGTGCATCAAAAATTCCTAGTCAGTTGGACGCTGAAATAATGCGCTTACCGTCATGGCTCTGCGCCCTCATCACAATGCTGGCCCTCGCCGCCGGCACAGCCCACGCGCAAAATGTCGTGCATGTCTCCCAAGGCACGGCCAGGGGCATGATCGATCGCGGCGCTCGCGCCTGGCTCGGCATCCCATTCGCCGCGCCACCGACGGGCGACTTGCGCTGGAAGCCGCCGATGCCGGCCGCGCCCTGGAGCGGTGTGCTGAAGGCCGACCGGTTCGCCGCCTCCTGCCAGCAGGTCGCGGCGCCGCAGGGCCTTGGTCCCTGGTCGCACGAATACGCCACCTCCGACCCAGTGTCGGAAGATTGCCTCTATCTCAATATCTGGACGCCGCCGCTCAAATCCGCGACGAAGCGGCCAGTGCTGGTGTGGATCTACGGCGGCGGGTTCGGCAGTGGATCCGGCGCCGTGCCGATCTATAATGGCGCGGCCCTAGCCAAAAAGGGCATCGTCGTCGTCAATATGAACTACCGCGTCGGCATCTATGGCTTCTTCGCCCACGCCGATCTCGACAAGGAAAACCCCCAGGGCGCCTCAGGCAATTACGGCCTGATGGACCAGATCGCCGCCCTGAAATGGGTGCGCGCCAATGTCGCGGCGTTTGGCGGCGACCCCGACAATGTGACGATCGCCGGGCAGTCGGCGGGCGCGGCCTCTGTGCATTTCCTGATCGATTCTCCAATGGCCAAGGGCCTGTTCGTTCGCGCCATCGCCGAAAGCGGTTCCGGCATGGGACTGGATCCCGCCCCCCATGCCTCAGCCGAAGCGGCCGGCGCCAAGTTCGCCACGGCCGCCGGTGTGACGACGCTGGCGCAACTGCGTGCCCTGACCCCGGATCAGCTCCTGGCGGCGGCCAAGGCGGCGGGCGGAATGAATTTCGGCCCGACCGTCGACGGGACGGTCTTTCCCGATGCCGTGACGGCCGCATATGGCAACAGCAACGATGTCCCGGTGCTGACCGGTATGACGGCAAACGAGGGCAGCAGCGCCTATGCCTTCGGCACGCCCCTAACGGTGACGCCCGACGCCCTGCGCCAGTCGATTGCGCATCGCTACGGCGCCGACGCCCCGGCCATTACCGCGCTCTATCCGGCAACTGACGCCGCGGCGGCGAACCTGGCCCGGGAGAGCCTGGCGCGCGACCGCGGCCTGGCGTCGATGTATCTCTGGGCCGAGCATCGCGAGGCGAACAGCCACGCGCCCATCTATGCCTATCTGTGGACCCATGCCGAGCCGGGCCCCGAAGCCTTCAAATACAAGGCGTTCCACTCTTCGGAAGTGCCCTATGTCTTCGGCGTGCTCGACACCCCCGACCGGCCGTTTACGATCGAAGACCACAAAATCTCCGACCAGGTGCAGGCCTATTGGCTCAACTTCATCCGCACCGGCGATCCCAACGGTTCCGGCCTGCCGCATTGGCCCACGCTTACGGTTTCCGACAAGCGTATTCTCAATATCGGCGCCGACACCCATGTCCAGCCGCTGCTCGATTCGGCCAAGCTCGACGCCTTCACCCATTACCAGCAAGGCGGCGGCGCCCTGGGCCTGTTCGGTCTGGACTAGAACACCACCCGCTCCTCGTCACTAAAGGCCGCCGGTATCGCTCGGAATTTATTATGCAATCGTTTTCATTAAATGTTTACCAAGAAATTTTAAACTCCAGGTTGAAGTGGGGCTGTCGTAAAACGGGTTGATTGCCATGCGTAGAGTTTTGTGGATTGTCCTGGGACTGAGCGCGCTATTCGCCCTGTCTCCGCTGACCGCCATGGCCGCTTCGTCCGGCTCGGTGACCATTACCGGCAAGGTGCCGATCAATTGCGGCATCACCGTCACACCGCAAAGCGGCGCCAGCAACATCGCCGACGTTTCCCAGGCAACCACCAACCTGCTGGTGGCGACGGTCACCGAGAATTGCAACGATCCCTCGGGCTATTCAGTCAGCGTCGTCGGCACCAATTCCGGCACCTTTACCGGCCTGCTCAAGGACTCCGTTTCCTCGGCAACCGTCCCCTTCACCGTCACTTACAATAGCGTGAGCGTGGCCGCCTCGGTCATCACCAATGTCGCCCTCCCAGCCAATGTGACGAAGAATGTCCAGATCACTTATCTAGCCACGCCGAACCTGACCGGGTCGGTCGGCTATACCTATGCCGAAACCCTGACCTTCACCATCACCGCCAAATAGCCTTGAGATTTAGCGGCTCAGCCTCACCTGGTTCTCGCCGACCTCGGCGTGCCAGCCGAAGCCGGTCGCCACGGCCTGGGCAAAGCCGACCGGGTCATTGGCCTGGAACAAGCCCGTCACCTCTTCCCTGGCAATCGAGGGGTCGTCGATGACGATGCGCGTATCGCTGTAGCGTTGGAAATCCTTGACCGCTTCCGCCAGGGTTTCACCCTCGAAGGCAATTCGGCCCTCGCGCCAGGCGACTGCGCGTTCGACCTCGACCGGCGCTACCGCGACGGCGCGGATCGGCGCCGGCGATACTAAGCCGTTACCCGAAGGCGCCACAGCGCGCATATTGGCGGTGAGCCGGACCGGCGCGGTCGTCGCCCAGTTGCCACGGTCGACCTCGACCATGCCTTCACGCACCGTGATCTGCACCGGTGCATTGGCCAGGCGTTGCACTGAAAAGCTGGTACCCACGGCCTTGACCTCCGTGTCTCCAGCAAAAACGACGAAGGGCCGCGCCGTGTCCCTGGCCACATCGAACAGGGCCTCTCCGCGCTCAAGGTGGATCGACCGCCGCGCGGCCGTGTACTGCACACGCATGCGCGAGTCGGTATTCAGGTTGACGACCGATCCGTCGGCCAATGGCACGATTTTCATCTCGCCGCGCCGCGTCACATAAGTCTCACCCGCCGTCGCTAGCCCATAACCGGCCAGGACGGTGCCGCTAACCCCCGCTGCCGCCGTACCCCACAGCATCCACCGGCGCGAAGACGAAAAGGCCAATCCTTTTTCCCGCCCCCTTCCCCTTTTACCTTTGAAAGCCTGCGGATCGAACTGCGGCCCCAGCGCCTGGGCGCGTTCGGAATAGAGGGCGACGGCCCGCGCCCTGGCGAACGCACCGGCACGCCGCGCATCCGCGGCGAGCCAGGCGTCCAGCCGGACTTCGTCTTCGGGTGACAAGACACCGCGATCGAGGCGGGCAGCCCAGTCGGCCGCCGCCTTGTCAATCTCTTTGGCCGTCTCGTTTCGCGTCTTTTCGGGCATGATCTTTGCGCAACTTGGCTCCCCACGCCCTAGACGCGCGGGAATCGTCGTTTCCGCTATTTGAAATCAAATTCATAAGCAAATAAATGCCGCGGCTCATATGCTTTTCAACCGTGCTCTCCGACAAGCCGAGCTCACGGGCGACGTCGCGTTGCGACAGGCCCTTGATCCGGCGCAGCACGAAGACGTCGCGGACCTTGCCCGGAAGGCCCGCCACCGCCCGCGCCAGGCGGTTCAACTCGTCGCGGTCGATGACCTGGTCCTCGGGTGACGAATCGCGCGTCGTTGCCAATTGTTCGAGGTCCGCAACCGCTTCGAACGTCACGATCTTGGCGCGGCGGACGTGGCTGACCAGCACCGAATAGGCGGTCTGGAACATGTAGTTGCGGACATTGCCGATGCCTGCGACCTGATCGACGGCAATCAGGCGGGCATAGGTTTCCTGGACGACATCGTCGATCTCCAGGCCGGCGATACGGCGATGGCCCAGCCAGGCGCGCAGCGCCGGCTCATGCTTCAGGACATGCCGCGACAGCCATAGCGCGCGTTCATCGGACGCCCGCATTCAGCCCGGCTCCCGGTGAAGGAAAGTCATGCAAAGCTCCATCCCTGAGGCGTGTTTGTGCCATCCGGTGTAGTCCACCGTTAGATGATACCGGTATCATCAGAATCACCCCGCTTCAATCGGCGGCGACCGTCGCGACCCGTTTTATGATTCGGGCTGATAATTTTATCACTTTGAAGCGCGCCCGAGCTCGTGCGAGGAGCCTCACGGCGCTTGAGCGCGCCGTCGCGCTTGCCGAACGCAAGGGTGTTCGGAAGTATGTGTTCAGTCGTCGAGCGGATTTACAAGCGACCGCGACGGCCGGAGATTTAGGTTAGGCTCGACAACCGTCGGCAATACTTAACCCGATTTTAAGTCGCCATTAAATATAATTGGCGAAAATTTATTACCCAAAGTAGCATATGTGTAGAGTTCGCGTCATGGAAAAGATCTTCGCCCGCATGAACCTGGCAAAAGCCATCAGCATCATGATGGTGAGCCTTGTCATGGTCACCGTATTCGCGCTGGTCGCGGTGGTCATGCAGGAAATGCAGGCGGATACCGCGCGCAGCGCGCTGAAATATCAGAATTCGGCGCTGCGCATTGCCGGCGACCTCATGAACCGCGAAATCCCCGCCGCGAAGATCGACTGGGCGACAAATGGCGACCTCGCGAAGGTTACCCTGGACACCTATCCGGACCTGTCCAACAACAGCCTGATCGACGAGGTCGCGCGCGTGTCCGGACAGCAGGCCACGGTCTTCGCCTACGACGCCGCAAAGGACGACTATGTCCGCGTGACGACATCGCTAGTCAAGGCGGACGGCAGCCGCGCCGTCGGCACGACGCTCGGCCACGCCAGCAAGGCCTTCGCGCCGATCAAGGCCGGCAAGCCCTATCTCGGCCAGGCCGATATCATGGGCATCTCCTACTACACCCTCTATCAGCCGATCTTTAACAGCCAGGGCGAGGTCAGCGGCATTCTGTTCTGCGGCGTCAAGACCGCCATCGTCCAGGAAGCCGCCAAGGGCCTGATGCTGAAGGTCCTGCTGACGGCGTTACTGCTGATGATCGTCCTCTCGGCCGCCAGCGTCCTCTTGGCGCGCAAGCTGATGCAGCCTCTGCAGCAAATGGAAAAGACCGTCGGCACGATTGCCGGTGGCGACTACGCCGTCAGCATACCCAATACCGGCGCGCGCAACGAGATCGGCAGCCTGGCGCGCTCGCTGGAAGTCTTTCGCACCCAGGGCCAGGAGCGCCAGCACCTGGCTGACCAAAAGGCCCTTGAAGACGGACGCGCCCAAGAGCGCCAACGCCATATCGAGACACTGATCGGCACCTTCCGTAAGGATATCGGCATTTCCCTGGAAAGCGTCGGCATCACCATGGGCGACATCCTGACGACGGCCGACGACCTGTCACGTGCCAGCGCCGAGACCGCCAGCAGCGCGTCAAGCGCCGGCAACGCCGCCCAAGACGCTTCGGGCAATGTCCAGACCGTGGCCAGCGCCGCCGAGGAACTGACCGCCTCGATTCGCGAAATCACCCACCAGGTGATCCGGGCCAATGAGGTGGTGACCGGGGCGACGCGCGTTACCCGTGACACCAATGCCAAGGTTGAGGGCCTGGCTGAGGCCGCCTCGAAGATCGGCGAAGTCGTCAGCCTGATCCAGGCCATCGCGGCCCAAACCAACCTGCTGGCCCTGAATGCGACCATCGAGGCGGCGCGCGCCGGCGACGCCGGCAAAGGCTTCGCGGTCGTGGCGTCCGAGGTGAAGAACCTGGCCACCCAGACGGCCAAGGCGACGGCCGAGATCTCGGCCCATATCTCTGACATCCAGGCCTCGACGCACGATACGGTCGAAGCCATCGCCAATATCACTCGCATCATGGACGAGGTATCGCATTTCACCACGGCGATCGCCGACGCGGTCGAGCAGCAGGGCGCCGCGACGGCGGAAATCTCGCACAATGTTGTCCGCGCCGCCGAGGGCACCGGCATCGTCAGCGACAATGTGACCTCGGTTCGCGCCGAAGCGGCGCAAACGGCTGATTCCGCCGGCAAGGTCGCCCAAGCCTCGCGCACCGTGGCGGAAAAAAGCGAGGCCCTGAAGCAAACCGTCGCCCGCTTCCTCTCAGACGTGGCCGCCGCCTGACGGGCGCAACCTCTCGAGCAAAAAAAAGCCGCGCACTACGGCGCGGCAAGTTTACAGGGAGGAAACGCCCAGGAAGGGCTTCGGCGTCAGGAAGACACCGAACACGTGTAACCTATGTTGCGATGCGGTAAAAAGCAAGTGCTTTTTGTATGACTTCTTTATAAAGCGTTTATAGGTTGAAGGTTCGCGGTCACACACACGTGAGACTGGAGATCTTCTTCAGGCTTGTATCCTAATCGTGACGGAGAGCCTTGCCGGGCTCCGCTCGGGCATTAATCAAGGCTAATCCGCCGACCGTCACCAGGGCAATCAGAATCGCCACCGCCGTCGCCGCCAGGAAATAAAGCGGACTGATGGCGATCGGGTCTTCGAACTGCGACAGCCATTGCCGCAATGCGAACCAGGCCAAGGGCCACGCGATGATATTGGCCAGCACGACCGGGCGCAGGAATTGCCCGATCAACAGCCCCGTCACCTGCCCGCTCGACGCGCCCAGCACCTTGCGCAGGCCGATCTCGCGCGACCGCCGCGACGTATTGAACGCCGCCATGCCGTAAAGCCCGATACAGCCGATCAGGGCCGCGATCAGGGCGCCGATGCTGAACAGATTCGAGCGATTGCGGTCGGACGCGTAGTAACCGTCGAGATTGTCCGCCGCCGAAATAACCTTGAACGGCACTTCCGGCGCGACACTGCGCCAGGCGTCGGCAAGGCGGGCACGCATGACCGCCTCTGGAACGCCGGCGTACCGGATCCCGGTAACCGGTGAATCATAGGGCTTGGGATCGAAGAAGTAGAGCGTCGCCGGCAATGGGGTCTTCGGCGAATGGAAACGCATGTCCTCGATGACGCCCACGATGCGGATATGGCGGGTCTGATCGAACGTCGCCGTCTGACCCACGGCCGCCTGCGGCGAGGCATAGCCCAGCAGCGTCACGGCCCTACGATTGATGATGGCATTGCGAACTTCACCCGCCCCCTCCAGCACCCTCTTGCCCGTCGCGTCGCGCTGGTAATATTGGTCGTCGCCGCGCGCCGGGTCGAGCCACCGGCCAGCAATCAGGCGCGCGCCGTAGGTCGAGAAGTAGTCGGGCCCGATGATCGTCCAGCTAATCGCTTTGGTCGGCCCCTTATAGCCGTCCGGAACGATCGTCGTGGCGTCGCTCTCATAGTCGTCGCCCGGCGCCGTCCAACCCGCCGTCACCGAGACGACGCCTGGCGTGGCGCGAAACGCCGACCAGATGGCGTCACGCTGGCCATTGTGCAAGGCGGGATCGTAGGTCGAGGGCGAAACCAGCACGCCGTCGCGGCGGAAACCGATATCCGCAGTTTTCATGTGCTGAAGCTGCGAGAAAAAGCCGGTGATCATGATCAAGAAGGCAACGACCACGGTAAACTGCACCACAACAAGCGCTTCGCGGGTGCGCACGGCCCAGCGACCACCGGCCGGCGTCCGCGACGAGGCCAAGACCTGGGCCGGCTTGAATCCGGCGAGGACGAAGGCGGGATAGAGCCCGGCGAGCAGACCGGCCAGCAGGATGAAGACGGCCGCCAGGGCTAGAGGTAGCCCCTCGGCGACATAGTCGAGCTTGAGGCTAAGGCCGCCGGCGGCATTGATCAGGGGCAGGCAAAGCTCGACCAGGCTGAGCCCGATCAGGGCGGCGATCACCGTCGTCAGCAGGGCCTCGCACAAGAACTGCGTGCGCAGCATGCCCTGGGTGGCGCCCAAAGTCTTGCGCACGGCGACTTCGCGGGCGCGCATGCCCGCACGCGCTGTCGACAGGTTGACGTAGTTGATGGCCGCGATCAGGAAGGCCAGCACGCCAACAATACCCAGTGCAAACACATTGGTGCGGGTCTTGGGGTCCTGCAGGTGCACGCCACGCAGGGGGTAGAAGCTGAGATGATGGATGACATGCGGCACGAAGGGGGCAAAGTCCTTGGCGGCATGGCGATCGACGAAGGCCGGCAGCAACGGCGTGAGGTGGTCCACCGAGGCCGGATCGGACAATATCAATGTCACCAGCTTTTGCGAGCCGTAATTGTGCCAGTTGTCGATCGTGGCGGTGTAGGCCGGAGTCAGCAGGCGAACGAATTTCAACGGGATATCCGTATTGTCAGGTGGCGTTTCCATCACGCCGCTGATGCGGTAATTGTTGGTGCCCTGATCGTCGGTCAGGCTGATAACCTTGCCCAGGATGGCCTGCGGCGCATTGCCTGGGAAATATTTGTCGGCCATGGCACGCGTCAGCACAACCTTGTCGGGGGTGCTGAGCGCGGTTGCGGTATCGCCAGCGATCAAGTCCAGGCCGGTGACGGAGAAGAATTCGGGATCGACCCGTTCGGCCGCCTCGTTCGTCGTCTGCGCCCCCATATGGACAGTGACGCTGCGGTCGAGGATTCGGGCGCCCCGCATCTGGTAATCCGCCTTCAGGTCCTCGAGCAGGCCGCCGGAGGTGGCTGGCGACGGTGTGGTGTTCGTACCGTTCATCGTCCAGTGGACTTCTCCTGCGTAGAGCCGGTCGCTGTTCGGCAACCAGCGCTCATAGGTCGTCTCGTAACGGAAGAAGAGACCCAGCGTGATGAAGACGGCAATGCCGAACGACAGCCCGATCAGATTGAGCAGGGCATAGAGCGGATGACGGGTGAAGGAGCGATAAAAGGCGGTAAAGGTCGAGCCCATCATCACATCACCTGCGCGACGGATGAAACCAGCTGGCCGTCGAGGATATCGATCTGGCGCGTCGCCTGGTCGGCATGGCTCTGCGAGTGGGTGACCATGATGATGGTCGCGCCGCCGCGGTTCAGCCCCTTGAGGATATCCATGACCTGGGCGCCGTTTTCTGTGTCGAGATTGCCGGTCGGTTCGTCGGCCAGGATCAGGTCGGGCTGACCGACAATGGCGCGGGCAATAGCGGCGCGCTGCTGCTGGCCGCCCGACAGCTGGTGCGGGAAATGGCGAGCGCGGTGGGCGATGCCGACACGGTCCATGGCCTCCTCGATCGCCTTGCGGCGCGAGCCATGGCGGTCCTTGCGGTAAAGCAGGCCCAGCTCGATATTCTCATAGATAGTCAGGTCGTCGACCAGGTTGAAGCTCTGGAAGATGAAGCCGAGGTGTTTGGCGCGATGCTGGGCCAGCTTGGTTTCGCTCAGCCGCGCCAAGTCCTCGCTCTCGAACAGGTAGGCCCCCACGGTCGGCCGGTCGATCGTGCCCAGGATGTTGAGCAGGGTCGACTTGCCGCACCCTGACGGCCCCATGATGGCGACGAATTCGCCGCGCTTGATGGTCAGGGAGATATTGTGCAGCGCCGTCGTCTCGATCTCGTCGGAGCGGTAGAGGCGGGAGATTTTCAGAAGCTCGATCATGACGCTTGTTTTCCGGTGAGATGGAGGTGTTGGGCTTTGGAGACGTCCTGAGCGGCGCCGGTGACGATACGGTCGCCGGGCTTGAGGCCACTCAAGACCTCGGCATATTCGGAATTGCGCCGGCCAAGCGAAATGGCACGGCGGTCGGCATGGTCGCCTGACGCACTGAGTACGAAGACGCTCGTGCCATTGCCGTCGGTTAGCCAGTTGCCGGACGGCGCCATGACCGCGGTCTGCGTGTCGCCAAGCGACAGGCGGGCATCGATCGCCTCGCCGCGCTTGAGATCCGACGGCATCGCTCCGTCGAACTGCATTTCGACGGTGACGTGGTTGTCGGTGACCTGCGGGAGGACCCGAGTAATGTGGACATTGACGGTCTGGCCGTGGACATTGGCGGTCGCCTTTTGGCCGGTCGCCAGGCGTGCCAGGTAGAATTCGTCGACCTGGGCGCGCAACTTGTAGGTGCCTTCGGAATCGACCTCGCCCAGCGGATCGCCCTGCTTCACCGCCTGGCCCGGCTTGAGCTCAAAGTCGGTCAGCCGGCCGGTGGCCGGCGCCGTCAGGTTCAGCCCGTCGAGCCCCTGGCGCACCTCGCCCAGGCTACGGCGCAAATCGCCGGCCGAAGCCTCGATCTGGCGCTGCTGAGCGGAGAAAAAGGCGCCGTCCTGGGTCTGGCTGGCCTGCAGCGCCTTCAGACGCGCCTTCTGGTACTCGACCTCGTCGGCAAAGGGCTGGACATTGGCGTCGTTGAGAATGCCCTGGGCGCGCAACAGCTCGCGCTTGGCCAGGTCTTCCTGTGCCTTGTGCAGGGCGTAGGTGGTGTCGGCCAGTTCCTGCTCACGTGAAGCCTGCTGGGTGCGCAGGGTCATCATCTGGGTATTGGTGTCCGACAAACGGCCGGAAATATCGGCCTCGCGCGACGATACATCGAGCGTTAGGTCGGGATTGGACAGACGCGCCAGGACCTGGCCGGGTTTGACCTCGGCGCCGTCGATGGCGATCACCTGATCGATGCGACCGGCCGACTGGGCGGTGAGGTAGACCGTATCGAGCGGCACCACCTCGGCACGCAGCGGCACATAGTCCTGGAAGGCGCCACGCACGACCGTGCCGGTATCAACCGATGCTGAGCCGATGTCGAGAGTGCCGGGCGGCGGCAATAGGCTCAGGATCACGCCGCCGGCGACGACCAACACGACCGCGGCGGTGCCCAGCTGGGCGGGGCGTTTTTTCCACCACGGCTTGGCGACAATACGGTCCATCTTGCGGACGGGGGGATCATTTGGGGTGCTATCGGGCATGATAAAAAGCTAACACGGCTTTTTCAATAGACATAAATAATTCATTTTGTTTGACTTTTTGCCGATATTGCAGCCAAATCGAACCAGATTCGCCGCTCAAACTGTCCGATTTCGAACATGTCCGAGACCACCCCGGAGACCATGGCGCTACCGCGCCCGACCGCCCTGTTTCTCGACGACGACGCCGATATCCTGGCGGCGGCGGAGCTCGTCCTGACGCGCGACGGGTTTGATCTGATCAAAGCCCAGACGCCGGAAGCCGCGCGCGCCGTGCTCGATGCCCAACCGGTCGATGTCTTGCTGCTCGACCTGAATTTCCGCCGCGGCGATACGTCGGGCGAGGCCGGTCTCGCCTTTCTGCGCGAGCGCATGGCAATCACCCCGCACCTGGTCGTCGTCGTCGTCACAGGCCATTCTGGCATGACCATCGCCATCGAGGCCATGCGGCTGGGCGCCCAGGATTTCGTTGTCAAACCGTGGCACAACGAACGTTTCCTCGCCACAATACATACCGCCATCGACAATCCGCGCGTGCCGCCCCCTCCGCCGGCGCCCCAGGACCTCAACCTCGAACGCTCCGAGCGGGAACTGATCCGCGCGGCGCTCGAACGCCATCATTTCAACATCTCAAGCGCCGCCAAGGATCTCGGCCTGACCCGGGCGGCGCTCTACCGGCGCATGGAAAAGCATGGACTATAGGCGCCTCCTGATCGCGCTTTCGGCCCAGGTCGGCGTTTTCGTCGCCGGGGTGGGCGCGTGGCTGGCCCTGTCGCACGGCCTCTATGCCAGCGCTATCGTCTGCCTCTTGGCCGGCATCGCCCTGTTCAGCCTCGGCCTGACGATGACGGCCTTTCGCCTCGGCCGCGACCTGTTGCGGCGCGCCACCCAGCCCGGCGCCATCTTCACCGCCGAATTGGGACGCCGCCGCCTGCAGGTCCTGCTCGACCAGACGCCGTCGCCGCTTCTGCTGCAGTCCGAAAATGGCCAGCTGATCGCCGTCAACCGCGCCGCGCGCACCCTGTTCGACGTCTCCTACGCCCTGCCCCTGACCAGCCGCCGGCAGCTGATGAGCGACGAGGGTGCGGAGCCCGCCAGCCTGGCGTCCCTGCCCGGCCAGATCAAGTGGAAGGGCCAGACCTTCGCCGTGCATCTCGCCGAAATGACCCAGGACGATCGGCTGTCGCATCTGGCCGTACTGACCGACATTTCTTCCGATGTGCGCGCCGCCGAGGCCAGCGCCCTGCGCGACCTGCTGCGCGTGCTGAACCACGAATTGATGAACGCCCTGACGCCCGTCGCCTCGATGAGCAAGAGCGCGCTCGACCTGCTCGGCGACGACACCCCCGAAAGCCGAGCCATGGCCGTCAAGGCGCTGGAACGCGTGGTGGCGCGCACCGAGAATCTCAGCGACTTCATCAATGCCTATCGCGCCCTGTCGCGCCTGCCGCCGCCGGTACTGCGTCCGGTCGATATCGACGAATGGGTCGAGACGACCGGCGAAGCCTTCATCGCACAATGGAGTGAGGAAAAGGGCGTCACCCTTGAGCTCGACATCACGCCCGGCCTGGAAGCCGTGATGGACGAAGACCAGATGTGGCTGTGCGTCGGCAACCTGATGAACAACGGCGCCCAAGCGGCTTTGGAGCGCAACGCCCCCCGCGTGCGCCTGCGCATCGGCCGCGACCACGGCGCGATCAGGTTTACGGTCGAGGATTCCGGCGGCGGCATCCCGCCCGACAAGCAGGATCAAGTCTTCCTGCCCTTCTACACGACCAAGGAAACCGGTACCGGCGTTGGCCTCAGCCTGGCACGCCAGATCGTCCAGGGCCATGGCGGCCTCCTGGCCTTAGTGCCCGTGGCTGGTCGTGCCGACGCGCTGGGCGGCGCGTGCTTTGGGTTCAGCGTGCGCGACGCCAATCAGACGTGACATCTTTTTGGCGCGCAGCGGCTCTTCTATTGTCTGACATATCTTGCTAAGGTCGACACAAAATAGAGGAACGCCCAAAATCGAGGGAACCATGACCCAGCTGAACCGCCGCCGCTTTCTCGGTGTCTCGACCGCCTGCACCTGTGGGCTCACCGCTGGGTCAAGCGCCTTTGCCGCCCCCCCTCTGCCCAAGCCGGCCGTTACGCCCAAGCTGTCGCAGTTCCGCTACGGCGAGGTGCAACTGCTGGACGGCCCCCTGCGCACCCAGTTCGACTATCAGCACGATCTCTACGTCAATCTCGATCCGGACATGCTACTGAAGCCGTTTCGCGTGCGCTCAGGCCTGCCTGCGCCGGGCGCCGACATGGGCGGCTGGTACGACAGCTCGTCAGACTTCGACGTAGAGCCCGGCAGTAAGCACCCCACCATGCACGGCTTCGTTCCGGGCCACACCTTCGGGCAATATATCTCCGGCCTGTCGCGCGACTATGCCATCACCGGGGATCCGGCGACCAAGGCGCGCATCACCCTGCTGGTCGACGAATACGCCAAGACCCTGTCGCCCAAGTTCTTCGACGACTACAACCTGCCGGCCTATACCTATGACAAGCTGGTCGTCGGCCTGATGGACGCCTGGACCTATGCCGGCGTCGCTGAGGCCAAGCCGACGCTGGACAAGTTGACCGACATCGCCCTGCCCTACTTGCCGCAACGAGCGCTGAACCGTATCGAGATGCGCGAACGGCCGCATAAACGCGTGGCCCAGGGCTGGGACGAAAGCTACACCATGCCGGAGAACCTATTCCTGGCTTATAGCCGCGGTATGGGCGAGCGCTACAAGGCCATGGCCATCCGCTATATCGAGGACGAGACCTATTTCAGCCCGCTGGCCGAAGGGGTGAATCCCTTCGCCAACCAGCACGCCTATAGCCACGTCAATGGCTTAAGCTCGGCCATGCAGAGCTACCTGGTGCTGGGCGACGAGCACTACCTGACCGCCGCCAAGAACGGCTTCGCCTTCATCGAGGCTCAGTCCTACGCCACCGGCGGCTGGGGCCCGAACGAAACCCTGATGGGCGCCAACGACACCGGACGGCTCTATGACAGCTTAAAAGACGTCCATGCCAGCTTCGAGACGCCGTGCGGCGCCTATGGCCACTTCAAGATCACCCGCTACCTGCTGCGCACGACCGGCGACAGCCATTACGGCGACAGCATGGAGCGCGTGCTCTACAACACCATCCTGGGCGCCAAGCCGACCCTGCCCGACGGCACGACCTTCTACTATTCCGACTACAATGAAGCGGCGAAGAAGGGCTATCACCCCGACAAGTGGCCGTGCTGTTCCGGCACCTTCATCCAGCTGACCTCGGACTATGGCATCAGCGCCTATCTGTTCGATGCCAAGGCGCTCTACGTCAATCTCTACATCCCCTCCAAGGTCAAGGCGACGTTGAACGGCCATGCCGTGACCCTGACCCAGATAACAGACTATCCGAAAGCCAATACGACCAAGCTGGCGATCGGTATCGAGCGGCCGGCGACCTTTACGCTCAACCTGCGCATCCCGGGATGGTCGGGTCCGAAAACCACGGTCACCGTCAACGGCCAACCGGTAAGCGCCGATATCACGCCGGGGCGTTTCGCCAGCCTGACGCGCCTTTGGGCGCCCGGCGACACGGTTGAGGTCGCCTTCGACATGACGCCGCGACTGGAACCTCTGAATGCCGCGCATCCGGAAATGGTAGCGTTGATGACCGGGCCGCTGGTCCTGTTCCCAATCAACGATACCGGTCCCGCCCTGGCCCGCGAGGACTGGCTGGGCGCCCAGGCGCAGACACCGGATACCTGGGTGGTGCACGCCACCGACCGCACGGTGACGCTGAAGCCCTTCATGGCCATTACTGACGAGACCTATCGGCTTTATAATCCGCTGAAGACCGCCTGATAAAGGACAAGCCCCATGCGCCTCGATCGTCGTTTCCTGCTGGCCGGGGCCGGTGCCTCGCTGCTGATGCCGCGCATGGCGGGGGCCGTGCCCACCGATGGCTGGCTCAATATCCGCGACTTCGGCGCCAAGGGCGACGGGGCAAGCATTGACAGCCCAGCCATCGACAAGGCGATTGCGGCCGCCGCGGCCAGGGGTGGCGGCACGGTCTGGCTGCCGCAAGGCACCTATGCCAGCTACACGATCCACCTGAAAAGCAACGTCACCCTGCATCTTGACCGTGGCGCCGTGCTGCTGGCCGCGTCGGTGCCACTGGAGGGCACGCAAAACGGCTATGACATGGCCGAGCCGCAGGATCCGTCGATCAACGCCTTCCAGGACTATGGTCACAATCATTGGCGCAACAGCCTGATCCATGGCGAGGGCCTGCACGACATCGCCATTACCGGCGACGGCCTGATCTGGGGCAAGGGCCTAAGCCGCGGTCATAACGACGATGTGGACCTGCCGAAAGCCGAGCTGCCCGGCGTCGGCAACAAGACGATCGCGCTGAAGAATTGCGTCAATGTGCAGCTTCGCGATTTCAAGGTGTTGAAGGGCGGTCACTTCGCCCTGCTGGCCACCGGGGTCGACAACCTGGTCATCGAAAACCTGATGGTCGACACCGATCGCGACGGCTTCGACATCGACTGCTGCAAGAATGTCCGCGTCTCGAACTGCACCGTCAATTCGCCATTCGACGACGCCATCTGTCCAAAATCGTCCTTCGCGCTCGGCTACGCCCGCACGACCGAGAACGTCACCATCTCAGACTGCTATGTCAGCGGCTGTTACATCGTGGGCTCGGTGATCGACGGCACCTTCAAGCGCTACCCCGATCGCCAGGCCTGGCGCACCGGCCGCATCAAATGCGGCACGGAATCGAATGGCGGCTTCAAGGCCATCACCATCAGCAACTGCGTCTTCGAAGACTGCCAGGGCCTGGCGCTGGAAAGCGTCGATGGTGCCATCCTCGAGGACATCACCATCACCAATATCGTCATGCGCGGCATTGTCACGGCGCCGCTATTCCTCAGGCTCGGACGACGGATGCGCGGCCCGGCCGGCGTACCCATCGGAGTGCTAAAACGGGTGCTTATCGACAATATTACTTCGTCGGGCGCGAGCCTCTTACCGTCGATCATAGCCGGTGTCGCTGGCCATCGGGTCGAGGACATCAAGATCAGCAATCTCTATCTCGAACAAATGGGCGGCGGCGATTCAGCGTCCGCGCGGATACAAGTCCCCGCCAAGGAAGACGCCTATCCCGATCCCAGCATGTTCGGCGACCTGCCGGCGTCAGGCTTCTTCATTCGCCAGGCCAAAAATATCGAGATGAGCCACGTCGAAATCGCCGTACGCGCCGCCGATGCCCGGCCAGCGTTCTGGCTACAGGATGTCGACGGTTTCGACGGTTCGTTCCTCAAAACGCCTTCGGGGGCGCCAAATTTCGCGCTCGACAGCGTCGGTCGTTTCCGGACATTCGGCAGCCTCGACGTGCCGGACCGGCGCATGGACGGCCCGACCTCGACAAACTTTTAAGCTACCCTTGACTCTCGCGGGGATCGGCGCAGCCTGGAGGCGTATTCCTGGAGGCTCATCATGTTTGTGTTCGCTTTGGCCGTGGCCGTGGCGTCGGTGTGCCCTGTCGAAAACGCACACTATACGTTACACCATCAACACGATGTGACCTTGTCTTTTCAATCGATCACGCAGTCGCGGGACTGGCCGTCCGGCGTCGCCTTGGCTGTGCATATGGATTCGTCAGGCCGCACGATCTACTTCCTGCCATGGCAGGGGGGCACCGATGACAAGGAAAGCGTCACCCGTACTACAGATGTCACACACCCGGACTTTCAGCTGCCCTCGCCGGACGGCGATCCTGGACGATTGGGCGACATGGAATATATCGCCACCGATGCCAGCTACGAGATCATCGACCACATCCCCATGCGCGGGGACCCGGCGCCGGCCCATATCCTGCTTTCGGGATTGACCGACATGTCATGGCACCAGGACCGGGACTCGGTTGCCAAGGCCTTCTTCGACTTTGACGGCTGTTTAAAATCGTAAACTCTGGCCGCTCTCCAGCTCCTGATGCGAGCCGTTCCGTCGGCTTACGCGCAGTTCCTGTTCCTGATCTTCAACCTTTGGGAGCTCTGGGGAGGGGGGAAATGAAAACGCGATGCCGATGGCCGACCGGCATTCTGGCTACAAGACGTCAACGGCTTTGACGATCGCTTCCCAAATCGCCAACCGCCGCAGCCAGTTTCGTGCTCGACCGCGTGAGCCACTTCCAAGCGTTTGGAAGCTTCGAAGCGCCTGACCGACGAAATGACAGCGAGACGTCAACCACCCTCTGATATGCACGTGAGGGCTCGAAATTGGATCGTTCCAGGCTCACGTTTTTGTTAGCACCTGCAAAACAGCGTTTCGTTTTTGATTGATTGCCGCAATATGAACGGCCGGTCTTCCGCGGCAGCGACTCCTAACCACGCACAGGTTTGCCATGAACACATCCGAACTGATCGAAAAAATTGCCACCGAAAACAGCCTCACCAAAGCAGCCGCCAAAGCCATCGTCGACGGCGTTCTGAAAGCCATTGCCGACGCTGCAGCCGCTGGAGAAGAGGTGAACTTTGCGGGCTTCGGCAAATTCAAAGTGAAGGAAAGCCCGGCACGCGAGGGCCGTAATCCCTCGACGGGTGGTATTGTGCAAATTGCCGCCGCAAAGAAGGTTGCGTTCCAACCTGCCAAGGCGCTCAAGGATCGCGTCAACGCCTAGTCCGCGAAGCAATTGAAAATCCAGTTTAGGCGCGAGCTTGCCTCCGTCCAGTTGAATTGTGAAATAGCGCCGCGCGACTCCGTCGCGCGGCAATGGCTGCTGCTGGCAGGCTCGCGCCGTCAGCCCCACGGTAAAGAATTAATAAAATGTGAAAATTCGTGTTTTGCGGGAATGTCGTCGACGCGGCACTGTAGGGGCATCTTAGGAGGGCCGGACCATGCCAGAATTGCTAAACTCGTCCTTGCGACATGCGTTCATTTCTCAAAATATCGAGACTATCAAAGAATCCGCCACAGAGCTTTCGCTCGCGCTCGCCCGACGTCGCCTGCAGGACAGAATTGAGGGATCGACCTCACTTAAGTTCGGCTACCGCGATCGCGCCGCTCTTCGAGCTTTTATTGCGGGGTTGAGCCGCCGCCTGAGAGCTGGCGAGATTGACGAGCGGACCGCCTACGCGGGCATGAACCGACTGATCATGGCAGCAAGATCCAACAGCCCAGACGTGTTGAATATCATTTACGCGGGCGAGTAACCCGGCGCGCAGGGCAGCTTAGGGCATAGGGCGAGTGCATTTCGCGCTAGCCTTGCCGAGCATAAGTTCCAACCCATGCTTCCTAGAGGTCGCGTAAAGGGCCGCGCCATCGATGCTCGCGCCCTCGCTAAGGGTCTTTTCCCGCCACGGCCCGGCGACCGCCTCATCGCCAATCACGACAACCCTGCGGACGGCGAAGCTCTATTCGAAATCCGTCAAGCTGCTGATACGAGCCGTCCCGCCCTCTTGCGCGCCCTCCCTGTTGGTGATCTTCTGCCTTTAGGACCTCTGGGGAAGGGGAAAATGAAAACGCATCATTTTGCGTCAGCCGCAAGCTTGCTGGTCTTGTCCCTGTCGACATACTCACTGGCCACCGCCGATCCGCCGCCCTGGGTGCTGACAGCGGACAGCGCCGGGCCCCTGAAGATCGGCATGACCCTGTCGGAGGCCTCACAGACGCTCGGAACCAAACTTGATATCGACCCAAGCGACCCGGACGCCATCGGCTGTTCCGAACTCGACGTGCCGCACATGCCTGGCATGGGAATGATGTTCGAAAACAAGCGATTGACGCGGATCGAGGTCTTCAAGCCCAGTCATTTGCGGACGGCATCGGGCATCGGCATAGGCTCGACCGAAGCCGAGGTGAAAGCCAAATATACGCCGATCGACGACCAGCCACAGGCTTACGTAGATCTTCCCGCAAAAAATCTGACTTGGTGGGCAAAGAAAGACGTAAGCGGCATTCGGTTTGAAACCGATTTAAAGGGACACGTCAACGCCATTTTTGCGGGTACGAACGCCATCACCTACATCGAGGGTTGCGAGTAATAACCCGCTATCCTCAAGCCGAGCGGGCGATTCCCATTTCCAGGCCACGCAGTTCGGCCAGGCCGCGCAGGCGGCCGATCGCCGAATAGCCGGGATTGGTCGTCTTCTTGAGGTCGTCCAGCATCTGGTGGCCATGGTCCGGACGCATGGCAATGCGCTTGCCGAAACGCAACGACACGCCGCGCAGCGCCTTGACAACCTCATACATGTCGTAGCTGCCGTCGAGATGAGCCGACTCATAGAAATTGCCCGACTCGTCGCGCTGCGTATTGCGCAGGTGGGTAAACCAGATGCGATCGCCGAAGCGCGCGATCATCGTGGTCAGGTCATTGTCGGCGCGGATGCTGAACGACCCGGCGCAGAAGCACAGGCCGTTGGAAGGATTGGGCACGCGTTCGAACAAATCGGCCAGGTCAGCCTCGGTCGACACAACGCGCGGCAGGCCGAAAATCGGGAACGGCGGATCGTCGGGATGGATGACCAGCTTGACCCCGGCCTCGTCGGCGGTCGGGCAGACTTCCGACAAGAAGTGGACCAGGTGATCCTTCAGCACGGTGGCATCGATGTCGGCATAGCCGTCGATGGCCTTGAGGAAATCGGCAGCGGTGAAGCTTTCCTCGCTGCCCGGCAGACCGGCGATGATCGTGCGCTCAAGCGTGTGGCGCTCGGCCTCGCTCATCGCGTCATAGCGATGACGGGCGCGTAGGGTGACCTCGGCGGAATAGTCGGCCTCGGCACCGGGGCGCTTCAGGACGAACAGGTCGAAGGCCGCCACGGCCGCCATTTCGAAGCGCAGGGCGCGAGCGCCGTCAGGCAGCACATAGGCCAGATCCGTGCGCGTCCAGTCCAGCAGCGGCATGAAGTTGTAGGTCACGACCGTGATACCGCAGTGCGCCAGATTGCGCAGGCTCTGCTTGTAATTTTCGATATGGCGTTCGAAACCCGGCGCCTGAGTCTTGATCGCTTCGGAGACCGGCAGGCTTTCAACCACGCTCCACACCATGCCGTGGTCTTCGATTTCACGCTTGCGCGTCTCGATGGCCTCGACGGTCCACAGCTCGCCATTGGCGATATGGTGCAGCGCCGTGACCACGCCTTCGCACCCGGCCTGGCGAATGTCCGACAGGCTGACCGGATCGGCGGGCCCGAACCAGCGCATGGTCTGAATCATCAGGTGTTGGGCGGAGGTCGTAGACATGAAGGCCGGTTCCAAAGCGTAAAGGACTAATTGGCCTTACCTCTACGCCTTCCAGCCGTCAACAGAAATTGTCCGGGCCGTTGCCGCGCCAGTCCCGGTTGAGACGGGCGCCCGGACAGGCTTACACGACAGGCGTCCCTATTTTTCGCACACATTGCATAATGCGTGACTCGCTCGGTCGATACGGGCGTGGTCCGCACACCAGCCGGCCGAGCCCTATGTCCCGAAAAACAGCGAAGCAACAGACACATTTGCCGAAAATGGTCCGCAGCACAGCTCTCGCAAACCCCATCGTCTCACATATAGAGACTATAGTTCAAAAATAGTGTTCAAAGCGACACACGTGTCAGGCCAATTTTCGAAATCGCTCGAAATTGTCATATCACTATGTGGACCGCCGTCACAAATTCATCTAAGCCGATGGAACGGCAAAAGCGCGTGACGGTCAGGCCACTGAGTCCGTCACGCTATAAACAGCAGGGAACACCATATGACGAAACGCTCCACGCCCTTACCCTATCTCGCCACGGTCACGGTCAGCCTGCTGGCGTTGGCCACGGCGACGGCGTCGCCGGCAAGCGCGCAGACGCAAACACCGGCCACGCCGACGGCCAAACCTGACACCGGTGTCCAGGAAGTCATCATTACCTC
>OUWB010001616.1_pt1 | contig 21189 bp, 16 predicted proteins | sample 1779821 | NCBI WGS metagenome assembly OUWB01 (sample SAMEA3914806, study PRJEB12502) | metagenome | biome: forest; material: soil | place: Canada | collected 2011-08-03 | depth 0.1 m
GTCGCCGCGCCGACGGCGGGGCTACACTTTACTTCGCAACTTCTGGAAAAATTGCAGGATAAGGGCGTCGGCGTCGAACGGGTGACCCTGCACGTCGGCGCCGGCACCTTCCTGCCGGTCAAGGCCGAGGACACCAAGGACCACGTTATGCATGCCGAGTTCGGCGTGGTGACGGCGGAGGTGGCAACCCGCATCAACGCGGCGCGGGCGGCGGGCGGGCGTATCGTCTGCGTCGGCACGACGTCTTTGCGGCTGATCGAGAGCGCCTGCGACGACGACGGCGTCATTCATCCGTTCGCGGCGGAGACGGCGATCTTCATCACGCCGGGCGTGCGGGTGCGCTCATGCGACCTGTTGTGGACCAATTTCCACCTGCCGAAATCGACCCTGTTCATGTTGGTCTGCGCGCTGGGCGGCACCGAGCGAATGAAGGCGGCCTATGCCCACGCCATTTCGACTGGATACCGCTTCTTTTCCTACGGCGATGCCTGTTTGATCGACAATGTGTCGAGATAGGCGTCAGTCGACGGTTTGCGGCTGCTTTTCTTCGATGATTATCTTGACCGACTTGCCTTGCGACATCGGGTCCCAGCCTGCGGCAATCGCCGAGGCGATACCTTGCTGAACCATGACGGCAGGGACCTCGGGCCGTTGGCGATAAGGCACGCCTGAGCTCCTGGGGCGGGGCATCGGCCATTCCAGTATGGCCCTACGCTGCCCGTCGACGTGCCGGACGGCCAGGGCCAAACCCTTCCAGCCATCGATTTCGCACCATTGCGGCTCGCGATGAACATGCCAGTGAAACTGCTCTCCGGCGACCATCGCATGTCCGGTAAGGTGTCTGTTGAAATTGGCCATGGCTGAAAGCTTCTTTATATCTGTGTACGAACTATTGTTCCTTCTACCGCATTTCGCGACCAAATGGGGCGGGAAATGCGCTTTCGATCGATTTTAGCCTCCGGCCCATGGCGACACCTGTTTATGGGGAAGAAGAATTTGAACCACGAACCACACGAACCCCACGAACGAGTTGCCGCGCAACGCACGTCAATCGGGTTCAATCGGCGTTCGGGTTGATCATGAAGTTCGTGTGGTTCGTGTGGTTCGTGGTTCAAATCTTTTCTTCTGGACAAACGCCGGGCAGATGGCCAAGGAAGCGGCGCAATGACCAGCTTCCCCTTTGAAATCCACGCCCACCAGGGCCAGGCGCGCACCGGCGTGCTGAAAACGCCGCGCGGCGATATCCCCACCCCCATCTTCATGCCGGTCGGCACCGCCGCCACCGTCAAGGCGCTGACGCTCGACATGGTGCGCCAGGCCCACGCGAAGATCATCCTCGGCAATACCTATCACCTGATGCTCCGCCCCGGCCCCGAACGCGTCAAGCGCCTGGGCGGACTGCATAAGTTCATGGGCTGGGACGGACCGATCCTGACCGACAGCGGCGGCTTCCAGGTGATGAGCCTGTCGAACATCGCCAAGATCAAGGAAGACGCCGTCACCTTCGCCTCGCATATCGATGGCAGTAAACACGTGCTGTCGCCGGAACGCTCGATCGAGATCCAGGCCGACCTGCTGGGCTCGGACATCGTCATGCAGCTCGACGAGTGCGTGTCGTGGCCGGCCGACGAAGCCCGCGCGCAGAAGGCTTTGCAATTGTCGGCGCGCTGGGGCCTGCGCTCGAAACAGGCTTTCGGCACGCGCGACCGCCAGGCCCTGTTCGGCATCCAGCAGGGCTCGACGTTCGAAGCCCTGCGCCGCGAATCGACCGACCGCCTGCTCGATATCGGCTTCGACGGCTACGCCATCGGCGGGCTGGCGGTCGGCGAAGGGCATCAGGCGATGTGCGACACCCTGGACTATTGCGCGCCCCTGCTACCGTGGGACCGGCCGCGCTATCTGATGGGAGTCGGCAAACCGATCGACCTCTTGGAAGGCGTGGCGCGCGGCGTCGACATGTTCGACTGCGTGCTGCCGACGCGCTCGGGCCGCCACGGCCAGGCCTGGACCTGGGACGGCGCCATCAATCTGAAGGTCGCCCGCTTCGCCGAAGACGAAGCGCCGCTCGACGCCGCCTCCGACTGCCCGGCCAGCCGGGACTATTCGAAGGCCTATCTGCACCACCTCGTCCGCAGCAATGAGATCCTGGGTCAGATGCTGCTGTCGTGGCACAATATCGCCTTCTTCCAGGCTCTGATGATTCGCATGCGCGCGGCGATCGCCGACGGCACGTTCGACGCCTTGCGCCGAGACCTGCTCGGCCGGTGGGCGAAGACCGAAGACTAGTTTCCTCGAGGTAAGCCTTGCCCTGACATTGGCGTATTTGCGCCACACTCGGCCACGGTCTGATCGTTACAGATCGTTGTAATTTGCAAATCCGTCATCAAGCTGTAATCGTCCGGTTACATATGCAGGACTCGACGACAGGGACCGCATCCGAGGGAGTACGCGCGAGAGGGCATGAGCTTCACCCAAGGGAATGCATATGCCTGTAAAAACAAAGATTTCTTCCAAGTGGACGGCGCTGTTCGGCACCGCCTCGGCCTTGACCCTGGCGCTTTGCGCGCAAGGGGCCTTTGCCCAGACGGCGGCGCCCGCCGCCGCGGCCACGGACGGCACGACCGAAGTGGTGGTCACCGCCACCCGGCGCAGTGAAAAGGACAAGGACGTCCCTTCCGCCGACACGGTCATCACCGGCCAGAAGCTCGACATTCTCAACTCGTCCGGCTCCGACATCCGCTTTCTGTCGGCCCGCACGCCCGGCCTGACGGTCGAATCGTCGTTTGGCCGCACTTTCCCGCGCTTCTATATCCGCGGCCTCGGCAATACGGATTACGACGTCAACTCGCCGCAGCCGGTGTCGGTCGTCTATGACGACGTCACGCTGGAAAACCCGATGCTGAAGTCGTTCCCCGTGTTCGACCTGGCCGACGTCGAAGTGTTGCGCGGCCCGCAAGGCACCCTGTTCGGCCGCAATACGCCCGCCGGCGTGGTCAAGCTCGATTCGGCCAAGCCGTCGGATGTCGAAGGCGGCTATATCAGCGTCTCGGACGGCACCTACAACACCGTCAACCTGGAAGGCGCCTATACCGGCCAACTCGCCAAGGGCCTGGACTTCCGTATTTCCGGCCTGGAACAGCACCGCGACAACTGGGTGACCAATACCGATACGACGGGCCTGGCGCCGGCTAAGCTCGATGGCTACACCGATACCGCCGCGCGCCTGCAGCTCTCGTGGAACGACGGCGGTCCGTTCACCGCCCTGCTCAATGTCCACGGCCGCACGCTTAGCGGCACGCCGGAACTGTTCCGCGCCGGCCTGTTCCAACAAGGCACCAACGACTTCAGCCCAGGCTTCCAGCCGGACAAGATCGCGCTCGACGGCGTCGTCGCACAGACCCTGTCGGAAGCCGGCACCAGCCTGCACCTCAACTACACGTTCGAGGGCCTGGGCACGCTGCACTCGATCACCTCGTACGAGACGACAAAGGTTCTGTCGAACGGCGATATCGACGGCGGCGACGTCTATAATTGCACGACGGCGCTCAATGACGGCTGTTTCTACGACTCGACCGGCGGCATCACCAAGCCTGACGAAATCAGCCAGGAACTGCGCTTTGAAACCGTCGAAAAGGACGGCTGGCGCGGCCAGTTCGGCGTCTATTACTTCCACCAGAAGCTCCACTATTCCGAGCTCGACTTCACGACCACCGGCTCGGTCGATTCCGACCTGGAACACAATGACACCAACACCAACTGGGGTGTGTTCGCGTCGACGGACTGGAAGGCGACGGACAAGCTGACCCTGCGCGGCGGCCTGCGTTATTCGTCCGACAAGAACAGCTCGCAGGTCGACGGTTTGGCCGATTGCGGCGGGACCTGCACCACGATCACCCTGCCGGCTCATCTGTCGGTCAAAGGCGACAATGTCTCGGGCGACCTGTCGGCCACCTATATCCTCACCCCGGACGTCAACTGGTACGCGCGTGTGGCCACCGGCTATCAGGGCCCGCAGATCCAGGACCGGGTGGACTTCATCTTCGGCCCGACCACGCTCGAAGCCGCCAAGGCCGAAACCGTGACCTCGGCCGAGACCGGCCTCAAGGGCGCCTATTTCGAGCACACCCTGACGCTCGACGCCGACGTCTACGACTATACCGTCAAGAACATGCAATTGACGGCGGTCGGCGGCGCCACCAATACGGCGGAACTGATCAATGCCAAGAAGGTCGACGCCTACGGCTTCGAACTGGACGGCACCTGGCATCCGATCTCGCCCCTGCTGATCACGGCCGGCGGCGCCTATGCCTTCACCGAGATCAAGCAGCCCGGCCTGACGGTCGGCGCCTGCGGCGCTCAGTGCACCATGATCAATCCGGTGATCTCCGGCAACGCGGAAATCAACGGCAACCCCCTGCCCCAGGCGCCGAAGTGGACCGGCAACTTTACGGCCAAATACGCCTGGCCGCTGGCCAACGGGTCGCAGTTCTACGCCTATACCGACTGGATGTACCGCTCGGAGGTCAACTACTTCCTGTATGAGGCCAAGGAGTTCACCGGCCGTTCGGAAATGATCGGCGGGCTGCGCTTCGGCTATCAGACGCCGAAGGGCCTGGAACTGGCGGTGTTCGTGCGCAACATCACCAACGAGATTCGTTCGGAAAGCGCTATCGATTTCGCCAATCTGACGGGCATGATCAACGATCCGCGCACCTTCGGTGTCTCGGTCAAGAAGGCGTTCTAAAGCGCAATCCGACAAAGTGGACACCACTTTTCTGATAAATTGCGCGACCAAACAAAGATTTAGATCGGAATGGCTTCTGCTTAAAGCCATTCCGATCTAAGTGTAGTGTAGCGTACCGCGTAAACAGAACGGCCGGGGCGCAATCCCCGGCCGTTTTTGTTTGCAAGTCGAAAGAAATCCGCGCGCAGCGCTTTCCAATGCATCCGGTTTTCACAGGACAAGGTGACGCCCTAAGTATCTGCGTTCATCTGCGTCCATCTGTGGATAAACCTACCGACGTTTTTTTCATCCACAGATGGACGCAGATGAACGCAGATTTTCGGTTAAACACGAAAGACCGGAACCATCCCCACGACATCCGTGCGCTTCGCGCGGCGTAAGGCCTAGTTGCGCTTGCGGCTGCTGCGGCCGTTGCCGGCGTCGTTCTGGTCCTGGACGTAGGTGTCGACATAGACGCGCGGCTTGAACCATGACGGCGCGGCCGGCGGCGCGCAGTTCTTGTTCATGCCGACGCCCTTGAGATAGGCCCGGCGCACCTTGCCCGCCTGAATGGCGGTATCGACCTGCTTGGCGTGCGCATCGGCGCCCGTAACCTGGCGCACCAGGCCGCGGAACGGGATGATCGAACGCGCCGCGCCGCGCACGGCGCCGACGGCGGCATTATTGGCGGCGGTGCCGCCTTTCTGCGCCAGGGTCGATGTATCCTTGGGCGGCGGCGGTTCGTCGAAATCCTTGCCCAATAGCGCATCGAGCTTTCCGACCTCGGCGGCGATGGCTTCACAATGATCGAGCCCGGTCAGGTCGTAGGGCTTCTCGATGGCATCGGCGAGGATCGTCGGTATGGCCTCACGCTTGAGATTGAGATCTTCCAGGGGCGCCGTCACGGCGTCTCCCCAACTGTGATTCTCGTCCGTCGACCCACTCATCTGCGAACCACTGGTCTGCGGCTGGCTGCCGTCATCAACCGCGTCATGCGGCTTCGAAGCGCAGGCATTCAGGGTCAGCGCGGCAAAAAACATCGCTACTGCGCACGCACCACGCACCGGTCCTCGCACTTCATTTATCGGCGTCATGGTCTTCTCAGGCCATAAGCGCATTCATACCTCCCACCCGATCACCCCTCCAAGGGGCTTATCAGGTCGTAAAGAAACAATACAGAAAAAACCGCGCTCTACGCCGCGGCACGCTTGCGAAATCGCAAACGCTTCACTATGAAAGGCTCGCACGTTTGATCCACCCTTTTCTACATCGGGTCAAGCAGCGCCTGACAGATGAGCCCGTAGCTCAGCCGGCTAGAGCACCTGACTTTTAATCAGGGGGTCCTGGGTTCGAGTCCCAGCGGGCTCACCATGGCTTTTATTGCGGTCGTCCAACGATCGCCCTTCATCTGTCGATTTTGCCCAAGCTTGCGTCAGGACCATGACGCGAGCGTGTCGTTTGCGTAATTTACCCGCACCAATTGATCCCGGCTTGGTGGGCGCTGGTCCAGCGTGGCTCGGGATGATGGAACGCGTGCGATGCGGAGAGCCTGCGGAACTAAACTCCCCTCCGAAGCGCAGCTTTGGCAAGCGCGACTGCGCGCCCGAGCTCGTGCGAGGAGCCTCGCGGCGCTTGAGCGCTAAAAATGCGAACGTCAGTTCGCCATCCGCATCTTGGGGAAATAGCGGCCGTTTTCGAAGCGGTCGAAGATCAGCTTGGTTTGCGGATGACGCAGCGGCTGGCCGGTATCGTCCGGACACAGATTGGCTTCGGAGGCATAGGCGACATAACAGCTTTCGCCATTTGTCGCCAAAAGGTGGTAAAACGGCTGGTCCTTCTGCGGACGAACGCTTTCGGGGATCGCCTGCCACCATTCCTCGGTATTGGCAAATTCCGGGTCGACGTCGAAAACGACGCCGCGGAAGTCGAACAGGCTGTGCCTGACCACTTGGCCGATATCGAATTTCGCTGCTCTGGGGCTCGACATAATTCTTAATTCCCCCAAACCCATCTTGCGTACCGCGCCTTTCTTAACGCGGGTTTTCGGCGGCGAAAGCGCTCTTCTCCACTCGGTTGTCGGCTGGAGCGCATTTTCATGCGTTAACGCGTGAAGCCCTCCCGCCCCGGTTACAGTTCGCCCCTTCAGCACGAGCGCCGCGCGGCCTCGGCGGTACCACCGACCGCACGAGCGGCGGCGCACCGTTCGCTGGCCGGACGCTGCCTATCCGGAGATTCCACGAGACTCGCGTTTTCAACTTTTTGGTGTGTCGTTCAAAAAGTTACACCGGCAGGGGTTGGCAGTTTTCGCTTTGCAGCATAAGGTTGGCGACGAAGGGGCGGCGCCTGAATCCGTCCACCGTTTGTACAAGGGGTCAGAGCCATGACGGCTCCCTCACGCTCACAGCCCGCCGGCGCGGGCCGCCCACGTTGGCTGGGCCGGGACGCGTCCGCTCAGCGTGACGCCACGGACGCGCCCGTCTATGCCGTGCTCGATCTCGGCACCAATAATTGCCGACTGATGATCGCCTCGCTGCATAATTCACAGTTCCGCATCATCGAGGCCTTTTCGCGCATCGTCCGCCTGGGCGAAGGGTTAAGCCATACCGGCCTGCTGGCCGAGCGCGCCATGGACCGCGCCATCCGCGCGCTCAAGATCTGCGCCGAAAAGATCGAAAAGCGCGGCGTGCTGCGCATCCGCGCCGTCGCCACCCAGGCCTGCCGCGCCGCCAAAAACGGCCGCGATTTTGTGCGCCGCGTCGAACGCGAAACGGGATTGAAGCTGACGATCATCTCGCCGGAGGAAGAAGCGCACCTGTCGGTGATGGGCTGCGCCTCGCTGCTCGACGGCCGCGACGCGGGTCACAACACTGGCCATCCATCGCACGCCGCCCTGGTCATGGACGTCGGCGGCGGCTCGACCGAGCTGTCATGGGTCGACTTGCCCGCCGATGCTCCGCCGCCACCGGCACCGGCGGCCGCCGGCACCTTGCGCACCGGCGGGCGGTTGCCCCGGCCGCGCTACTGGATCTCCCTGCCCGTCGGCGTCGTCACCCTGGCCGAGCGTTTCCCCGAACCCGAAGGCGCCAATACGCCGGAGAGACAGCGCGCCTGGTTCGACGCCATGGTCGACCACGTCGCCGTCACCATCGGCGCCTTCCGCGACCCGGAGCCGCTGCGTGAAACCTTCGACGCCGGCCACGCCTATATCGTCGGCACGTCGGGCGCCATCACGTCGCTTGCCGGCATGCACCTCAATCTCGAACGCTACGACCGGGCCCAGGTCGACGGGCTATGGATGAGCCGCGACCACTGCCGCGTCGTCATCGACCGCCTGCTGGGCCAGCCGCGCAGCGAGCGCGAACTGGAGCCCTGCGTCGGCCGCGATCGCGCCGACCTGGTGCTGGCCGGCGCGGCGATCCTGGAGGCGGTGCAGACCCAATGGCCGTGCGAGCGGCTGCGCGTCGCCGATCGCGGCCTGCGCGAGGGACTGCTTTTGTCCATGGCGCGAAAGAAGACGCGCCGCCGCCGGCGCGGACGGGGCGCAAAGACCGCCGCCCCCGCCGCCGCTTCCTGAGCCCCCGCGCTCGTGGTATGGTCCCCGGATAATACAGGGGACGGGGACATGAAATTCGACAACAGGGTCCTATCCGAACGCGCGGCCTTTGCGTTGCGGCTGAGCGTCGGCATCGGGTTCGGACTGGGCCTCGCGGCGCTGGGGCACTTCGGCGATCTTCATATCTACGGCACCTCCGGGGCGATGTGGGGCCTTACGGCTGCCCACGAGGATTGGCAGCCGGTTGTCTATACCACCCTGGCGCTCAGCGCCTTCGTCTGGTGGGCCGCCGCCGGAACCATGCACCGCCTGTCCCTGGCCTTGTGGGGCGTAGCCGCCATGGCCCTGATCGCCCTACTGGCCCTGCATCAGGTCGCGACGAACGCCGGCCGCACGCTTTATGCCTTCACCGATCCCGGCGCCTGGCTGATCCTGCCCTTGCTGTTCATCGCCCATGAATTGGTCAGCGGCGCCGATCGCTCCGGCCGCCTCATCTCCCCCTATGCCACCTATTTCGACCAGGCATGGAAGCACGGCGTGCAATTGCTGCTCAGCGTGCTGTTCACCGGCCTGTTCTGGGCCATTTTGTGGCTCGGGGCCGCGCTGTTGCGGATGATCGGCTTTCACTGGTTCGAAGACCTGTTGCGAAATAGCTGGTTTTGCCAGCCCGCCTGCGGCGCGGCCATGGCCTGCGCCGTGCAGTTGGGTGACGTTCAGGACAAGCTGCTAAGCCACGTGCGCGCCGTCGTGTTGAGCGTTCTGGCGTGGCTGCTCCCCGTCATTGCCGCCATCGGCCTGTTGTTCCTATGTTCGCTGTGCGTCAGCGGCCTGGAGCCGCTATGGAAAACCAAGGCCGCCACGGCCACCCTCTTGGGCGCATGCGTCGCCTTCGTCCTGCTGATCAATGCGGCCTATCAGCAAGGCGACGCCGAGCGCCCGGTCAATATCGTCCTGAAATGTGCGGCGCGGCTGGCCTGTTTTCTATTGCTGGCTTTCGCGCTTCTGGCGGCCGACAGCCTCTGGCTGCGCGTCGACCAGTACGGGCTGACGGCGGAACGCGTGCTGGCCGGCGCCGGCGCAGCCATCGCGGTGCTGTTCGGCGCCGGCTATGCCATGGCGGCGGTTGTGCCGGGACGCTGGCTGCGCTGGGTCGAGCCCATCAATATCGCCATGGCCTTCGTCAAGGGAGTGATTTTCCTCGGCCTGCTGACGCCGGTGGCCGATCCGTCGCGTCTCGGTGTCGCCGACCAAGTGGCGCGGCTGCAGTCCGGGCGCACGCCGCTGGCGCAATTCGACTGGCGCCCGCTGCGGTTCGAGACCGGCCGCTATGGTGTGGCGGCGCTGGCCGATCTCGGCAAATCCGGCAAGACGGCCGATATTCGCGCGGCGGCGGCCCGGACGGCGGCGCTGAAGGACAGCGACCGCTGGGAGGCGCCGCCACCCTTTGTGCCGCCCGAGCCCGACGATGTGAAAAAGCTGAAGGTCGTTTACCCCGCGGGCGCGGCCCTGCCGGCGACCTTCACGGCCAATGACCTGGCAAAGCGCGATCTGCTGGACTGCGTGCGTGACGAAAGCCGGCCGTGCACGGCGGCCCTGGTCGATCTCGATGGCGACGGAACCGCGGAGATCGTCGTGCTCAAGGGGCGTATGACGACCGCTTTCACCTACCAATCCGGCCAATGGCAGGGCGCCGGCCAGACGCAGTTCCTCGACGACGACGACGTGAAGGCCTTCAACGCGGGAAAAATCGCCGTCCAGCGGCCCCGCTGGGGCGACCTGATCGTCGGCGGAAAAAATGTCAGCGAACGGGACGAGTAGGCCGAGCCGTGTCTAGCTCGCCGGTGTGCCGGTGACCTTGGTCACCTTGACGGGAACAGGCACATCGCACACCGAGAAGTCGGCGCCCTTGTCCCTGCGGACCAGATCGATGATCGTGCGGAACTGCGGCGACAGGGTATCCATGACCTCGATCTTGGGACGTTCGGCCGGCGGAATGTCGGCCAGGACGCGTACGCTCAACATCTTGTCCGGATTGACCGGCGGCTCGCCGATCTTGATCTTGCGCACCACGTCCAGGCCGCTCAGCACGACGCCGAAGGCGGTATAGCGCTTTTCCAGCACCGTGTTCGGCGCCCGCATGAAGAAGAACTGGCTGTTGGCGGAGTCGTTGTCGTTGTCGCGAGCCATGCCGACCGTGCCCTGGCAGTACAGGCCCCAGGCGGTCACCTTGCCGTCCTTGGACAGCGGCATCAGTTCGTTGACCTGGGATTCGACCGGCAGGGCGCCGACAAAGCCCATCAGCGCGCCCGACGGATGCGAGGCCACCGCCATCGGGAAGGTCCCGTCGTGGCGCATGGTGAATTCGGCCTTCAGGTTCGGCAGTTGCGATCCGCCCTGGCCGGTGCCGGTCGGGTCACCGGTCTGGTCCATGAAGTCCTCGATGACGCGATGGAAGATCTGGCCGTCATAAAAATGCTGATGCGCCAGGGCGACGATCTGGGCGACGTGGGCCGGCGCCATGACGGGCGACAGTTCGACGATGATCTCGCCCTTGGTGGTTTCGACGACCAGGGTGGTGTCCGGATCAGGCACGCGGTAGCCGGGATCGAGCGCGAGGGCGGGCGTCGCCGCCCCAAATGTCCCTACAACGGTCGCGGCCAGACCTGTGGCCACGGCGATCGCTGTCTTTTTAACTACCGACATCACTGCCCCTTTTATTCGGCCGCCCGGTTTGCCCGGTCCTGAGCCTGTTTCACCTTGTCCAGCAGGCGCTTTTGCACGCTGGGCGCCACGAACGGCGCGATGTTGCCGCCCAATTGGGCTATTTCTTTGACCAAGCGCGAGGCGATTGCCTGATGCCTTGGGTCCGCCATGAGGAAGACCGTCTCCAGCTCGCGGTTCATTTGCTGGTTCATGGCGGTCATCTGGAACTCGTATTCGAAATCGGCCACCGCGCGCAAGCCGCGAATGATGACACTGGCGCCCAATTCCTGGGCAAAGTGCATCAAAAGGGTATCGAAGGGAAGCACTTCGACGCGGTCGCCGAGCGGCGCGACCTGTTCGCTGATCATCTCGACGCGTTCGTCGATGGTGAACATCGGCCCCTTGCCGATATTGACCGCCGCTCCGATGACCAGTTTATCGACCAGCTTGACGGCGCGGCCGATGATGTCGGCATGGCCATTGGTGATCGGATCGAAGGTCCCCGGATACAGACCAATACGCATAAGAATCCCCGCAATACGGAAGCCATGGGCTTAGCAGGGTTTTGCGGGCGCGTAAACTTTCGGACGGCTGCGAGAAAAAGCAGGGCCTTCGAGGCTTTCGACGTTCGGCGCCAAATGGTCAGACCATGCGACATCCAGGCACCTTGAACGCCGGCGCGGCGCAACGTACTGTGCTTCACCTTCTTTACGATTTCTGGATCATCATGCGCCCCGTCACCATTATTCACGTCGCCGAGCGGGCGAAGGTTTCCGTCAAAACCGTCTCGCGCGTCATGAATAACGAACCCAACGTGACCCCGGAAATGCGCGAAAAGGTCATGGCCGCCGTCACCAAGCTGGGATACAGCCCGTCGATCGCCGGCCGGCGTATGGGTGGCGCCAAATCGTGGCTATTGGTTTCGTTCAACGACCGGCAACTGACGATAGAAAACTGGCAATCGGCGCGCGGCAACGACTGGATCGACCAGATGCTGCATGGCGCCATGTTGGCCTGTGAGAAGGCCCACTACCATTTTATGATGGAACTGATTGACAGTTCGTCGCCCGACCTCGAGCGCGACGTCACCTCGGTCATTTCCCGCCTGCGGCCCGACGGCGTGCTGCTGACGCCGCCCTCGTCCGACAATCCGGTGGTGCTGAAGACCCTGGGCAAGCTGGAGGTGCCGTTCGTGCGCATCGGCTCCGCCAAGGGCAAGGGCCCCGGGCACCGGGTGTTCATGGACGAACGCGCCGCCACCCAGGAGATCACCCAGCACCTGATCGGCCTTGGCCACCGCCGCATCGGGCTGATCACCGGCAGTCCGTACCACTCGTCGACCTCGCGCAAAATCGAGGCCTTCGAAAAGGCGATGCGCCGCGCCGGCATAGGCGACGACGACATCCTGATCGAACCGGGCGATTTCACCTTCGATTCCGGCCTGGTCGCCGCCCGCAATCTGCTCGACCGGGCGCAGCCGCCGACCGCGATCATCGGCTCGAACGACGAAATGACCCTGGCGACCCTGCATATCGCCCAGCAGCGCGGCATCGCCGTGCCGGCGGACCTATCTCTGGTCAGCTTCGACGACGGCTCCGGCGTGCGCTTTTCCCATCCGCCGATCACCGCCGTGCACCAGCCGGTTGCCGCCATGGCCGCCAAGGGCGTCGAGATCCTGGTCGCGATCGCGGCCAATGCCGACGACATGCCGGAAACCTCGGACGCCCTTTTGCCCTATGCGCTGCTGGTCCGCGCCTCGACCGCGGAACCGCGTGAGATAGCGGGTTAAGGCCTATTTGCCGTCGCCGCGATAGCCGGCCGGCAAGTCCGCCGCCACGAGGTTGACCTTGGTCGTTTGTTCGATATCGCGCGACGAGGCGGCCAGCGACACGGTATAGCTGCCCGCCTTGATCTCCCAGCCCTTGTTATAGACCGCCAGCAGCCTTGGATCGATGGTCAGCGTGACCTGCCGGCTGGCGCCCGGCGCCAGGTCGAGCTTGGCGAACCCTCCCAGCCGCTTGGGCGCTTCCCAGCCTGCATTTGCGTCGTCGGCGCCGACATAGACCTGCGGCACCGCCTTGCCGGGGCGCGGGCCGTCATTGGTCACGCTGAAGCTGACCTCGACGCCTTGCCCCACTGGCCTGGCCGTCAGGCCGGAATAGGCGAAATGGGTGTAGCTCAGGCCATGGCCGAAGGCGAACAAAGGCTTGAGGTTGTTCTTGTCGAACCACTTGTAGCCGACCGCCGCGCCCTCCGGATAGCTGACGTCGAACGGCTCGTGCGGCTTGCCGCCATTGTCTGACAGTACGGGATGCGGCAACTGGTCGAGCGACGCCGGGAAGGTGGCGGGCAAGCGTCCGGCGGCATCGACGTCGCCGAACAGTACGCGCGCGATGGCTTCACCGCCGCGCGTGCCGGGATACCAGGCCTCCAGGACCGCCGGCGTCTTGTCGAGCCAAGGCATCAGCACCGGCCCGCCCGTTTCCAGAACAACGACGGTCTTCGGATTGGCCGCTGCGACGGCGGCGATGGTTGCGTCCTGATTGTCCGGCAGAGTGACCGAGAAATCGAGATCCTCGCCGGTCCATTGCGTGGCGAAGACCAGGACGAGGTCGCATTTGGCTGCGACCGCCGCGGCGCGCGCCGGGTCCGTGCCGTCGTCATAGACGATCTTCGCGTCCGGCAGGCGCGCCTGGATCGCCTTCAACGGCGAGTCCGGGAAATAATATATCGGACCGGGAAAGTCCTTTTGCCCGAGACCCGGGACCGCATTGCCGCCCACCGCATGGACCTGGGACGAGCCGCCGCCCGACAGGACGCCGACATCGGCGTGACCGCCGATGATGGCGATCGACCGCACCGTTTTCGCCAGGGGCAGCCATTGCCCCTCGTTCTTCAGCAGGACGATGGCTTCCTGGGCGTCGGCCAGGCTGACCTCCGCATGGGCGGCCAGGTCGATCGGCGCATCCGCGACCTCGGGTGCGTCCACGACGCCTGTGGCATAGAGGCTGCGCAAGACACGGCGCACCATGTCATCGAGGCGCGCTTCGCTGACATGGCCGTCAGCCACGGCCGCCGCCAGCGGCCCTTTGAACCAAGGCTTTTCGTCGAAGGCGTCGCCGGCCGACTCCTGATCGAGGCCGGCATTGGCCGCCTTGGCCGCCGAATAGGCGGCGCCCCAATCGGACATGACATAGCCCTTGTAGCCCCACTCCCCCTTCAGCACTTCGTCGAGGAGCCATTTGTTCTCGCAGGCATAGACATCGTCGACGCGGTTATAAGCACACATCACCGAGCCGGGACGGCCCTTTTCGATGGCGAACTGGAACGCCAGCAGGTCGGACATGCGCGCCTGGTCGTGATCGAGGTCGCTGCTGACGAAATGGCGGCCGGTTTCCTGGGCGTTGACGGCATAGTGCTTGACGGTCGAGATGATGTGGTTCGATTGGATACCGGCGATCTCGGCGCCGACGATCGTGCCGGCCAAAAGAGGATCCTCGCCGCCATATTCGAAATTGCGCCCGTTTCGCGGTTCGCGCAGCAGATTGACGCCGCCGGCCAGGATGACGTTGAAGCCCGAATCGCGCGCTTCCGATCCGATCATGGCGCCGCCGCGATAGGCCAGACCAGTGTCCCAAGTCGCGGCAGTGGCCAGACCGGATGGCAAGGCCGTGCGCTCACGCCAGTGATCCGCGTCGTGCTGCGTAGCCACCCCAATGCCCGCATCGGTCTGCCATTCCGCCGGAATCCTAAGCCTGGCAACGCCTGGGACATAGCCTGCCGACGACCACCGAGATTCGGCCGGCCGCGTATACTTGTCAGATATGTCGGCACCAAAGTATCCGAAGACCAGATCAAGTTTTTCCGCGCGGGTCATGCGCCGAAGTAAAAGATCAGCGCGCCGATCGGGTGTCTGGCCAATTCCCATTCGCGCAATAGGTGCAACTGGGCTTTTTGCCTGCGCAATCAACGACTCCCCACTTCCCGCCACGAGACACAGTGTTGCAGCTATGCAGCATTTTAATTGCATTTTCATTCGGCCTCACCCCATTTAAACATCGATGCATTTTACAATATACTAAACAGCTACCCGCGTATTGATCACTTCTACATTGCAAATGAAGATATATTTGATCAAAAACACAAATAACCGCCAATATGTCACAGTAAGTAGCATTGTTGACAATATTGTCAATTTGAAATATCCATTCTGACATCTGAGCAGACTCGGCTCGGTTACAAAAAAGGGCGCCCATAGAAACGACGCCCTTAGTACAGGATGGAAATTCAATCAGGCCCATTGGGAGGTGTGGGTTCTGCGTGTGTGCCAAAGGAAAGTACGGTCGCGATTATCGCGACGGCCCGAAAACCCCAATCGCGTCTGCAATGCGGCTGCCTGTCCGGCGGCCGTGAGAGCGACCCTGTGTCCAGCATTCGGCTGCGCGACAGCCGATAAACATAACCAGAGGAAGAAATGGCAAAACAAATAGGAAGCGAAAGGAAAAGCGTCATGCGCGCTCTGTTCCTTTGCGGCGTATCGAGTATCGCGCTCGGCGCGGCGGGCGTTGCAAGCGCCCAGACGGCGCCCGCGGCGCCAAAAGACGATTCCACCGTGGTCGTCGTGACGGGGATCCGGGGATCTCTGCAACGCGCCATGAACATCAAGAAAAACGCCGATGGCGTGGTCGACGGCATCTCCGCCGAGGACCTCGGCAAGTACCCCGACACTAACCTGGCCGACTCGTTCCAGCGTATTCCGGGCGTGTCGATCAACCGTGTCAACGACGAAGGTGAACAGGTCACGGTTCGCGGCTTCGGCCCAGGCTACAACTCGGTGACGCTCGATGGCCGGACCATGCCGGCAACGTCGATCCCGCTCATCGGCGGGGACCAGAACGGCGAATTTTCGGCCGGTAACTCGCGGGCTTTCGACTTCAGCAACCTGGCCTCCGACGGCGTCCAGGCGGTGGAGGTCTACAAAACCGGCCGCGCGGACGTCGAACCGGGCGGCATCGGTGCGTCGATCAACGTCCAGACGCTCCAGCCGCTGGCCCATCCGGGCATGCAGTCCAGCCTGACGGTCAAAGGCCTGAGCAACTCGGACCCCGGCCAGGGCCTCATGCTCAAGAAGAGGGACCTCACGCCCGAAATCTCCGGTGCTTATCAATGGACCAACAACGACGGCACCTTCGGCGTCTCGGCCTTCGGCTCCTATTCGGAAAAGGCCGGCTCGAGCCGCGAAGTCACCGTCAATGACTGGACCATCAAGCCCTACTCGACCTTCGACCAGCCGGCCTATGTCCAGAACGTTGTCAATGCGCCTTCGGATCCGAACCAGCTGATCGCCGTGCCGCAAGACGCCCGCTACCACTATACGGAAAACCACACCCAACGCACCAATGGTGAGGTCGTCGCGCAGTGGAAGCCGAACGACCAGTGGACGATCACGGCCAACGAACTGTATTCGCAAGCCAAGGAGCAGGAAGCCCGCGCCGGTTACGACAACTGGTTCGCCGCCAGCCCGTTCAAGTCGGTCACCTTCGATGGCGATTCGACCATCGACTCGATCGTTTCGGCCACCGATCTGATCTCGGGCGGCAAGGACCAGAGCTACGAAGCCCAGATGCGGGCCGAGAACACCGACATCAACTCCACCGGCCTGAATGTAAAGTTCAAGCCGAACGATCAGTGGGTATTCACGGCCGACTTCTCATCGTCGTCGTCGAAGACCGATCCGGGTAACTCGAACGGCACATCTTCGACCACCCAGGCGTCGGCGGACTATTTCGTCGGCACCAATACGACGACCTATTCGCCGCTGGGCGTGCCCATTGCGAACGTGACCTTGAACTACAACCTGGCCCCGGCCGGCGGCAACAGCCTGGTTCTGGCGGACCTCGCTTCGCAGGTCGGCCGTGAATTCTGGACCAGCCAGTCGGACAAGATCAACGAAGCCAAGTTCGACTTCGTCTACCACGTCGACAGCGACAGCAAGCTGTCGGGCGGCATCGATTTCCGCCGCAACATCAATATCCAGGAAAGCACCAGCGCGACGGACAATCTGGGCAACTGGGGGTCGACCAATCCGGGCGACATCGGGCAATACGCCGCCGGCTCGGTCAAGGAATACTGCCTGGCCTGCCAGTTCAAGACGGCCTCGCTGAACCCCGAGATGGATAGCGCCTACGCCTTCAACGCCGTCGACGTGTTCAGCGCCCTTCAGGCCTACTACGCCAGCCCGAGCTTCAAGCCGGTCAACAATTCCATCTACAATCAGAGCGCCACCGGCTCGACGATCGTGTATGGCGCCGCGAACTACAACAAGGTTCAGGAAACGGTGTCTTCGGCCTTCCTCCAGTTCTCGATGAAGTCGAACTTCCTGTCGCGTCCGGTCGATATCCTGGCCGGCGTGCGCTATGAACTGACGGACGTCCAGGTGACGGCCCTGCAGCTTATTCCGACCTCCATGGACTGGCAGGAAAAGAACAACTTCACGGTCGATTACAATTCGACCACGCCGCAGCCCTATGCGCTCGGCTCGCATTACACCAACCTGCTGCCGAGCCTCGACCTTGCCTGGCATACCACGGACGACGTCATCACACGCGTGTCGTTCAGCCAGACCATGGCGCGTCCGCAATATAGCGACATGTATGCGACCACCTCGGTCGGTACGCCGAACAACCCGACCTTCCTCGGCGCCACGGCGACCGCGTCCGCCGGCAATCCGTCCCTCAAGCCGCTGACTTCCGACAATTTCGACCTGTCGGCGGAATGGTACTACGGCAAGAACAGCTACGTGTCGCTCGGCTACTACTCCAAGGCGGTCAACAACTTCGTCGGTTCGGCCGCGACCAATACGAGCCTGTTCGGCCTGCGCGATCCGTCCACCGGTACGGCGGGTACGCGTTCGGGCGCCGCGGTCACGGCCCTCAACTCGATTGCCACGACCAACCCGAACGCCAGTTCCGTCAATCCGAACAATATGTTCGTCATGACCGCCCTGATCGATCAATACGAACAAAAGGGGCAGTCGCAAGCGCAGGCGAGCACAAGTGCTATCAACGCCTTCAACGCGCTGAAGGACCCGAACGGCGCTACCTATACGGACTATGGTTCGTACGAAGCCGCGATCTTCAGCCTGTATGACGTCGTCGGCAACGGCACCGACCCGCTGGAACAATTCAGCCTGAACCAGCCGGTCAATAACCACACGGCGAACATCAACGGCTTCGAATTCCAGATCCAGCACTTCTTCGGCGATACCGGCTTCGGCCTCGCCGCGAGCGCGACGACCGTCAATGGCGACGTCAAGCTCGACAACGGCGCGCAACCGGGCATCAGCCAGTTCGCCCTGGTGGGTCTGTCGAACACGTACAACATCACCGCTATCTACGAAAAGCACGGTGTGTCCGCGCGGATCGTCTATAACTGGCGTGACAAGTATCTCGACGCGACCAATATCGACAGCTCCGACAGCGGCGAATACACGGCGGCCTTCGGCCAGCTCGACGGTTCGATCAGTTATCAGCTGACGCCGAGGGCGACCCTGTCGTTCGAAGCCCTGAACATCAACAAGGCGCACGTGGTGCAATATCTGCGTGTTCCGACGGATATCGATTTCTACCAGGAGCTCGACACCCGTTACGAGTTCGGCCTGCGCTACAAGTTCTAAACACGCTCACTTCTCCCGCGTGTAGACTTGGGGGCTGCGGCCGGAATCGCAGCCCCCTTTTTTCTCGATTTTCCCGACAAAGAGGTGCAAGGCGGTGGCTTGCCGCCCTTCACGCAATGGTCGTAATATGGCCGATGCCGAGGGGGCGCCATGATTTTCAAATACCTGATTCCGTTCGACCACTTCGTCATCCATAGCCGCATGTCGTCCGCCGAGGCCATCCAGGCGCTGCAGGCGGTCGTCGAACCGAGGAAGCTTTTCCGCTTTTCCACCACCGGCGCCAAACCTTTTCAAGGCATGGTCCAGGCGTCCGGTTTCCGGATCACCCGTATCATTGGGTACCGCAACTCATGGCTGCCGATTGTCGCCGGCACAGTGGAACCGGCCCCCGGGGGCAGCCTTATCCGCATCCATATGCGGCTTATGGTTATCATCGGCCTTTTCTCGGCCTTTTGGCTCGGCGCCGTCGCCCTGGTCGCCGTGGGCTTTTTGATCAAGGCGTCTTGGCAGCGCATCGAGGCGGCGCCAATGATTCTGATGCCGATCGGCATGCTGGCCTTCGGTCTGGCATTGACGAACGGTGGTTTCTGGTTCGAGGCCAACAAGCAGAAGCGGATGATGATCGACATTTTCGGCGGCGGCACGTTCTAGATGTCGCACCAGTGGTTACGTCTTCCTCTTCGTTCCTCGCAACTTCCATGGCTGCTGGCTATAGCGATCGCTGGAGGCGGCCTCGTGCTCTATGCGTTCGAAATATTCGATTTCATGACGCGTTCCTGGAATACCACCCTCTATCCCTTCATGCCCCTTCCGGATTGCGCCGCTGATGCGTTCAGCGCTTCATGTTACGCGGCATTGAAGCACAAATATCTCGGCAATCTTGCCATCGCCGAGGCCTGTCTTGCCGGATTATTTCTGGAATTGGTGATCGTCCGGTTCGCAAGCCGCAAACGGCTCTCCGCGATTTTCGGGAAGCCGCTATTTCTTGCCGCCTTCATCGTCTCCGCGGTCATCCTGTGCATTCACACTATCGCCCGGTTTGCCGCCGCCATCATAGGGGTTGCCAACAGCAACAGCAGCGACGGCCTTGGCATATATCTCGGGCTCTACATTGTGACCGTCCCGATCTTGACCACCATCCAGTGCATTGCGCTCGGCGCGGCCAACTTTCCGGCACCTCACGCCAAAGGCCGCGAGATCGGATTGTCGGCATCACGGCTCGTTTTCATGGCCACGTCGGCCCTCATTCCGCTCGTTCATGCCGGGCTGAAATACCCGATCGACGACTACGGTTTTCTCCTTTGGGGGGCACTCACCTACTCTACGATCATCGGCATGCTGCGGGAAGGTGCAGCCAGAGGGTGACCAAGTAAGGACGCGTGGCGTGCATCGCGCGAAACCGCACTCTCCCCGGCCCGGCAAAGCCGCGGAGGTACGCGTGGGTTACGCCTCGTCGCCACCGACGGCGGGCGCTTCGGGGGCTTCGGGCGTTTCCTCGACGGCATCCTCGGCGCTTTCGACCAGGCGTTCGACCGAGACCACGCGTTCACCCGCCGCCGTGCGGAAGATGGTGACACCCTGGGTGTTGCGCGAGGCGATGCGCACGGTGGTGACATTGGTGCGGATCAATTGGCCGCCCGAGGTCACCAGCATGATGCCGTCGGTCGCGTCGATCGGGAACGAGGCGACCAACTTGCCGCCGCGCTTGCTGAGATCGATGGCGGTGATGCCCTGCCCGCCGCGGCCGGTGCGGCGATAGTCGTAGGACGAGGTGCGCTTGCCGAAGCCGTTGTCGGACACGGTCAAGATGAATTCCTCGGCGGCGGCCAGTTCGTTGAAGCGCTCTTCCGACAAAGTCACGGCTTCGGTCGACTCTTCGGTGTCTTCCTCGACGGCGGCGACGGCGTCTTCACCCTCACCCGTGGTGGCGGCGCGGCGGCGGGTGGCTTCCTTGAGATAGGCGGCGCGTTCGGCCGGCGTGGCTTCGGAGCGGCGCAGCACGGCCATGGAGATCACCGCGTCGTCGGCGCCCAGGCGCACGCCGCGCACACCGGTCGAGTCGCGGCCCTTGAAGACGCGGACGTCGTCGACGGCGAAACGGATGGAACGGCCGGCGGCGGTCGACAGCAGCACGTCCTGATCGTCGGTGCAGATGCCGACGCCGACAATGGCGTCGCCGTCATCCAGCTTCATGGCGATCTTGCCGGCGCGGTTGACATTGACGAAGTCGGACAGCTTGTTGCGGCGGACATCGCCCGAGCGCGTGGCGAAGACGATGTCCTGGGCATCCCAGGCGGCCTCGTCTTCCGGCAGGGCCAGGATGTTCGAAATCGTCTCGCCGGATTCCAGCGGCAGCAGATTGACGAAGGCCTTGCCGCGCGACTGCATGGTGCCCAAAGGCAGGCGCCAGACCTTGAGCTTGTAGACCTTGCCGTTCGACGAGAAGAACAGCATCGGCTGGTGCGTCGTCGCCGAATAGATGCCGGTGATGGCGTCCTCGTCCTTCATCGACATGCCCGAGCGGCCCTTGCCGCC
>OUWB011209559.1_pt1 | contig 21143 bp, 23 predicted proteins | sample 1779821 | NCBI WGS metagenome assembly OUWB01 (sample SAMEA3914806, study PRJEB12502) | metagenome | biome: forest; material: soil | place: Canada | collected 2011-08-03 | depth 0.1 m
CCCTCTCCCCTCGAGGGAGAGGGAGGGGCCCAAGCACAGCTTGGGAGGGTGAGGGGGTTCTATCCGCCTCTCCAAACCGAGCCCGCGGCGCCAGCCCCCTCATCCTTCCCACTCGCTGGCGCGAGCGGGCCCCTTCCTTCTCCCTCGAGGGGAGAAGGAGCGTTCGCCACCAAGGAATTCGCCTGTGCTTTCGATTGACAACCTCCACGTCCGCATCGGCGAGACCGAGATCATCAAGGGCCTGTCGCTGGCCGTCCCAGCCGGCGAGGTGCACGCCATCATGGGGCCGAATGGGGCGGGCAAGTCGACCCTGTCCTATTCCCTGGCCGGCCGCCCCGGCTATGAGGTGACCGAGGGCTCGGCGGTGCTGAGCGGCGACGACCTGCTGACCCTGGCGGCCGACGAACGCGCGGCCAAGGGCGTGTTCTTGTCATTCCAGTATCCGCTGGAGATCCCCGGCGTGCCGGGCCTGACCTTCATCCGCACCGCGCTCAACGCCCAGCGCAAGGCCCGCGGCGAGGCCGAGATCAGCGCCCCGGCCTTCCTCAAGCTGGCGCGGGAAAAGGCCGCGGCCCTGAAGATCGACTTCGACATGCTCAAGCGCCCGCTGAACGTCGGCTTCTCAGGCGGTGAGAAGAAGCGGATGGAAATCCTTCAAATGGCGATCCTTTCGCCACGACTGCTGATCCTGGACGAGACCGATTCCGGCCTGGACATCGACGCCCTGCGCATCGTCTCCGAAGGCGTGAACGCCCTGCGCGCGCCCGACCGCGCCATGCTGGTGATCACCCACTACCAGCGCCTGCTGGACTATATCCGCCCCGACCGGGTGCACGTGCTGGCCGGCGGCCGCATCGTCGCTTCGGGCGGCCCGGAACTGGCCCTGGAGCTGGAGCGCGAGGGCTACGACAAGTACGGGCGCGCCGCGGCATGACCGGGCGTGAAGATCTTCGTCATCCCGGCCGCAGCGCGTCAGCGCGGAGAGCCGGGACCCAGGGCGGCTTGCGCTGGCGTCTGCGCTCCTGGGTCCCGGATAGCCGCTGCGCGGCTTCCGGGATGACGATCATGGGGGATTTGGCATGAGCCTCGCCGCCGCCATCACGACCGGCGACGTCGGCCAGCTGCCCAGCCGCCGCGACGAGGCCTGGCGCTGGAGCGACCTGCGCGGGGCGCTGCGCGCGATCCCGCCGGCCTCGACGCCGCTCGATGCGGCCGCCGTCGCGCCTGGCCCGTTCGCCGACCTGGCCGACGAGACCGTGCTGTTCCTCAACGGCGCCTTGGCCGCCGGCCCAGCGGCCGTGACCATCGAAGCGGGCCGCAGCGCGCCCCTGGCCCTGCGCTTCGTCTCGGCCGGCGAGGGCGCCCATGCGGCGGCCTGGTCGCTGACCTTGGCGCCGGGCGCCCGCCTGGTGCTGCTGGAGCAATATGAGGGCCAGGGCGCCTATGTGGCCGATGCCGCCCTCGACATCACCCTCGGCGAAGGCGCCAGCCTGGAGCGGGTGGTGCTGGTGGACGAGGCCGAGGGCGCGATCAGCGTCAGCCTGGCCCAGGTCGTCCTGGCTCCGCGCGCCCGCTTCGCCCAGACCGTGCTCACCGCCGGCGCCAAGCGCCAGCGCACCGAGACGCAGGTGGCCCATCCCGGCGGCGGCGCGGCCGTGCGCATGGACGGCGTCTATCTGCTGGACGGCGCGCGCCACGCCGACCTGACCACCCGCCTGACGCACCGGGGCGTCGACGGGACCGCGACCCAGCTGACCAAGGGCGCCGTGCGCGGCCAGGCCCGCGGCGTGTTCCAGGGCAAGATCGTGGTGGCTGAAGGCGCCGACCGCACCGATGCGCGCATGGGCCATCACGCCCTGATCCTGTCGGACAAGGCCGAGGTGGACGCCAAGCCCGAGCTGGAGATCTATGCCGACGACGTCTCCTGCGCCCACGGCAATACGGTGGGCGCCCTGGACGAGGAGGCGCTGTTCTACGCTGGCCAACGCGGGATACCCGAGGCCCAGGCCCGAGCCATGCTCACCGAGGCCTTCGTCGCCGAGGTGGTCGACCGCATCGAACACGACGGCGCGCGGGATGTGGCGCGAGCCTGGGTGGCGGCGCGGCTGGGAGCCAACTCATGATCGGCGCCGCCCATTTCCCCTCTCCCCTCGAGGGAGAGGGAGGGGCCCAAGCGCAGCTTGGGAGGGTGAGGGGGTTCGTGCCGCCTCTCCAGTCCCAGTTTGCGGCGCGAGCCCCCTCATCCTTCCCAGCCGCTGCGCGGCCGGGCCCCTTCCTTCTCCCTCGAGGGGAGAGGGAGATATGACCTTCGATCCCCACGCCGCCCGCGCCGACTTTCCCATCCTGTCGCGCCAGGTGCACGGCAAGCCGCTGATCTATCTCGACAGCGCCGCTTCGGCCCAGAAGCCGCGGGCGGTGATCGACGCCATGGCGGGGGCCATGGAGCGCTCCTACGCCAACGTCCACCGCGGCCTGCACACCCTGGCCAACGAGACCACCGAAGCCTACGAGCGGGCCCGCGAGAGCGTGCGTGGACTGCTCAATGCGCCCAGCGTGAACGAGATCGTGTTCACCAAGAGCGCCACTGAGGCGATCAACCTGGTGGCTTCGTCCTTCGGCCAGTCGCTGCAGGCCGGCGACGAGATCGTGCTCTCGGAGATGGAGCACCACGCCAACATCGTTCCCTGGCACTTCCTGCGCGAACGCAAGGGCGTCGTCCTGCGCTTTGTCCCGGTCACCGATGACGGGCGCCTGGACATGGACGCCTATCGCGCCCTGATCGGGCCGAAGACGCGGATGGTGGCCATAGCCCACATGTCCAACGTGCTGGGCACGATCAATCCGGTCGCGGAGATCATCGAGATCGCCCACGCAGCCGGCGCGCCCGTCCTGCTGGACGGCTGCCAGGGGGTGGTGCACCAGGCGGTGGACGTTCAGGCCCTGGACGTGGATTTCTACGCCTTCTCCGCTCACAAACTCTACGGGCCGACTGGTATCGGTGTGCTCTACGGCAAGGCCGAGCGCCTTGCCGCCTTGCCGCCCTATCAGGGCGGGGGAGAGATGATCGGCACGGTGACGCTGGAGGCGATCACCTATGCTGAGCCGCCGCACCGGTTCGAGGCGGGCACGCCGCCGATCCTGGAGGCCATCGGCCTGGGCGCGGCTATCGACTGGCTGGTCCAGTTCGACCGCGCCGCCATCGCCGCCCACGAGCGGGCGCTCTACGACCGGGTCAAGGCGCGGCTGGACGGCGCCAACTGGCTGCGCGAGATCGGCGCGGCGCCGGGCAAGGGCGGCATCTTCGCCTTCGCGGTGGAGGGCGCTCACGCCCATGACGTGGCCCAGATCCTGGACCGCTACGGCGTTGCGGTGCGCGCCGGCACCCACTGCGCCGAACCTTTGTTGCGACGCTTTGGCCTGACCTCAAGCGCGCGCGCCTCCTTCGCCCTATATAACACCTTGGAGGAGGCGGACGCCTTCGCCGAGGCCCTCGTCAAAGCCCAAGCCTTCTTTTCGTAAAGACCGACCCGCCATGGACGACGCCAGCCCCGCCGCTCAAACCGCCGCCTCGCTCAGCCAGGGCGAGCTCGACGCCCTGACCGGTCAGCTGATCGAAAGGCTGAAGACGGTCTACGACCCGGAGATCCCGGTCGACATCTATGAGCTGGGCCTGATCTACAAGGTCGACGTCTCCGACGCCAAGGCCGTGGCCATCGACATGACCCTGACCGCGCCGGGCTGCCCAGTGGCTGGCGAGATGCCCGGCTGGGTGCAGGAGGCGGTGATGAAGATCGACGGGATCACCGCCTGCGACGTCAACCTGGTGTTCGACCCGCCGTGGGACCCCTCGCGCATGTCCGACGAGGCCAAGCTGCAATTGAACATGTTCTGAGGCCGCCCATGGAACCCGCTGTCCAGCCCCGTCCGCGCCGTCCCCGCCCCAAGGTGGTCTCCCTGACCGACCGCGCCGCCGAGCGCGTGCGCGAGATCATGGACCGCGCTGAAAAGCCCTATGCCGGCCTGCGCGTGGGGGTGAAGAACGGCGGCTGCGCCGGCCAGGAATACGTCCTGGAATATGCCGAGACCGCCGGACCCCTGGACGAGGTGATCGAGGACAAGGGCGTCAAGATCCTGATCGAGCCCAAGGCGGTGCTGTTCCTGCTGGGCTCGGAGATCGACTACGAGACCACCAAGCTGGCGGCCAAGTTCGTGTTCCACAATCCGAACGAGACCGACGCCTGCGGCTGCGGCGAGAGCGTGACCATCGTCCCGGCGACGGCGGACTGAGCTCTGCTTAGAACCCTCCCCCTCGATGGGGGAGGGCAGGGTGGGGGTGTTGGCAGGGCGTCGACGGATAAACGCCCAGGACGCTGGCTCTGTCTCCCAATCCAAACCTGAAGCTCGGCGGGCCTCACCCCCATCCCTGCCCTTCCCCCATCGAGGGGGAAGGGCCTTTCGTGATCAGTTCGTGAACGGGTCCACCGTCTGGATCGTGCCGTCCGCATTGAAGTGCAGCTCGGTGACCTTCACGTTGCGCAGGTGGTTGGTGTTGGACAGCTGGGTGTCGGCGTAGAACAGCCACCACTTGCCGTCGAACTCGGTCACCGACTGGTGCGTGGTCCAGCCCTGCACCGGCAGCAGGAAGTGGCCCCTGTAGTGGAACGGGCCATAGGGGTTGTCGCCGGTGGCGTAGGCCAGGAAGTGCGTGTCGCCGGTGGAATAGGTGAAGTAGTAGACGCCGTTGCGCTTGAACATCCACGAGGCTTCGAAGAAGCGCTTGTCGTGGTCGCCGCCCAGCACCGGCTTGCCGTTCTCATCCAAGATCACCACGTCGCGCGGCGCCTCGGCGAACTGTTTCATGTCGCCCGTCATGCGGGCGACCTTGGATGACAGGGCCGGCTTGTCATCCTGCTTCAGGTCGGTGTCCGAGCCCTTGGGATCGTACTGGCCGCTGACCCACTTCTCCAGCTGGCCGCCCCAGATGCCGCCGAAATACATATAGGCTTGGCCGTCATCGTCGACGAACACCGCCGGGTCGATGCTGTAGCTGCCCTTGATCGGCTCGGGCTCGGCCTTGAACGGGCCGACGGGCGAGGCGCCCGAGGCCACGCCGATGCGGAACACGCCCTGGGCGTCGCGCGCCGGGAAGTAGAGATAGTAGGTCCCGTCCTTATAGGCCGCGTCCGGCGCCCACATCTGCTTGGACACCCACGGCACGTCCTTGGCGTCCAGGCCCACGGGGTTGATGGTCACCGGGCCGCCGATGCGGTCCATCGACAGCACGATATAGTCGTGCATGGCGTATTCGCTGCCCAGGTCGTCGTCGGGGATGTTCGTGGCCACGTCGTGGCTGGGATAGATGTAGATCTTGCCGCCGAAGACATGGGCCGAGGGATCGGCGGTGTAGATGCTGGTGACCAGGGGCTGGTTCAGATAGTGCCGCCCGTTCGGCGCCACCGGGTTGGAGCCTTGGGCCGGAGCCTGCTGGGCCAAGGCCAGCGCTGGCGCAAGGGCCGCGACGGCGGCGAGGCCCGCAAGGCGGGCGAGATCGAACTTGAGCACGAAAACCTCTTTCCTGGTGTGTCCGCGGCCTTCGCCGCGCGGATGCGGCCGCGCGCACGCCGGCCCCTCGGCGTGGATATTAGGCTGGCGGCTCTGCGCCCAGCAAGCCGCTAAGCTCGAACCGGGAAGGCTTTGGGCGTCCTATACGCGCCGCCCTGACGCTTGCCTTGCTCCGCCCACGGCCTAAGGTTGCGCCCATGAGCGTCGCCTTCACCCGCGAGCAGGACCTGGAGGCCACCGCCGCCGACCTGCCCGACCGCCCGATCTCCGCCCATCCCAACCTGGTCACCGCCAGCGGGCTGGCCCAGCTGGACGCCGCCCTGGCCGACGCGCGCGCCGCCTACGCCGCCGCCCAGGGCGCGGGCGCCGACGTGCAGGCCGACCGCACCGCCATGGCCCGCGCCACCCGCGACCTGCGCTACTACGCCGCCCGCCGCGCCAGCGCCCAGCTGCAGCCCGAGCCGGCGGGCGAGGCGGCGGTGGTCTTCGGCTCCACCGTGACCTTCGATCGCGAGGATGGCCGCCGGCAGACCTTCCGCATCGTCGGCGAGGACGAGGCCGACCCGGCCAAGGGCGCGGTCTCCTATGTCTCGCCCCTGGCCCGCGCCCTGCTGCGCAAGCGGGTGGGGGACGTCGCCCTGGTCGCCGGGGCCGAGGTGGAGGTGGTGGCGATCAGTCCGGCGCCAGGCGCGACTTGAACAGGACGCAGATCAGCACCTTGCCCTGCGGCGTATGGGCGGTCTCGGCGTCGGTCTTGGCCGCCGTGACCGCCCCGGCCGCGGCCATGCGCAGGGCGCCGTCGCCGAAGCCGTAGTCCGCCGGGGTCTCCTTGCGCACGTCGCAGTCGCTGAAGCGGCTGTCCGCGCCTAGCCTGCAGGCTAGCAGCGCATAGCCGCTGATGTCGGCGCGGAAGGCGCGAGCCGGGAAGTAGGCGGGCGCGGCGGCGGCGTATTGGACCGGCGTCAGCGCCACGCCGCCCACATCGCCCTTGGCGGTCAGCAGCACGCCGCCGGGCTTGAAATCGACCCGCGCCAGGATGCGGCCATCGTCGGTGTGCGGCTGGTCGGCGTCGGGCTTGGCCGAGGTCACCCAGCCGATCTGCGCCATGTGCAGGGCGGCCTCGGCGAACCCGAAGTCGCGGATCGATTCCTTGACCGGATCGCAGTCGGTCAGCTTGAGGTCGGCGCCCACATGACAGGCCAGCACCGCATAGCCCCACATGGCGTAACGCATGGCGCGCTCGGGCATATAGGGGCCAGCGGGGCCGAACGCCGCATAGCCGAGCTTGGCCTGGAAATTCAGGCTGGCATAGGCCGTGCCGTCCAGCGCATCCACATTCGGGTCGGGCGGCGGGGGCGGCGCATCCGGCGGCGCGGCGGCGACCTGGGCGGCGACGGGCGAGACCGCCAGCAGGGCGGCCGCCAGGGCGAGGGCCAAGATCGGCGATTTGCGCATCAGCTCACTTTGCATGCCGCCGCCAGCTCAATTCGGCTTGGCGGTGGGCTTGAGGACGGATTGGAAGGCGACGCCGACCAGCACCCGGCCGTCGGCCGTCTGCGGCGCCTGGGTTTCCGAGGCGTCATGGGTCACTGCGCCAGCCGCCGCCATCCGCGCCACCGCCTCGCCGAAGGCGTAGCCCGCCGGCTGTTCCTGGCGCACCTGGCAGTCGCTGAAATGCTGGTCCGCGCCCAGGCGGCAGGCGACCACGGCGGCGCCGCTGATATTGTGGCGATAGGCTCGGGCCGGGAAGAAGGCGAGGGCGAGGTCGGTGAACTCCACCGCCGCCAGGTTGGTCCCCTCCAGGGCGCCGTTGGTCCCGAACAGGATGCCGCCGGGCTTGAAGTCCACCCGCGCCAGCACCCGCCCTTCCGGGGTGTGCGGCTGCTGGGCGTCCGGCCTGGCCGAGGTCATCCAGCCGCTGGCCGCCATCTGTTTGGCGGCGTCGGCGAACAGGTGGCCGCTGGGCTGCTCCTTCACCGTCTGGCAGTCGACCAGCTTGAGGTCCGGGGCGACGCGGCAGGCCTCGACGTCATAGCCCAGGACGCCTTCGCGCATCGGGCCGGGCGGGTAATAGCGGCCTGCGGGGCCGACCGCGGTGTAGTTTGGATCGACCTTGAAGGTCAGATCGGCATAGGGCGTGCCGTTGAAGCTGTCCGGGTCCGGCGCAGCCGGCTTGGGAGTCTGATCGGCCAGGGCCGGCGGCGTGATCGCCAAGGCGCAGAGGGCGAGCCCGAGGGGGAGGGCCCGTGACGCAAGGACCATGGAGCTGAACACCTTTGTCTCGATCCCCCCGCGCCGACTTGGTCCGCAGCCATGGCCCGTGTCAAGCCGGCGGCGGGCGTTCCAGCGCTTGGTCTTTGTCGCGCGGCGCGAGCGCTGCTATGGGCTGACGCGTGACGTGAAGCGGGCCGACTAGCGGTCCCAGTAAGACGCTCGAACGAGACCGCCAAGCCATGGCCAAGACCACGCCCGAAATCCCGCCGCAATACTGCCTGGTCCTGAAGTGTCCCGACCGCAAGGGCGTGGTGGCGGCCGTGTCCGGCTATCTGGCCGACAACGACGCCTCGATCGTGGAGTCCAACCACTTCAACGATCCGCGCGCCGACGAATTCTTCATGCGCACCACCTTCCGTGCGGATTCACCGGCCATGCCCCCGCTGGACCTGCTGCGGCGCGGGTTCGAGATCATCGCCCAGCGCTTCTCCATGGAGTGGTCGTTCCACGACATGAGCGTCAAGCCGCGGGTGCTGATCGCGGTCTCCCGGTTCGGCCACTGCCTGTTCGACCTGATGCACCGCTGGCGCAGCGGCTCGCTGCCGGTGGAGATCGTGGGCGTGATGTCCAATCACGACGACATGCGCTCGTTCGTGGAATGGAACGGCATCCCGTTCCATCACCTGCCGGTGACCGCCCAGACCAAGGCCGACCAGGAGGCGCGCTTTCTGGAGCTGGCGGCCGAGTTGCAGGTCGATCTGGTGGTGCTCGCCCGCTACATGCAGATCCTGTCGCCGGCCCTGTGCCAGGCCCTGGCTGGGCGTTGCATCAACATCCACCACTCGTTCCTGCCCAGCTTCAAGGGCGCGCGGCCCTATCACCAGGCCTTCGAGCGCGGGGTGAAGATCATCGGCGCCACCGCCCACTACGTCACCACCGACCTGGACGAGGGGCCGATCATCGAGCAGGGCGCCCAGCGGGTGGATCACAGTCAGATGCCCGAGGACCTGGTCGAGATCGGCCGCGACGTGGAATGCACCGTCCTGGCCCGCGCGGTCCTGTGGCACGTGCAGCGCCGGGTGCTGATCAATGGGCACCGCACGGTGGTGTTCGCTTAAGCTGGCCTTAAGCAGAGCGCGCTTTAGCTAAGCGGCTGAAGTTAAAGGACCCAAGTCCACTCATGGCCATCGAGCCCATCTCCGGCGTCGCCATCCGCCCGCCCGTTCCGGCGGTCAAGCGGGTGAGTCGTCGTGCGGCAAGCGATAAGGCCAAGGCCGCCGACGAGCGCCCCGCGCGCCGCAACCGCCGCGGCGCTCCGCCCGGCATGGGCGACAACCTGGACATCACGGTTTAGGCGGGGCGGCATCCCGATGCGCCGTCACCGGCGGGCTTGTTCCGGCGGCCCATAAACTCGAGCGCTGGCGCAAGGCCCGGGAGGCCTGAGCGTATGGGCTACCGGCATTCCGCGCTGCGCGCTCCAGCCGGTCGTGACGGAAAGTCGGGCCGGGGCGATCCGCTCAAACCTCGCGCTCCGCCCCCGCCTCGATCAGAGCCCGCACCCGCCGCACGCCCTTGGCCGAGCGCGAGTTCAGCTGGCGCCAGACGAGCAGGCTGACCGAGGCCAGGGTCACCACGATCATGGTCAGCGGCCCCAGCAGCCAGCTGGCCGCCGACAGGGCGAAGTAATAGCCGCGCACGCCGGAGCTGAAGGTCGACAAGGCCGGGTTGAGGATCGAGGCCGTCGCCTCGCCATAGGCCTTGGCCGTCTCCGGCGCGGCGGCCACCGGCGCGGCGCCGATGGCCGCCAAGCAGTAGTTCATCTGCCGGATCGACCAGATGAAATCCAGCAGGCTGCGGGCCATGGTCAGCACGATCAAGGCCAGCTTGAACTCGAACAGCAGCGGCGCCACCCGCTCCACGCCGGGCAGGCCATGCAGGCTGGAATAGGTGGCCTGGCCCTTGATCAGCGCCCCGGTCAGGCCGGCCACCAGGATCAGGTTGGACGAGGCGAAGAATGAGGCCGAGTTGATCACGTGGCCCATCAGCTGGCTGTCGATGAACCGGTTCTCGCGCCGGCTCATATTGCTCATCCAGGCCGCGCGGATCACCGTCATGTTGGCGTTGATCTCGCCCCCGGCCCGGGGACGCAGGCGCATCAGCGGCTCATAGCCCAGCCAGCAGGTCAGGTAGATCAAGGGCGCGAGGATCTCGAGCGGCGACATGGTCCCTCCGTCCGCCGCTCCTCAGTGGGGCGGCGCGGCTGGTCCTGATGTTCGCCACGAATCGCCTCGGGGCAAGGGCGGGCCTATTCGTCGGCGCCGACCACCTCGAAGATCAGGCCGGTGGCGGCGGCCACCAGGATGAAGTCCTCGCCGCTGCGGCACCAGTAGTAGCCACGGGGCGGTCGGCGCAGGTGAAAGCGCGCATAGTCCTGCAGGGCGAAGCCGCGATAGGCCGGCGGCAGGAAGTCGCCGCGCCGCCAGCCGCCCCCATAGCCGCCGCCGTAGCCGCCGCGGCCATAGGCGCCAGCGCCTGGGCCGCCGCCATAGCCCCAGGACGCGCCATAGCGCGGGCCGCCGCCATAGGCCGGCGGGGGCGCATAGGCGCGCGGCGGCCCATAGGCCTGACGGGGCGCGGGGGCATAGACCGCGCGCGGGGGCGCGGCGAAGCGGCGCTGGGCCTGCGGACCGGCCCAGCCGCGCTGGCCGCCGCCAAAGCCGCCGTGCGGGGCGCCGCCGAAATGACCGCCGCCGCCGCCGTTCCAGCGTCCTTGCGCGGACGAGGGCGAGGCCAGCGGCGCGGCGAGAAGCAGGGTCAGGCTCGTCAGGATAAGGGCGAGCGACCGGGTTTTCATCCTCAGGCCTCCTTTCCCATCCAGCCTGTCATGAGCCGCACTATGGGGTGGCGGGCCTGAACCTGTCCTGAACAATCACCCGTGCGGCTTGATGTTTCACGCCCGCGGGCCGATCTGAAGCGCGCGGGCCGGCCCGGCGCCGCTGCGGGAGGATAAGCATGAGCGCGCCGATCGAGCTGCATTACTGGCCCACGCCCAACGGCTGGAAAATCTCCATCGCCCTGGAGGAGATGGGCCTGCCGTATCGGATGGTCCCCGTCAATATCGGCGCAGGCGAGCAGTTCGAGCCCGGCTTCCAGGCGCTCAGCCCCAACGGGCGCATGCCGGCCATCCTCGATCCCGACGGTCCGGGCGGCGAGCCCCTGTCGATCTTCGAATCCGGCGCCATCCTGCAGTATCTGGGGCGCAAGAGCGGGAGATTCTACCCCCAGGACGAGCGCGGCCGCGTCGATGTGGACCAGTGGCTGTTCTGGCAGGTGGGCGGCCTGGGGCCGATGGCCGGCCAGACCCATCACTTCCGCCAGTATGCGCCGACCTTCATCCTCGACCAGCGCCAGCTGGCCTATGGCGCCAACCGCTACACCAACGAGACCCGGCGCCTCTACAGCGTTCTTAACCGCCAGCTCAAGGACCGCGACTTCGTCGCTGGCGACTATTCCATCGCTGACATGGCCTGCTGGCCCTGGATCGTGCCCCACGCCAATCAGGGCCAGGATCTCGCCCAGTTCCCCGCGCTCAAGGCCTGGTTCGAGCGCATGGCGGCGCGCGAGGGCGTTCAGCGTGGCATGAAGGTCGGCGAGGAGCTGCGCCGCCCGACCCTGCAGGCCTCCAGCGCCGAGGGCCAGGCCGCGCGCAAGGTGCTGTTCGGTCAGCGTGAGGTGCGCTGAAGTCTAAACAAAGCATTCCCGAGACTGCACAGTAACGTCGTGGTTAATAAAGTATTCGAAATTAAAATGCGGCATTTTGGCCCAAACTGCACAAGTTAAAAATAGCTAACCGCGCGCTTAATCATATTTTCAAAGCTCAGCCTTCTTATGGGCGATGAGGGGCGAGGCTGTTGCTCGTGGTGAGCGCGGCGGGTCCCCCTGAAACCAGGGAGCTGATACGGATGGATATGAATTCCCCGCCAGCGGTCCACATGCCGCTGCCGACCGCCGAAGCGTCGGGCGACGAGCTGTTTCGCATGGGCCTGCTGTATTCGACTGGCCAAGGCGGCGCGCCGCTGGACTATATCTCGGCCCACATGCTGTTCAACCTGGCCGCCATGCGCGGCTCCATCGAGGCCAAGGTCTACCGCAAGGAGATCAGCCAGGAGATGGATCCGATGGACGTGGCCGAGGCTCAACGCGCCGCCCGCTGCTGGCTGTCCAGCCACTAAGCCGAGCAGGGCGGCGCTCAGCGCTCCCTACGGAGCGACGGTGGCCGCCACATAGGCGTTCGAGCCGGCCGCGTAGCTGAAGCCCAGGTTGATCGGGCTGGCGTCGCGCAGGTATTGCTGCACGAACAGCCCCACCTCGCCCACGCGGGTGCGCGGCACATAGACCACGTCGAACCGGCGCAGGGGCACCGCGTCGGTCAGGTCCGGATCGCTGACCGCGCGCATCAGGTTGGCGGTGCGCATCATCGGTTGCCCGTCCCGCCCGCGGCGCAGGATCACCACCTGGGTGCGCTTGGCGATGGGCGTGAAGCCGCCGGCCAGGATCACCGCCTGCAGGGCGTTGATGTCGCCGGGCATGTCGTAGATTCCGGGCTTCTGCACTTCGCCGCCCACGAACACCTTCAGGGTCTGGGCGCGCACGGCGATGCTCACGTCCGGCCGCAAGAGCTGGCTGGAATAGTCGCGGGTCAGCACCCGCTCCACATCCTCGATGGTCCGGTCGGCCACCATCACCGGCGGCAGCAGCGGCACGCTTATGCGCCCGTCGGGCTGCACGGTCACGGTCTTGTTCAGTTCCGGCGCCGAAGGCACCGACAGGTCCAGCTCATCGCCCGGATAGAAGCGATAGGCCGGCTCGGCCTCGCTCCAGGTGGCGTAGTTGATGTTGGGGAAATAGGCGGAGCGATGCGGGTCGGTGGTGAACACGTCCGGCCGGCCGGTTTCCGGCGCGCAGGCGGTCAGGGCCAGCGCGACCCCCAGGGTCGTGGCGGCGAGGCCGGCGCGGAGCGGGGCGGTCTTTTGGGGCATGGGGATGCGAGGGCCGGGGCGGCTGAAGCGTTGAAGCAAGTCTTAACGAAAAGGGGAAACGAAGGGTTAAGGCGGGGCGCCCAAAGCCCGTCATCCCGGCCGCAGCGAAGCGGAGAGCCGGGATCCAGGAGCCAGCGCGCTGGCCCTGGGTCCCGGATCGATCCTGCGGACCGTCCGGGATGACGATCAAGAATCATGATGCTGGTTCTTATCGAATGTCCGCTGATCGCAGGTCCTGGATCGATGCGCAGCTATGGGGGAGCAAAACAAAACTCCCTACCTAGGCCTTCGTCGCCAGCCAGATGACATGGCGCGCGCCGCCGGGCCGGCCCTTGGCCCAGACGCGCAGGTCCTCCACGCTGTAGCCCGCCGCCCGCAGCGCCTTGGTGAAGGCCGGGTGCGGCTCCGACGACCAGACCGCGAGAACGCCCCCGGGCCGCAGGGCGGTGCGGGCTTCGCGCAGGCCGTAGGCGTCATAGAGATTGTCGTTGGCCTTGCGCATCAGGCCCTCGGGGCCGTTGTCCACGTCCAGCAGGATCGCGTCGTAGCGCGACGGGGCGTCCTCGATCAGCTTGGCGACGTCGCCTTCGAAGATGGTGACGCGCGGGTCGGAGAGGCTGGAGCCGTGGATCGAGGCGAGGGGCCCGCGCGCCCAGGCGACCACCTCGGGCACCAGCTCCGCCAGGGTGACGGTCGCATCGGCGCCCAGCGCGGCCAGGGTCGTGCGCAGGGTGAAGCCCATGCCCAGCCCGCCGATCAGCACGTGCGGCTTGGGCCGGCCTTTCAGCCGGGCGCAGGTCAGGGAGCCGAGGGCCTCTTCGGAGCCGCTGAGGCGGCTGCTCATCAGTTCGATCGGCCCGGCGAAGATCGAATATTCCGCGCCGCGCCGCATCAGGCGCAGCTCGCCGTCGCCGCCCGGCACGCGGGCTGCGCCCAGTTGCTCCCAGCGGATCATGCGGCCTCGCTGCGCTGGCGCCGGATCGCGGGCCTCATGGCCGGTCCAGCCCAGGGATCTTGCCCAGGTTCGCCTTGGGAATGGCGCTGGCGAAGGCGCCGGTGTTCCTGACCTTGTCCAGGGCCAGGTCGGCCCAGGCCGAGACGAACCCGCTCGGGGCGCCGGCGTCCAGCGGCGTGTGGGCCAGACTGAGGCGGCGCCCTTTGGCGGCGATGGCGATCTGGGCCCAGAGGTCGAGATCCTCCTCAGGCCCCGCGGCCTGGGTCGGCTCTCCCAGGCTGGCCAGGAAGCCGGCGAAGGCGGCGAGTTCAGGGCTGGTGGTCTGGATGCGGATCGGGTCGCCGCCGCCAGGCAGGTCGCGCAGCGCCGCGACCAGTCCCAAAAGCGCCGTCCGGCCCGCGCTCGCGCCGCGCTCGCCGCCGGCGAGGCCGCTCGTCGCGCCCGGGCTGATCCGTACGGCGGCCCACCCGCCGCACCGATAGACGGGGCTGTGCGCGGCGCAGGTCCAGATGCGAATTGGGGCAGTCATAGGCGCTTCCTAGCGCCCTGGCCGGCCGCCGTCACCTGAAGGGCGGCCCATGTCGCAGGTTTTCATGGTCGGGGATGCGGCGCTCGTCCTCGCCAAGGTTAACGCCAGGCCGACAAAGGTAACCAACCCTTAACGCGCAAGGCCGAGGGTGTCGGCTGGACGCTCCCCGCCCGCGGATTCGCATGACCTTCGCCACCTGGACCTCGGATCGCCCGAACGCGCCGCGCCCGGCGCGTGCGCGGGTGCGCCCGGTCTATGCGCCCCACGACGTGGCCGCCCTGTTGTGGGGCGAACGCTGGCTGGTGCTGGCGGCGTTCGTGGTGCTGGCGGTGCTGGGCTTGGCCGTGGCCATGTCGCTCAAGACCAGCTACCCGGCCGAATCCAGCCTGCTGGTGCGCCTGGGCGACGAATACGTCTACCACCCCCAGGTGGGCGAGGCGGCCAGCGGCGTGGTGCCCGAGAACGACCAGGTCATCCAGTCGGAAGTCGAGATCCTCTCCAGCTCGCAGCTGAAGGAGGAGGTGATCAACCGCATCGGCCTGGCCACCCTCTATCCGGCCCTGGCCCATGGCTACGACCACGGCTCCTCCGCCGATCGCCAGGCGGCGATGACCCGGGCGGTGGAGGCGATGGACAAGGCGCTGAAGATCGACACCGCGCCCGGCACGCCGGTGATCCGCCTGACCTTCACCCACAACAATCCTCAGGTCGCCTCCCTGGCGCTGAACGCCCTGGTGGACCAGTACCTGATCTATCGGCGCTCGATCCTGATGGACCAGAGCGCGCCCCTGGAGGACGAGCGCAAGTCGTTCGAGGATCGCCTGGCCCAGGCCGACCAAGCCTATGAGAACTTCCTGGGCAGCAACAATATCGGCGACTTCGACGCCGAAAAGACTTCGCTGGCCCAGCTGCAGGCCTCGCTGCAGCAGCAACAATACGCCGCCGACAGCCAGCTCAGCGACCGCGAGGGCCGCCTGGCCGCCCTCAGCGCCCAGGCCGGGCAGATCGCCCCCGAGATCGGCCTCTATCGCGACATCGATCACCAGGCCCAGGACAAGCTGGCCGATCTGAAGGTGCAGCGCGAAGGCCTGCTCAGCCGCTACCGCCCCGACGCCGAGCCGGTGAAGGAGATCGACTCCCAGATCGCCCAGATGCAGGCCGGCCTGGCCCAGGGCCAGCTGCAGACCGAGGGCGCCAAGCGCATCGGCGTCAATCCGGTCTACCAGACCCTGCAGTCGGACAAGATCCAGCTGACCGCCGAGGTGGCGGCGCTGAAGCAGTCCTCGGCCGAGCTGACCCGCCAGATCGCCGAGGTCACCGACCGCCAGCTGCGCCTGGCCCAGCTGGAGCCGCAGTACGAGGGCCTGGCCCGCGACCGGGACGTGCTGCAGAACAATGTGCGCGACTTCACGGTCAAGGCCGAGGAGACCCAGGCCGCAGCCGCCATCGCCAAGAAGGGCGCCGACAACATCTCGGTGGTCGAGCGCGCCAGCCCGCCGGTCAGCGGCAAGAGCCTCAAGCGCCCCGCCATGCTGCTGGCCCTGGCCTTCGCCGGCTTCACCGCCCTGACCCTGGGCCTGGTGCGCGTCTACCTGCGCCCCGGCCTGCCCACCGCCGCCGCCGCCGGCCGCACCCTGGACCTGCCCGTGCTGGGCTCGGCCGAGGTCAAGCGGTAGCAAAACTTCCTTCTCCCCTCGAGGGAGAAGGAAGGGGCCCGTCGGCGAAGCCGATGGGAAGGATGAGGGGGCTGGCGCCGCAGGCTGCGTCTGGGGAAGCGGAGACAACCCCCTCACCCTCCCAGGCTGCGCCTGGGGCCCTCCCTCTCCCGCAAGGGGAGAGAGATTCTAATCCTCCCGCACCAGGTACCGCACCCGGACCGTGCCGTTCGGCGGCAGGGTCAGGCTGAACAGCGGCCGGCCGTCCTTCATGGTCATCGGATGGTCGGGGGAGACGATGCGCGCGCCATCGTCCAGGCGCAGGCGAAGCTCGAAGGGCGTGGCGGTGGGGCGGGCGTTGGTGATCACCACCTCCTCGACCGCCTGGCCTTGCGCCATGACCAGGCGCAGCTCGGGGGTCAGGTCGGCCATCCGGGGCGCGGCTGCGTCATAGCGCAGCTGGGTCTGGCGCACCTGGATGTCAGGGGCGGTGCTAAAGCGCAGTTCGACATCCTGGCCGACGGCGGTGTCGCGCACCCGCGCCTGGCCCAGCAGCAGATCCTGGCCGCCGCCATCGCCCAGCACGGCGATCGAGCCGGCCGGCAAGGGCAGACCCAGGCCGTCGGACGTCTTGTTCTTCAACCGCAGCAGCAGCCGCACCGGCATGGAATCGTCTTCGCCCGCGGCGTCGAGATCGGCCTGGGCCAAACGGGTGAAGGGCACGTGGCGCCGGTCCATGAGACGCACCTGCTTGGCCTGACGGGCGGCCACGGTGGTCGGTTCAGCGATGCGGTAGAGCTTGAGGTCTCCCAGTTGCTCGGCTTCGGGCGATCCGCGCATGCCGGTGACCACGATCATCTCCGGCGCAGGCGCTGGCGCACGCGCCAGTGCGAACCGCGCATCGCCGTTCGGGAAGCTGCCGATGTCCTCTGCGCTGACGTTGTCGGCGGTGCTCCCTTGGGGCCAGCACTGGGCGATCGCGCGCCGCAGGCGGTCAAGGGCCTCTTCGCTCGGAGGAGCCGAGCCGGCCGAGCCGAGCACGGCCTGCTGGGCTTCGGGGTCAGGCGTATGGCTCAATCGCCCGGCCACGATCTGGGTCGCCGCGCCCGGCAGGCTGACCGAGCTGGCGTTGACCAGGGTGATCCAGCCGCCCAGGTCCAGGGTGCGGCCGTCCGGGTTGATGCGCGCGGTATAGTCCGCCGCCCAGTCGAAGCCTTCGGCCAGGTAGGACAGGGTCACCGTCGCGGTCACCGGCCGGTCGGTGCGGGTCATGACCGACAGGGTCGGGCTGGAGGACAGCCCCTGCGGGACCCGGCCCAGGCTGAAGGTCTCCGGCGCGCCGGAGCAACGCAGGGCCTCGACGCCGTCGGCGGTCTTGAGGGTCACCCCGCCGTCATTGGCCGACAGAATCTCAGCCGGGGTCTCGGTGACCTTGCCGGTCTTGCGGTCGGTGCGCCTTATCCAGACTTGGCGACCCAGGGCGGCGCGCACCAGGGCCTCTGGCGAGAGCAGGGCGGCGTCGCGGTTCTTCTCGATCACTCCGCCGGGCAGGCCGGTGACGATGGCGCTGGCCGGCTCGATCCCGTCGACCACCCCCTGGAAGCGCAGGCGCGCTTCGCCGGGCGGCAGGACCACCTGGCGGGTCTCGCTGACCAGGGCGAAGCCATTGGCGTTGTCGATGTTGATCCCGCCGCCGTTGCGCCAGGGCGCGCGATAGACGGTCACCGACAGCTTCACCGGGGGTGAGGCGTCCACATCCGTCACAGCGGACTGCGCCGCGGCCGAAGCCGCGCTCGCCAGCCAGGCCAGGGCGATCACCCAGGCGCGCATGGCTAGAACTTGGAATCGAAGGTGGCGATGACCTCGGCCTTGCCGTTGGCCGGCACGGGCACGTCCCAGACCGCCGTGTCGGCGTCGCGCCTTTGGCTGGGCTGGCTCTCCGTGACCACCTTGGTGTCGCCCCACAGACCGTGCTGCACCAGGGTCACCGTCACCGGCTTGGGCAGGGCGTTGGTCAGGGTGTAGCGCATGGCGGTCCTCCAGCGCAGCAATCCCTGGGCCTGGCGGCTGTCGACCGTGGTCTTCACCTTGACGTCGAAGGCGTCGCCGGTGGCCAAGGCCAGGGTCGAGCCCATGGGCGTGTGGTCGATGCGGCTCTCGCCGATGAACTGCGGCGCGCCCTGGGCGTCGCGGATGTAGAAGCGCACCACCCCGGCCGGCAACTGGTCGCCTAGCCCGCCCTGAACCCCATTGGATGGGGCGCTGTTGGAGAAGCGATAGACCGACTGGGCGCTCTGCGGATCGTCCGAGCTCTGCATCCAGCCGGCGTCGAATTCATAGCCGTGGCTGGCCGGAGCGCCGCTGACGTTCAGGAAGCTGACCTGCTTGGTCTGCTTGTCGGCGATCGTGGTCGGCTCGGCTAGGGGATAGAGGTAGAAGTCGCCCAGGCGCGCGCGGCCGCCGGTCTCGGTCCCGGCCTGCCCTTGAACCGGGCGCGAGCGATTCCAGTTGCGATTGACCGGCTGGGCGTCGCCGTCGTCCTGGTTTCTATCGGCGTCCAGCACATTGGGCTGGCCGGCCACCAGCACGGTCCTGGCCTGATCATAGGTCACGCCGCTGGTATTGGTCAGGGTCACCCAGCCTTGCACGTCGATCTTGCCGGCGGCCTCGTCATAGAGGGCCACATAGTCGGCGCGCCAGCCCAGGCCCGGGGTCAGGTAGCTGAGGGTGGCGGGGCGCCGGCCGGCCTCGGCGCTGTCCACGGTCACCGACAAGGTCGGCTCGGCGCGAAGGTTCTCGGGCACCTTGTCGAAGATCACCCGCGCCGGCAGGCCGTCGTCGCGCAGCACCTCGATACGGTCGCCGATCCTCAGCACCACGCCATCGTTGTCGGCCAGCACCTCGGCGCTCTCACGCGTCTCGACCCCGGTGGCCGGATTGACCCGCACCAGGGTGATGGTGTGGCCGACCGCCTTCTCCATCATCTTGGCCGGCGTCAGCAGGTCGAAGTCGAAGTTCTGCTCCAGTATGGCGATCTTGTCGGCCGCCAGTTGGGCGGTCTCGGGGCGGATCTGGGCCGAGACGCCCTTGAACTCGATCCGCTGGCGGCCGGATGCGAAGTCCAGCTGGCGGGTGTCCTGCACCAGGGCCAGGTTGTCCGGATAGATGGTCACCGACACCCCGGGCTCGGCCGCATGGACAGGGGCGGCGGCGAGGGCGGCCGCGGCCAGGCTGGATGCGATCAGGGTCTTGCGCATGGTCATCTCCCCTGGGCCGACCGTCATCGCGGCCGGGTTGTCCGCCACCGGCTTTCACTGCCAGCTTGTCCATGAGCTAGCCTCAGCCGATGACCGATTTGCGGCCAAGGCGGGCAGGCGCCGCCGCCGGCTCCCCACCGGCGACGATCGGTCCCTTCGTGTTCGCTCCAAGGCGCGCTAGGCTTGGGCGAGACTTGCGCGCGATCTGATTCCGGGATCGCGCCAGGCGCGTTCGCGGTCGCCCCTGGGCCGGCTGTGTTAGGCTTTGGGTGAGTAGGCGGTCCGCGATTCGGGTGATGATCGATCTGACCACGGAAATGGCTGAGCTTTGGACCTCCCTGGGGCCGTCGCCGACGGGGCCTGGGCGGGTGGTGCAGTTCATCGCCGCCGGCAGCGGGGAGGGGACCTCCACCGTGGCCCGCGAGTTCGCCCGCTTCGCCGCAGGCCGTACGCGCGGGGCGGTGTGGCTGGTGGACCTGGATTTCGCCGATTCCTCGCAGCACCGCGCCATCGCCGCCGAGCCGGGCCGTTTCGGCGCCCTGGGCAAGGCCAGCGCCGCCTCGCCCGACGGCTCGACCTTCTTCTCCATCCAGCCGCCGGCCCGCGATCCGGAGGGCCGGGCGATCCCCGATGCGCGCTATCTGGTCGCCTATCCGGTGGGCGGCGGCAAGCTGTGGGTCACCCAGTTCCGCCGCGACATGGTCCGGCCCGGTCAGGGCGTGCGCACGCGCGCCGCGCCCAACTACTGGGACGCCCTGCGCCGCCATGCCGAGCTGGTGGTGGTCGACAGCCCCTCGGCCGAGCGGGCCAGCGTGGGCCTGGGCGTGGCGCCCTATATGGACACCAGCGTGCTGGTGGTCGCCGCCGACGCCCCCAGCGCCGCCGCGCCCGCGGCGCTGAAGGATTCCATCCTCGGCGCCGGCGGCCGCTGCGCCGGCCTGTTCTTCAACCGCGCCAAGCTCAAGCCGCCGGGCTTCCTGAGGGCAGCGCTCTGAGCCTCAGGCTCTGAAGCTTCAGCCCTGATACGAAAAAAGCCCCGCATCGCGGGGCTTTTGTCCTTGAAGGAGCGTCGCGGCGGCCATCCAGCCACCGCGACGTCCGACAATGTCAGCGGGGTCGCCAACCTCTCAGCTAAGGATTTGGATCCTTAACGGAGCGCGCCAGCGACTCCGAAAGATGACATTGAGACACTGGATCACCTCCTTTCAGCTGTTGAACAGGAGACTCGAATCTAGCGGCTCTGCGCATATCCGCAAGGGGGCGCCGCGTTCGGGGGTTACGCCGTGATAATCTGTCGCTAAAAGGGTCGCCTTTTCGCCAGACAGAAGATGCTAGCGCCATGGCCGATCTCGAAAACACCCTCGTCCTGACCCTCGACACCGGCCCGGTGATCATCGAGCTGCGGCCCGACCTGGCGCCCGGCCATGTCGCCCGCATCCGAGAGCTGGCGCGCGAAGGCTTCTATGACGGGGTGGTGTTCCACCGCGTCATCTCCGGCTTCATGGCCCAGGGCGGCGACCCCTCGGGCACCGGCTCGGGCGGTTCGTCCAAGCCCAACCTGCAGGCCGAATTCAGCGACGAGCCGCACGTGCGCGGCGTCTGCTCCATGGCCCGCACTCCCAACCCCAATTCGGCCAACAGCCAGTTCTTCATCTGCCTGGACGACGCCACCTTCCTCGACAACCAGTACACCGTGTGGGGCGTGGTGCGCGAAGGCATGGAGCATGTGGACGCCCTGCCCAAGGGCGAGCCGCCGCGCAATCCCGGCAAGATCGTCTCGGCCAAGGTGGCCGCGGATATCTAAGTCGCCGACGCCTGCGATCTCCTCCCCTGCGCCGCGGGGGAGGGGGGCCATGCGTGGCGTGGCGAAGAGAGCGCCGCTGCTGCGACCATGACCCTGCGCCTCTCCGACTTCGACTTCGACCTGCCCGA
>OUWB010129671.1_pt1 | contig 21099 bp, 19 predicted proteins | sample 1779821 | NCBI WGS metagenome assembly OUWB01 (sample SAMEA3914806, study PRJEB12502) | metagenome | biome: forest; material: soil | place: Canada | collected 2011-08-03 | depth 0.1 m
CAACTACCGTCCGCAATTCTACTTCCGTACGACGGACGTGACCGGCATCATCCGCCTGAAGGAAGGCGTGGAAATGATCATGCCGGGCGACAATGCGGAGCTGGACGTCGAGCTGATCACGCCGATCGCCATGGAAGAGAAGCTGCGCTTCGCTATCCGTGAAGGCGGCCGCACCGTCGGCGCCGGCGTCGTCGCCAAGATCGTCGAATAGTTTTCGACGACCGATTGAAATAAAAAAGCCCTCCCGGCGAAAGCGGGGAGGGCTTTTTCTTCGATACTTCACCGAAGACCTATGCGTTGTGTAGGCTACGCAAGGATTTTGCCACGGAAAACACGGACGCGCTTCGCGCGCACGGAAATTCGAGTTTGATGCGCGAGCGATGACGCCTGCAGTGATTTCCGTGTAGACGGCCAAAGGCCGTCGTCCGTGTTTTCCGTGGCAAAAAGCCCTTCCTTCTATTCAGGCACCGAAGTCCGGCCGGTTACCGTCAAGGTCGCCTGGGCCGTCTTGGCATAGGCCGGCTGGCCGCCACCCAGGCTCAGCACATAGCGGCCCGGCTCGACATGGCGCGAGCCTTTGGCGTCGACCTGGGACAGGCGTCGCGCATCGAGGTCGAAGCCGACCTTTTGCGACGCCCCGGCCTTCAGGTGGACGCGGCTGAAGCCGGCCAGCACCGGATGGGCGCTGTCGCCGGGCTTGGCGACGTAGAGTTCGACGACCTCGTCGCTGTCGCGGGCGCCGGTATTGCTGACCGTCACCGACGCCTTCACCGGTTTGCCGGCCCCAATCTTACTGGCCATGATCTTGCGCGCGGACACCGCGGCGCCGGAATAGGCGAAGGTGGTGTAGGACAGGCCATAGCCGAACGGATACAGCACCGGGCCGTTGAAATAGCGGTAGGTGCGGCCCTGCATGGCGTAGCTGTCGAACGGCGGCAATTGCGACGCCGACTGATAGAAGGTGACGGGCAGGCGCCCGGCCGGACTGAAGTCGCCGGCCAGCAACTCGGCTACCGCCTGGCCGCCCTGGCCGCCGGGATACCAGGCCTCGACGATGGCGGAGACATTCTTCTGCGCCCAGTTGACCGACAGGGCGCTGCCGTTCTCCAACACCAACACCACCGGTTTCCCCGTGGCCTGGACGCGCTCGAGAAGTTGCTCCTGCGGCGCCGGCAAATCGAGGCTGGTACGATCGCCGCCGGAGAATCCGTCGGCCTTGATCTTCATCTCCTCGCCTTCGATGCGCGCCGACAGGCCGCCGACGAAGACGACGACATCGGCCTGCTTGGCGGCCGCGATCGCATCCTGGCCGTCGTCGCCGGGCATGCTCCACACCAGTTGCTGGCGGCCGGTCTGGCCGTTCTGGAAGGCCTCGACGCGGATGGGATAGGCCTTGCCGGCCTCGAGCGTGATCTTGCCGGCATCGATCGACGGCGCGTCGCTGACGCCCCATTCGTCGACGACCAGGGTGTCGCCGATCCAGATGCGGTAGCCGTTTTCTGAAGCATAGCGGAAGCTGTACTCACCCGATTTCGGCGCGGTGATGAAGCCGCTCCAGCGCACGGAGCTGTCCTTGTCCTCGCCGCTCCAGGCCTGATGGGCATTGGCGACCTTTTCGCTGTGCGCCGGCGCGCCGGTGGGTTCGTGCGTGGTAAAGGCGTCCGCCGTCAGGCCGTGGGCGGTGCAGGCGGCGTCGATGCAAAGCGCATCGTCGGGGATGGCCAGCTCCTCAGGGCCGACGAGGCCGGCGCCCTGGGCATACAGGATCTTGGCCTTCGGAAAACGGGCACGGATGCCGTCGAGCACGGTGACGGGCTTGGACGGTTTGCCGTAATAATTGCCGACCAGGGTGTCGAGGCTATCGGCATTCGGGCCGACGACAGCGATCGTTTGGGGCGCGTTTTTGGGCGCCGGGTCGAGCGGCAGCAGGTGATTGTCGTTCTTCAGCAGCACCATCGACTGGCGCGCCATGTCGAGCGCGACCTCGTGATGTTCCGGCGTGTCGTAATCCTTGGCGGTGATCCCGGGGAAGACCCGGGCGGGCGGATCGAACAGGCCCAGCTTGATGCGCGCGACGAACAGGCGGTGGACGGCCTGGTCGACGGTGGCCTCGGGCATGAGGCCCTGTTTCACGGCGGCGACGATGTTCTCGGGCTCGGTCGTCATGTGGTTGCGGTAGTCGCCGCAGATGACGTCCATGCCGGCCTTGAAGGCGAGGGCGACGCCTTCCGGCGCGGTCTTGGTGTAGTGCAGGGCGTCGGGGCGATAGATATTGGCGGCGGCGCCGCAGTCGGAAACGACATAGCCGTTAAAACCCCAGTCCTGGCGCAAGTGCTCGGTCATGAGCATGCTATTCGCGCAACCCGGCACGCCGTTGATGGCGTTGTACGAACACATCACCGAATCGACATGGGCTTCGGTGACCGTGGCGCGAAAGGCCGGCAGGTACGTGTCTTCCAGGTCGTGCGGCGTCGGATGGATATCGGCCTGGTGACGCGTCGATTCCGGGCCCGAGTGCACGGCGAAATGCTTGGACGTGGCGATGACCTTGAAATAGTGCGGATCGTCGCCCTGCAGGCCTTCGATGAAAGCGATGCCGGTGCGGCCGGTCAGGTAGGGATCCTCGCCATAGGTTTCCTGGCCGCGGCCCCAGCGCGGGTCGCGGAAGATATTGATGTTCGGCGACCAGACGGTGAGGCCGCGGTACCAGTCGGCGCTGCCGTCCGCATGGACGCGCTCGAGGTATTTGGCGCGGAATTCTGTACTGATCGTGTCGCCGACCTTATGCATCAGGTTGGGGTTCCACGACGCCGCCATGCCGATGGCTTGAGGGAAGACCGTGGCGATGCCCGCGCGGGCAACGCCGTGCAGGCCTTCGTTCCACCAGTTGTAGGCCGGCACACCGAGGCGCGGGATGGCGGGCGCGGCATTGCCGAGCTGCAGCGCCTTTTCATCGAGCGTCATTTGCGAGACGAGGGCGGCGGCGCGGGCGTCGGGTGATTTTGCCGTGTCGAGCCAGGGACAGGCGCCGGCGGGACAGGTCGGCGTCGCGGCCATGGACGGCGCGGCGAGCCCTGCGGCCAGGGCGATGGCCGAGACGCAGGCGAGCGCGAGGAGCGTGCGTTTCATGATATGTTTCCTTCCCGATCGCCATCCCGTTTTGGTGGCTTTTGTTGGCGCTATCACTCGCCGGTTCGGCACGTCAAGGCTTCTCGATTCTCGCGGCTCCGGCGAAACGGGCGCCTCTGTGTAATCCGTGACATCCGTAGAGAGCTTACCTTGTTTATAAGGCCTTTCGCCGGTGCCTTTTTTGCTGCAGTGCACTTGATATATACTGTACTGTACGGTACAATTTCGCGTATCCAGTAATGAGGACGAATCCATGCCCCGGATTTTAGCCATTGCCGCCCTCGCGGCCGCCGTCGCCATGCCCAGTTTGGCGCATGCCCAGACCCAACCTTATATCAGCCAAGGCAAACAATCGGACTGGACGCTCGATGTCGGCGCCGGCGCGGTCTACGGCTTTACGCCGGGCGGCAGCAAGGCCAATCAGGTCAATGCCATTCCGTGGGTATCGTTCAACTGGCACGATCGCTTCTATGCCAATGTGCTCGAAGGCGTCGGCTACAATCTGATCAAAAACGACCGCTGGCGCGTCGGCGTGCAGATCCGGCCGAACTATTCCGGAACCGCGGCGATCAACGGCCTGAAGCTGCCCGGTTTCAGTGCCGACCTAACCGGCTATGCCTATACGCGCATCGGCGACAATTTCTCGATCGGCGGCCGCCTGATGCACGACATCAGCGGCCAGACCGACGGCACGGCGGCGTGGTTCTCGCTGGGTCACCAAGATCGGACGCCGATCGGCCTGTTGCAAACCACGCTGTATACCCGCATTGCCGACGCGCGCTCCAATCAGGCCTATTACGGCATCGACGCGGCGCAGGCGGCGCAGAGCGGCCTGCCGATGTACACCCTGGGCGCCGGTCCGCAAAATGCCGGCCTGGCCTTGCTGATGCTGAGTCCCGTCTCGAAACACTATGCCATAGGCTCGTTCTTGAACGTCGAACGCGCCCTGGGAGACGTGGCCGACAGCCCGTTGATCCAGGACCGCCCGAACAAGGCCATGGCCTATCGCGCCGGACTGATCGTGGTGCGCCGTTTTGGCGGCGATCTGCGATAGACGCGTGATGAGTGCAAGCCCTTTGCGCTGACCTTCAGGCGTGTTAGGCAAGGCGTATGAAAGACCTGATCCGCACCAACAATCCGGCGCTGATTTCCTATGTCGAGGCGCTGTTGAAGCAACTCGACGTCACCTATTTCATTGCCGACCAGGCCATCAGCTCGGCTGAAGGCTCGATCGGCATGTTCCCCAAACGTATCCTGGTCAGTCCCGAACATCTGGCCAAGGCGCGGCAATTGATGATCGACGCCGGCCTGGGCGACGAGCTGCGGCCGGAGCAGCCGGGTGGCCTGTTCGATTAAATAATTCAAGCCGGCCGCTGCGTGGTTTCTTCTGCAACCGCTTGCGTGATATGTTTTCACAGGATAGCGTCGCGGCTTCCGTTCTGTGGGGAGCGCTGTTCCATGAAATCCCGTTTGCCGCTGGCCGTGCTGGCGTCCGTTCTGATGTCGTCAACCGTTCTGGCCGGAGGCGCCTTGGCCCAATCTGCTCCCGCCGCGGTCGCGACCGCCGGTTCGCCGCTCACTCCGGCCAAACCTTTAACTCCGGAAAGAGTCTTCTCCGATCCCGACCTGTCCGGTCCGAAGGCGGTCGGCGTCAAGCTGTCGCCCGACGGTACGATTTTGACCTTCCTCAAGCCCAAGGCCGACAACGGCCAGGTTCAGGACCTGTGGGCGGTCAATGTGAAGGGCGGCGAGCCGTTTCTGCTGATCGATTCCGCCTCCCTGACCACGGCGACCAAGGTCTTGTCGGAAGCCGAAAAATCCCGGCGCGAGCGCATGCGCGTCTCGGCGCGCGGCATTGTCGACTATGATTGGTCCGAGAATTCGCAATCGATCCTGGTGCCGGTCGATGGCGACATCTACCTCTACGACCGCGCGACCAAGGCGGTGAATCGCGTCACCGATACGCCGGGCGGCGTCGTCGATCCCCACCTGTCGCCGAAGGGCGACGCGATCAGCTATGTCCGCGACGGCGCCTTGGTGCTGCAGGACCTGGCGTCGGGCAAGGCGACGCCACTGACGCCGAAAGGCGATGGCGCCATGTCCTACGCCACCGCCGAATTCGCGGCGGAAGAGGAACTCGACCGCTTCACCGGCTATTGGTGGTCGCCGTCCGGCGCCCAGATCGCCTATCAGAAGACCGACGAGTCGAACGTCAAGATCGCCCAGCGCGTCGAAATCGGCGGCGAGGGCGTCAATATCGTCAATCAACGCTATCCCTTCGCCGGCACGCCCAATGCCGTCGTCGAGCTGTACATCAAGACCATGGGCGTCGATGCGCCCGTCAAGGTCGATCTGGGCGGCAATCCCGACATCTACCTTGGCCGCGTCAACTGGTCGAAGGACGGCAAGACGCTCTACGTCCAGCGTCTCAGCCGCGACCAGCATACGGTCGATCTGCTCAAGGTCGATCCGGCCACCGGCAAATCAAGCGTCCTGGTATCGGAAAAATCCGACACCTGGGTGATGCTGACCAACGACTTCCGCCTGTTGAGCGACGGCAGCTTCCTGTGGTCGTCCGACCGCGACGGCAACCGGCACATCTATTATTTCGGCGCCGACGGCAAGGTGACCCGCCAGGTGACGCACGGCGACTGGCCGGTCGATCACATCAGCGCGGTCAATGAAAAGACCGGCGAGGTGTGGTTCGAAGCGTCGAGGGACTCGCCCCTGGTGCGCCAGCTTTACAAGACGAGCTTCAAGGCGCCGGGCGAACCGGTGGCGTTGACGACGGGCGACGGTTGGTGGATCACCGATGTGTCCGGCGCGGGCGCGGCCTTTGTCGGCACCTATTCGGACCCCGCGACGCCGCCGCAAACGGCGCTCTATGACGGGGCCGGCAAACGGTTGCGCTGGATCGAGGCGAACACACTCGACGCGTCTCATCCTTTCGCGGCGTACAAGGACGAATATCCGGCGCCGGAATTCGGCTCGCTGAAGGCGGCCGATGGGCAGTCGGTCTACTATTCGATGTTCAAGCCCAAGGGCTTCGATCCGAAGAAGAAATATCCGGTGATCGTCTCGATCTATGGCGGCCCGGATGTGCTTCCGACCGTGCGCAAGGCCTGGGTCGCGCCGTCCACGCGCCTGTTCCAGGACGCCGGCTTCATCGTCTTTACGCTGGATAACCGCGGCACGGCCAACCGTTCGGTCAAGTTCCAGAGCGCGACTTACAAGCATCTGGGCGGGGTCGATATCGACGACCAGATCATGGGCGCGCACTGGCTGCAGTCGCAATCCTATGTCGATGGCGCCCATATCGGCATCATGGGATGGTCGTATGGCGGCTTCACCACCATGATGGCCATGACCGCCAAGGATACGCCGTTCGCCGCCGGCGCCGCCGGCGCGCCGCCGACGCAATGGGCGCTCTATGACACCGCCTATACCGAGCGCTATATGTCGACGCCGCAGGCCAATCCCGACGGCTATGCCGCTTCCGACGTGCTGAACCGCATCGACAATCTCAAGCCCGGATCGCTGCTGCTGATGCAGGGCATGGCTGACGACAACGTCCAGTTCTCCAACTCGACGCGCATCATGCTGGCCTTGCAGAAGAAGTCGGTGCCGTTCGAACTGATGCTGTATCCCGGCGAACGCCACGGTTTGCACGGCAATGAGCGCAACCTGCAGCGCTATCGACTCTATCTCGACTTCTTCAAGCGCAAGCTGATGCCGGACGCAAAATAGCCGGCAATCGCATGCGGTCGTTCACGGTGCCTCCACCGAGCGCCTTGCATATTATGGCAAGTCGTCGGTTGGTATTTGCGTATTTGAGGGAGCGCGCCGAATGAAATTGCATTCGTGTTCAGCGTCGGTTTTCGTTCTGCTTGCGACGATGTTCGCCATACCCGCCGCAGCGCGCGATCGGGTCTATCGCAATGCCGAGTTCGAGCTTCAGGAAGTTTTCCCGGCGGGTGTGAAGGTGTGTACGGCGCTGTCGGGTAATCATCCGCACGGCTTTTATGGCCGGATCGGGTCCGTCCCTGGCAACTGCGGGTCAACTTCGGGGGGCGCATCCAGCATGGGCGTCTACGCCCAATGGAACGCGGAATTCCAAAAAACACCCTTCGATGAACTGCCTGCCGGTTGCCGCAGGCCTCGGCCGAACGCCTATGTTTCGCCCGCCGAACTGAAAAGCCTCCGCATCCCGGGCGTTCGCTCCATAGCCTGCGCGACCGATCGCGAGGGAGCGCCGATCGGCATAGAAGTCGTTGCCATGGGCGGCAAATGGCCAAACGCCGATCCATCCGGCGACGTTCGCACGCCAGCCATTATCTACAGCGCGGCGCTTGGCACCGGGCCGAAACATCTCCGCCGCGACCTGGCGATGTTCCGCCGCTTTCTGGCGTCGATGCGTGTCTTGAAGCCGGTCTCCGGCGATGACAGCCAATGCGCGCCCTGTCTGCCGTTTTGACCAAGCTTTATTACAAACACTTCATGACAGCTATTTAAGTTGTCCGAAGCCGGCGCGCGGTTCAATATTTGTCCATCGAATAGAAAAGCCTCCGGTGAGGGGGCGGGCTTTTTGAGGACACCCTATGAAATCCATGCTTGCCCTGACGGCGCTGGCCGCCCTGGCCTTCGGTACGTTCGCCCAGGCGGCTCAGGCCGCGACCGAAGTCGAATTACGTCACGCCGCGGCCCGCGTCGTGGTCATTCCGGAAAACCGCTCGGACGTTTCGCTGGTCGTCAACTATGGCGCCAGCACCCTGCCGAAGATCATGGTCCACGAGGAAGGCGGCAAGCTGGTCGCCGACGGCAAGCTCGACATGCATTCGATGTCGTGCCGTGACCATAGCATCAGCGTCGCCGGTTATGGCGATATCGCCGCCGCCGACCTGCCCGAGGTCATCATCCACGTACCAATGGACGCCAAGGTATCGTTCGGCGGCGCCAGTTTCGGCGAGGTCGGTCCGACCAAGTCGCTGGAGTTCGACGAAGGCGGCTGCGGCGACTGGAAACTCGCCGACATCGCCGGCAAGGGCGAGATCAATATCGGCGGTTCGGGTACGGTCAATACCGGCAGCATCGACGAGGCCGAGGTCAATATCGGCGGCTCGGGCAACTTTCACGCCCGTAGCGTCGGCCGCCTGGAAGGCAATATCGGCGGCCACGGTGACATCGACGCCGACACCATCACCGGCGACAGCGAAATCAATATCGGCGGCTCCGGCAACGTCAATCTGAATACCGGCACGTCACCGAAGATGGAGATCAATGTCGCGGGCTCCGGTCGCGTGACGTTCGGCGGCGAGGTGCACGACCTCGAGGTCAATATCGTCGGCTCCGGCGATGTGCACGTGAAAAAGGTCACCGGCAATGTTTCCAAGTCCGTCATGGGCTCGGGCAATATCGTCATCGGGCAATAATCAGCAAAGTCTGCCTGAATGACGGCCCGGCTGCGTAGGCGCGCAGCCGGGCATCTTCGTTTGCCAGGGGCGGTCCGCGGCGCCGGCGAGAATCGCCGTGCGCAAACGCCGTTCGCCTGGCGCCTGTGACGAACGGATTTGCTTTTTTGCCGGACAAACCCATATCCATAAGGGAAAATGGCTTGCCTATTTTCCCCTATGTGAGACAGTTAGGTCCGTGTTCAGACAACACGGGGGTAGATGTCAGCGGATTTGTGAATGTCGGCGGAAGGTGAACAGCTACAGGTGAAAGTGACGTCGGCCGTCGACGTGCCGCAGCCTGATGCGTCCGTTGCCGCGCCCGCCCCGCAGCCGGCGCCGAACCGTCCGAAATTCCTGCGCCAGATCGAATTGATCGACCGCGTCGCCGCCTATGACCCGACGGTCGACGAAGCCCTGCTCAACCGCGCCTATGTCTACGCCATGAAGATGCACGGGGCGCAGTTGCGCGCTTCGGGCGATCCTTATTTCGCCCACCCGATCGAGGTGGCCGGCATTCTCACCGACTACAAGCTCGACGCCGCCGCCATCGCCACGGCCCTGTTGCACGATACCATCGAGGACACGCCGGCGACGCGCGAGGAGATCGCCGGAAAGTTCAGCGAAGAGATCGCCACCCTGGTCGAAGGCGTCACCAAGCTGACGCGGCTGGAGCTGCAGTCGGAATATACCAAGCAGTCGGAAAATCTGCGCAAATTTATCCTGGCCATTTCGCGCGATATCCGCGTGCTGCTGGTCAAGCTGGCCGACCGGTTGCACAATATGCGCACCTTGCATTATGTGGCGCCGGAAAAGCGCGAGCGTATCTCGCGCGAAACCCTTGAGGTCTATGCGCCGCTGGCCCGGTCGATCGGCTGTAACCGTTTCGCCACCGAGCTCGAGGACCTGGCGTTTTCGCATATCAATCCGGCGGCGCACCAGGCCATCGTCCATCGCCTGGAAGAGATGAACCAGGAGAAGGGCGGCGCCATTGCCGCCATTGCCCGCGACATCGCCGCCAAGCTGGAAAAGGCCGGCATGTTCGCCCGCGTCATGGGGCGCGAAAAATCGCCCTATTCGATCTGGAAAAAACTGCAGCGCAAGTCGGTCGGGTTCGCGCAGTTGTCCGACATCTATGCCTTCCGCGTCGTCGTCTCGACGCCCGAGGACTGTTATCGCGCGCTGGGCGTCATGCACCGCGCCTGGCCGGTCGTACAGGAGCGCTTCAAGGATTTCATCTCGACGCCGAAGTCCAACAACTACAAGAGCCTGCACACGACGGTCGTCGGCCACAAGGGCACGCGGATCGAGTTGCAGATTCGCACTGAGGAGATGGACCGCGTCGCCGAGGAGGGCGTGGCGGCGCACTGGGGTTACAAGAACCAGACCTATGGCTTCGACGAAGAGGCGGCGACGCGCGATGGCGGCCGCAATCCGATGAATTCGCTGCGCAATATCGTCGCCATCGTCGAGAACGGCGGCGACAGCGAAGACTGGGTCGAACACGCCAAGATGGAGATGTATCTCGATCAGGTGTTCTGCTTCACGCCCAAGGGCCGGCTGATCTCGCTGCCGCGCGGCGCCATGCCGCTCGATTTCGCCTTCGCCGTGCACACCGAAGTCGGCGAAACGGCGATCGGCTGTCTCATCAACGGCGAGCACCGGCCGCTGCGCACCGTGCTGCAGAACGGCGATCAGGTCGAGATCCTCAGCGGGCTGGAATCGCGCGTCAATCAGGACTGGTTTTCGCTGACCGTCACCGGGCGGGCGCGCGCCGCCATCCGCCGCCACATCCGCCAGTCGGAGCGTGGTGATTTTCTCAAGCTGGGCAAGGCCGGCATCGAGCGCGCCGCCGCCCAGGTGGAAAAGCGGCTCGAGGACATCAGCCTGCGCTCGGCGCTGGAACGCTTCCGCGTCGACACCGAGGACGAACTGTTCGAACTGTGCGGCCGCGGCAAGATACTGCCGGCGAAAATACTCGAGGCCGTCTTCCCGGACCTGAAACTGCCGATGGTATTGCCGCTCGATACCCTGACGCGCATTCGCGACGGCGAGGGCGGGGCGGCCTTCGTGCGTGGCTCGGTGCTCAGCGAGCAGCAGCGGCTGGTGTTTTCGACCTGCTGCCATCCGGTGCCGGGCGACCGCATCATCGGTATCGTCGCCAGTCTCGACGGCTCGACCGACGACGTCCACGTCCATTCGATCGAATGCGAGACGCTTGAGGCCGAGGACGGCAATACAGACGCCTGGATCGACCTGCACTGGACGCTCAACGCCGAAAAGAACACGCTTTCGGTGGCGCGCATCCGCGTCAACATGCAGAACAAGCCGGGCGTGCTGGGCCAGGCCTGCACGCTGATCGGCGACGCCCGCGGCAATATCATCAGCATCAATATCGCGACGGACCAGCTCGACTTCCTCGACATCGAGTTCGATATCGAAGTGCTCGACGCCCGCCATATCACCAATATCGCCGCGTCGCTGAAGACATCACCGCTGATCGAAAGCGTCGAGCGGGTGCGCGGATAAGCGAAGGCCTACTGCGGCAATACGCCGATGTAGCGTCCGCGCGGCCTGATCAAATCGCCCTCCAGAACCTGCTCCATGGCGTGGGCGCACCATCCAATGCTGCGCCCGGTCATGAAAATGACGAAGGGTGCGTCGGCGGGCAGGTTGCGGGCCCGGACGAGCGCGGTGAGCGCGAAGTCGCAATTGGGGCGCAGACCCGTCATGTCGGCGACAAGGGTGCGGACCTCGGCCATCAGCGGATCGGCGTCCAGATTTTCGAGTATCCGCACCGCGCGCGGGTCGCCCGCGGGATAGAGGGGATGACCGAAGCCGGGGACGCCATGGCCTCGGTCGCACCAGCGTTTGACCGCTTCAAGCGCCCCGACCTTGCCGGCCTCTACGAGCAGGCCGGCAAGTGCCGCGCTGGCGCCGCCATGACGAGGGCCGGACAGCGTGCAAAGGCCGGCCAGCACGCAAGCGGCCAGCGATGCGCCCGTCGAGGCCGCGACCCTGACCGCAAAGGTCGACGCGTTGAGGTCGTGATCGGCCATGACGACCAGCGCCTGCCTGACCCGTTCCGCATCCGCGTCTTCCAATCGCCATAGGGTGGCGAGCCGTTGGTGAACCGGTTCGGTCGAGTGGTCGCAGCCCATCGCCGACGCCAGCACGCCGACAACGGCGCCGGCGTCCCGGCACAGATCGTCGTGGCCGCGGCCCAGGAGTGAGGCTTGTGTCGGGATCGACCGCGCCAGGGCGGAAAACGGGTCGCGGCCCGCGCCATCGGAAGGCGGAAAGGACAAGGTTTGCGCGCTATCCCAGAGCCAGGCCGCCGTCTCTTCAAGCGTCGCCGTGCGCGCCAATGCGATGGCGTCCCGGCCGCGATAATAGAGCTTTCCATGGTGTACGCATGAAAGCCGGGTCGGTATGGCCGGCTCGCCCCAGGCCATGGACCCTTCCGCGATCGCCGCCGGCCGCCGGTCTCGCGCGCGCCGCTTGGCGAGGGCGGCAATGTCTTCATGAAGATAGAGGCTTCGACGCGAGTCGTCGGCGTCGGGCCGCATCGATATGCGGCCACGGCTGACATAGGCGTAGAGGGTCTGGGCCTTCACGCCCAGGAGCGCCAGCGCGGTCTCGCGGTCGATCCATTCTTTCATATTGATTATGTTGATCAAGATTGATGCCCTTGGCAAGCGTCGCGTAGATTGGGGGCGCATTAAGGAGGCCCACCCATGGCACATTCGGCAAACGGCAGCGAAAATTGGCGCACGATGGTTGCCGGTATCTGGCAGGAGTTGGGGTTACCGCCGTCTTCAATTGACCGACTGCGCGTTACCGGCGACCAGACGCTGCCCTCGTGTTTTCCGGTCACCGACCTGGCCGTTGCGACCATCGGCTGCGCCTGTCTGGCGGTATCGGAATTGCTCGACCTGGTGGGCAAATCCCCCTGCGTGAGCGTCGACCGCAGGCTTTCGTCCCTGTGGTTCGGCTGGTCGATCAGCCCCGTCGGCTGGACGATGCCCGCGCCCTGGGATCCGCTTGCCGGTGACTATCGCACGACGGACGGCTGGATCAGGCTCCATACCAATGCGCCTCACCATCGGGCCGCGGCCCTGAAAGCGTTGTCGTGTGAGGTGACCCGCGAGGCTGTCGCCGTAGCGGTCGGGCGCTGGCCAGGCGATGAACTCGTGGCGGCGATCGTCGATGCGGGCGGATGCGCCGCGACCTTGCGGACCGGCGACGCTTGGCGCCGGCATCCACAAGGCGTGGCCGTGGCGGCGGAACCTGTGGTCGCATCGGCATCGCTGGCCACGGTTGCCGCCGGCGGATGGCGGCCACAAGCCGGTCGTCCTCTGGCCGGCCTGCGCGTGCTCGACCTGACGCGGGTGCTGGCGGGGCCGGTCGCCACGCGTTTTCTCGCCGGCTTTGGGGCGGATGTGCTGCGTGTCGATCCGCCGGGCTGGGACGAGCCGGGCGTTATTCCCGAGGTCACCCTGGGCAAGCGCTGTATCCGGCTCGACTTGCGCGAAGCCGCGGACCGCGAGGTGTTCGAACGGCTGGTCGCCGGCGCTGACATACTGGTCCACGGCTATCGCTCGGGCGCCCTGGAGGGCCTTGGCTACGATCCGGACGCGTTGCAGACCCTTCGGCCTGGTCTCATCGACATATCGCTCAATGCCTACGGGCATAGCGGTCCATGGTCCGCGCGGCGCGGCTTCGACAGCCTGGTGCAGATGTCGAGCGGCATTGCCAGCGCCGGCATGGACTGGCGGCACGCCGACCGCCCGGTGCCGCTTCCGGTCCAGGCGCTCGATCACGCGACGGGATATCTGATGGCCGCCGCCGCCCTGTCCGGGCTCATGGCGCGGTTGTCCGAGGGAAAGGTCGTGCGCTCGCGCCTGTCGCTGGCGCGGACGGCCAAGCTGTTGATGGATCACCAAACGGGGGCGGAGGGGACGGATTTTGTCCCACCGGGACCTGCCGATCTCGCTGATGGAACGGAGATGACGTCGTGGGGGCCGGCCCGGAGGGTCATCGTGCCCGCGACAGTGGAGACCTGTCCAATGGTCTGGGATCGGCCGGCAACGGCGCTGGGATCCGGCGTTGCCGATTGGCTGATTTGATGCAAGGCATATCCAGTCGCGCGAGTGGCGAAAGGCTGTAACCCGCGTCAGTCGGCATGCCGGGCATTCATCTCGGCAATGAACGCGTCGCTATCGAAAGGCTCGGGCGCATCGGACCGTTCGCCTTCGATCAGCGCCTGTCGAAGAGCCTGGAGCTTGGTCTCTTGCGCTTCAAGCAGGCGGAGGCCGGCGCGCACGACATCGCTTGCCGAGCCATAGCGGCCTTGCTCGACCTGTGTGGCGATGAAGCTGGCGAAATGGTCGCAGAGGGAAATGGATGTATTGCGGGGCATGGGCGCCTCCTCATTCGACAGATTAGTGCCAAAATTGGTATCGACAAGGCGCAAGCTGCCGACCGCGATGTCCGACAGTCCGCTCCTCTGGACTTGGCGCCGAAAAGCGGAATATGGATCGTCAAGGCCCCGATTTCGGGACGCGTAGCGGACGAGGCGTCAAATACCCATGCCGGTGGAAAACGAACGCAAATATGTGCTGAAGCCGACCTTTGCCAAAGACGCGCTTGAAGGCTGGGCGCGCTTTGATATCCGTCAGGCCTATCTCGACGATGGGCCGCGCATTCGCGAATTCGGCGGCGATTGTCTCTTCACTTACAAGAAGTGGGCGCCGCAGGTGAAGGAACTGGTCGAGATCGAGACCGCCATTTCGCGCGAGGATTTCGATCTGCTCTGGCCCTTGTGCGTCGAAGCGGTTCAAAAAACGCGCTACATCAAGGAGACGCATGACGGCGAATGGGTCGTCGACTTCCTTCTCGATGCGCAGGGTGACGTCTATTTCGTCCTGGCCGAGGTCGAACTGGCGCGGTTCAAGGCCCTGCCGGAAGAAATACCCGCGGAGATTAGCAACCACATCGTCTTCGCCGTAGCGGCCGACGACAACCGCTTCACCAACAAGAAGCTGTCGGACCCCGACTATGCGCGCCACCTGCTGGCCAAGGTCGCGCAATAAGGCGGTTTGGTGATGGGCAAAACGCACAAATTTGCCGTTTCAATGACGACGCGAACGCGCTAAACCGCGCCAAAGCCAGCCCAAAGCCAGCAAGGACTCTCGCCAATGACCTCCGAAGACGTAATCGAAGAATTCCGCGCCGCCAATGCCCTGCGCACCGGCCATTTCGTGCTGTCGTCGGGTCTGCATTCGCCGATGTTCCTGCAGAAGAACCTGGTGTTCATGGACGCCGAACGCTGCGAGCGGTTGTGCAAGGCGCTGGGGGCCAAGATCAAGGCGGCGACCGGCGCCATCGACGCCGTCATCTCGCCGGCGGTCGGCGGCATCATTCCCGGCTATGAAACCGCGCGGCATCTCAAGGTGCCGTCGATGTACGTCGAACGCGAGGACGGCCAGTTCAAGCTGCGCCGCGGCTTCCACGTCGAGCCGGGCGCCAGGGTGGTCATGGTCGAGGACATCGTCACCACGGGCCTATCGTCGCGCGAATGCATCGCCGCCATCCGCGCCGCCGGCGGCGACGTCGTTGCCGCCGCGTGCATCGTCGATCGTTCGGGCGGCAAGGCGGATGTCGGGGTGCCGCTCATCGCGCTGGCCTCGCTCGAAGTGCCGGCCTATCCGGCCGACAATCTGCCGCCCGAACTGGCGGCGATCCCGGTCGAGGATCCGGGCAGCCGCCGGCTGGCAAAAGCATGAGCCGCATCCGCCTCGGCCTGAACATCGACCACGTCGCCACGGTGCGCAATGCCCGCGGCGGCGGCAATCCCGATCCCGTGCGCGCGGCCATGCTGGCGCTCGACGCCGGGGTCGACGGCATCACCGCGCACCTGCGCGAAGACCGCCGCCATATCCGCGACGCCGATATCACGGCGCTGAAGGCGGTGTGCGACGCCGCCGGCCGGCCGCTCAATTTCGAGATGGCGGTGACGCCGGAAATGCTCGGCATCGCGATCGCCTTGAAGCCGCACGCTGCCTGTCTGGTGCCCGAGCGGCGCGAGGAGCGCACGACCGAAGGCGGGCTCGACGTCGCCGGCCAGGTCGGCCCCGTCGGTGACGCCGTGGCGCGGCTGGGTGAGGCGGGTATCCGGGCATCCCTATTCATCGCCACCGATCCGGTGCAGATCGAAGCGGCGGCGCGGATCAAGGCGCCGGTCGTCGAGTTCCACACCGGCGCGCTGTGCGACGCCTTTCGCGAAGGTAAGGTTGGCCGCGAAAGCGAGTCCGCGGTGTATGCGCATGAACTGGCGCGGTTGCGCGCGGCCGTGGAACAGGCCGATGCGCTCGGCATCGAGGTCCACGCCGGCCATGGCATCGACTACGATACGGTGCCGTTCATCGCCGTGCTGCCGCAGGTGCGCGAATTGAATATCGGTCATTTCCTGATCGGCGAGGCGATTTTCATCGGGCTGGAAGCGGCGATCGGGCGGATGCGCGCCTTGATGGATGACGCAAGGTGATCGTCGGCATCGGTGTCGATCTGTGCGACGGGCGGCGGATTGAGAAATCGATCACACGCTTCGGCGCCAAGTTTCTCGATCGCATCTTCACCGAGAACGAGCAGGCCCATGCCAATGCGGCGGCCAAGCCAAGCTTGAGCTTCGCCAAGCGCTTCGCCGCCAAGGAGGCGGTGGCGAAGGCGTTGGGCACGGGCGTGCGCGGCTTTTTCTTCACCGATATCGAAGTGGTGAGCGGCCATTTGGGCAAACCGGAAGTGCTGCTGCACGACGGCGCGCAGGACGTGCTGCGGTCGAAACTGGATGCCGGCCAGCGAGCGCATATCCACCTCAGCCTGAGCGACGAAGTGCCCTACGCCACGGCTTACGCGGTCATCGAAGCGATCTGAGCAGGTGTGGTGAATGTACGCCAAATGCGCCGTCTTTATCCCAATCTCCAACGCGTAGCGTTGGCAAGCGCGACTGCGCGCCCGAGCTTATGCGAGGAGCCCCGCGGCGCTTGAGCGCGTTAGATGAGGAGCCTCGCGGCGCCTGAGCGCGTAACAAGCGCGTTTGTGCGCGCATGCCTGCGCGCACAAGAAGCCTTGTGCTCGCCACATTCAAAGGTTAGGAGTCGGGGGCAACTCAGGGGCGGACCTTATGACGACACAGGACGATTCAGCCATCCGAAATGCCGCCGCGCGCGCCGCTGCACCGCAACCCGAGACGCCGGAACCGGTGGTCGAGGCGGTCGATACGCGCTCATCGATGCAGGTGGCGATCGACGAAGGCAAGGAAATCGCCGGCGTCGTCGCCGTGGCCGTGATCCTCGTCCTGCTGCTGCGCACCCTGCTGTTTCAGCCCTTCACTATCCCGTCGGCGTCGATGGAGCCCAATCTGTATCAGGGCGACTACATCATCGTGTCGAAATGGAACTATGGTATCTCCAGGTATTCGCTGCCGATCGCCCTGCCGATCATCCAGGGGCGCCTGTTCAATACCCTGCCCAAGCGGGGCGACGTGGTCGTCTTCAAACTGCCCCCGAAGAACAATGTCGATTTCATCAAGCGGGTCGTCGGTCTGCCGGGTGACCGCATCCAGATGAAGAACGACCAGCTGTATATCAACGACCAGGCCGTGCCCAACACGCTGGTCGGTTCGGTGCCCGCTGAGGACGCCAAATACATCAACGGCACCGACAGCGCGACCGAATATAGCGAAACCCTGCCCAATGGCCGCACGCATATGATGCAGGACATGGAAAAGGACGGTCCGGTCGACAATACCGACGTTTATGTCGTGCCCGAACACATGTACTTCATGATGGGCGACAACCGCGACAATTCCGAGGACAGCCGCTTCCCGCAAGAGACCGGCGGCGTCGGTCTGGTGCCGGAAGCCAACCTCGAAGGCCGCGCCACGATGGTGCTGCTGTCGTGGAAGGAAGGGTCCAGCCTGTGGAAGCCATGGACCTGGCTGAATTTCCACTGGGATCGCTTCTTCAAGCCCATTCATTAAGCCGTCATTCCGCGGCGCGCACAAAGAATTGCCTTGGCGGGCAAGGGGCCGTGGTGTAAACGCGGCCTCAATGTCCCGCATCCAATCCCGTTCGCCCAACGCGCGCGAAAAAGCCATCGCCACGCTGCAATCGCGTCTCGGTTATCGTTTCGAACAGCCGGACCTGCTTGAATTGGCCCTGACCCATGCCAGTGTGGCCGAGGGCGCGCGCAAGCAGGCGGACAACGAACGCCTGGAATTTCTTGGCGACCGGGTGCTGGGCCTGATGATCGCCGAAGCTCTGATGGACGCCCTGCCTGAAGCCAGCGAAGGCGAACTGTCGCGGCGGTTCCATAGCCTCGTGTCGCGCGAAGCCTGCGCCGAGGTGGCGCGTCAGCTCGACCTGGGTCCAGCGCTCCGCCTGGCAGCCGGCGAGACCAAGAGCGGCGGCCGCAGCAATCCGACCATTCTCGGCGATGCCTGCGAGGCCCTGATCGCGGCGGTCTATATCGACGGTGGGTATGACGCCGCCGTGCGCTGTTTCGGACCGCTATGGCTGGCGGCGCTGTCCGACAGCGCCGATGCCTGGCGCGCCAATCCCAAGTCGTTCCTGCAGGAATGGGCCGTCGCCAACGGCAAGTCGCCGCCGGTCTACCAACTGATCGACCGCAAGGGGCCCGACCATGCCCCCATCTTCACCATCGAGGTCGTTATCGACGGCCTCGTCTCTCAATCGGCCTCCGGGCGGTCGCGGCAGGAAGCCGAAAAAGCCGCCGCCCTGGGCCTTATCGAACGCGAAGGGCTCAAGTGAGCGAAACTCAGCATTCCGCAGGCTTCGTCGCCATTATCGGCGCACCGAACGCCGGTAAATCGACCCTGGTCAATGCCCTGGTCGGCACCAAGGTGTCGATTGTCACGCAAAAGGTCCAGACGACGCGCTTTCCGGTGCGCGGCATCGCTATCGAGGGCCCGGCCCAGATGGTGCTGGTCGATACGCCGGGCATCTTCAAGCCGCGCCGCCGCCTTGACCGCGCCATGGTCAGGTCGGCCTGGGGCGGGGCGGAAGACGCCGACTGCGTCGTGCTGCTGGTCGACGCCGCGGCGCAACTGGCGGTCAAGCATCCGGGGACGCCATCGACCACCGACCCCAACGACAGCAAAAGCATCAAGGCGACCGCCGCCGACCACAAGGCGGTCGAGGACGTCGACATGATCGTCGAGGGGCTAAAGGCCGCGGGTCTCAAGGCCATATTGGTGCTCAACAAGATCGACCTGATGAAGCGCGACAACCTTCTGGCGGTGGCGGACGAGCTCTACAAGACCGGCGTGTTCGACGAGGTGCTGATGATCTCGGCCGAGAAGGGCAGTGGGGTCGACGACCTCAAGCGCCTGCTGGCCAAACGCATGCCTCTGGGGCATTGGCTCTATCCGGAGGACCAGGCGGCCGACGCGCCGGTGCGCATACTGGCGGCGGAAATCACCCGCGAAAAGCTGTTCCTGCGCGTGCACGAGGAACTGCCCTATGCCGCCGCCGTGGTAACTACCGAGTTCAAGGACATGCCAGACGGCTCGGCGCGTATCGAACAGACCGTCTTCGTCGAACGCGACGGCCAGCGCGCCATCGTGCTCGGCAAGAACGGCCAGACCCTGAAGTGGATCGGCCAGAAGTCGCGGGAAGAATTGGGCAAATTGCTCGATCGGCCGGTGCATCTGTTCCTCCACGTCAAGGTCGAGGAAAAGTGGAGCGACGACCGTGCGCTCTATACGCAGTTTGGCCTTGAGTATGATTCCTGAATTGTGGAATAGGGAAGTTGGCCTCGTTTCTGCTTTTTCGGATTGATCTTGGCGATGGAATTTTCCGATGACGCCATTGTCCTGGGCGGGCGCGGCCACGGCGAGACCGGGGCCATCGTTCATGTCCTGACGAGCGGGCACGGCGTCTATGCCGCGCACGTCGCCGGCGGGGCGTCGCGGCGCCTGAAGGCGGCCTTGCAGCCCGGCGCCCGCGTCGTCTTCAGCTATCGCGCGCGCCACGCCGACCAATTGGGTTCGGCGACCCTGGAAATCGACGGCCCGACGCCGGACGTGCTCGACGACCCGTTGGCCCTGATCGGCTTGCAATGCGCCTGCGCCATGACACGGGCAGTCCTGCCAGAACGCGAGGCACAACCCGGTGCGTTTCATGCCCTGGGCGCCTTGATCGGCGTGCTCGATCACGAGGCGATCTGGCCGGCCATCTATGTGCGCTATGAGGCGGGGCTGCTCGACGCGCTCGGCTTCGGCCTCGACCTGTCGGCCTGCGCGGTCACGGGCGAGCGCGATGCCCTGATCTATGTCAGCCCGAAATCCGGCCGCGCCGTCAGCCGCGCCGCCGGGGCGGACTATCACGACAAGCTGCTACGGCTGCCGGGTTTTATGCTGTCGTCGCAGGGCGGGCTGGCCGAGGGCGACGTCGCCGCCGGCCTGAAGCTGACCGGCTTTTTCCTGGAGCGCCACGTCTTCCATCCGCACGACAAGCCGTTGCCCGACATCCGCCTGCGCCTGGCCGAGGTCCTGGCGCAGCGATAGGCGGACGCCGCCACAAATCAAATAGCGTTGTCATGCGAACAGCGTTTGCGAATCGCCCCGTCCATTCTTTACTAAGGAATCCATGGCATTCTCCATGGTCGGAGTGAAAAGGCGCGGGATGCATTCATATACCGAGCACGACTTGCTGGCGGCCAACGTCAATCCGGTGACCGGGCTGGCGACCGACTATCTGAACCTGTTCAACGAAGCCATCATGCTGTTTGAAATGGGCCTCGACATGCCGGACATGGCCGAGGAACTGACCGAATGGGCGCCGCACAGCTATGTCGAACACTTCGAACGGTCGGGCTTCGAGATGAAGGACGTCGTCATCGCCGCCTATGACGAGGCGTCGCCGGCCATTCGCACCGCCTTCGACACCTGTTGCGAACAGGCGCTGGCGGTTTTCGCCTCGTCGATCGATATCCTGCTGAGCTCGAACATCCTCGACGACATGGCGCGCGCCGATCTCGGCGGCCGCCTGGGCGAGATGAAGGCCATGGTCAGCGAGATGGATTCGCATATCCACGGCCGTGTCGCGGTGCGCGAAGCCAGCCCGCAAAGCGCCGTCGACGCCCTGTTCTAGCCCTGCGAAACCTCGGAAATCCGGGGATACTCCAGGTGTTGCTCTTGTGTTCCCGAATCAGGGCGTTTAAGCCATAGGGCATGAGTGACATTATGATTCCTGACGAAGGCGGCCGGGTCATCGATGAACCGATGAGCGACGCCCTGTCGCGCCGCTACCTGGCCTACGCCCTGTCGACCATCATGCACCGCGCGTTGCCCGACGTGCGCGACGGGCTGAAGCCGGTGCACCGGCGCGTGCTCTACGCCATGTACGAGATGCGCCTCAACCCCCAGGCCGCCGCGCGCAAATGCGCCAAGGTGGTCGGTGACGTCATGGGTAACTTCCATCCGCACGGCGACCAGTCG
>OUWB011209554.1_pt1 | contig 21072 bp, 14 predicted proteins | sample 1779821 | NCBI WGS metagenome assembly OUWB01 (sample SAMEA3914806, study PRJEB12502) | metagenome | biome: forest; material: soil | place: Canada | collected 2011-08-03 | depth 0.1 m
CCTGCTCGCAAGCGAAGGCGCGGCCGCGAATATGCTTGGGCACCAGTTCGGAGATGTACGTACTTATCGTCACCAGTTCAACGCCGATGCCGACGCCGGCCAGAAAGCGCCAGAAATTCAGGCCGCTCGCCGTATCCTGGAAGGCCATGATCACGTTGGCCACGACATACCACAGCAGCGAATAGGTGAAGATCACGCGCCGCCCGAAGCGGTCTGCGAGAAAGCCGCAGGCAAGGGTGCCGATGAAAAGCCCGGCAAACAGCGCGGCGATAAAGCTGGCGATACCCGTGGTGCCGAACAGCCCGTGCGTCGTGACGCTCAGCAGGCCACTCTTGACCAGGCCAGGCGCGACATAGCCTGTATACAGCAGGTCGTACAGCTCGAAGAAGAAGCCGAGGCTTAGCAGAACCACCATCTTCCACACGGTCCGCGTCGCCGGCAGGCGGTCCAGCCGGGCGGAAATCAGGCTGGCGCCGGCTTGGTCGGCCGTGGTCGCGGCCGCGGCGTCGAACGTCTGCGCCGGAACCACCGATTGCCATGGGGGCGTCATATTTTGTCTCCGGAAGGTGCCGGTTGCGCCGGCTATCTGTATGTGTTCGGGCATGCAGCGCGCTTCACGGAGCGAAGTTCCCGCCCGGCAGCCCGGTGCGCGTCGGCTATCGCCGATGCCCGTCAGAACTATATCGGTCGGGATTGTAGCCTGGAAATGCCGGATCGGCATTCCCGCCATGCCTGGACGAGAAATCGCGCAGCCATGCACGATTGGGCCAGCTGCCCTGGTCGCCGGCCGGGTATACGCCGAAATGCGATCCGTCCTGGGGCATCGCTATGACAGGTTGCCGGAAAACGCGTTGTGACGGGCAATCACGAAATTGATGAATTCATGGGCTGCTTCCGGAATATTTCGTCCCTTCCTGGTTATTATGCCGGACGTCGTCTGGGTCAGCCGCTCATGTTGAAATGGGATTAACCTGAAAGTGTGCTCCCAGCCCTCTGCTTTAATTGCGAATTGAGGCAAGATAGTTATTGCCAATCGATTCTTCACAAGTGACCTCAATATTTCGTAAGAGTTGCTTTCGATCACCGGCTGCAATTTGATTCCTTCGGCATCTTCGACAACTTTTATACTCTGTCGAAGACGATGTTCAGACGGTAGAAGGGCGATTGGAAATTGCTGCAAATCGACCAAACTGATCGACTCAACGTTCGACAAGGCATGATCCACTGGAAGAACGACGAAAAGCGTCGCCGGCACCGCGTGAATGATGTTGATGAGGTGATGCTGCGGTGGATTCAGGGTTATTCCAATATCCACGGTTTCGTCAATGACCATTCTCAACACGGCATCGCCATTCGCAATATCGATACCGTATGTCATGTGAGGATGACACTCCACGAACTTCGGAATGACAGTATTGGCCAAATCCGAAACATACCCCTTGCCGGACGCCACTTTTACATGCCCGAATTGCAGGCCGTTCGAGGTGCGTATTGCATCCTTTACAGCGTCGTCCTGTAGCATGAGTTGGTGGATATGCTCACGCAGAATGTTGCCCGCGCTGGTCAGCACAATGCGCCGGCCGTGATGCGCTATGAGAGCCTGTCCAAACTCGGTTTCGAGCAGCCTGACTTGGCGGCTCAGCGCGGAAGCGGAAATATGGACACGTTCCGCGGCTCGCCGAATGGAGCCTTCCTGCGCGATCGCGTAGAAATATCTATAAGCAGAATTCAACATGGTTGGCGTAATGAGCTAGCCTGGATTTCGCGGTTTTGAGGGTTGCGCCGCAGCGGATCGCGTCGAGGCATGACGCACCGGACATGTCGAACACAACGACAGCATCGATGGTGGCACCTGCAACGTCACGCTTCCCGCGACAGCAGAGCGCGAGCGGGACGATCCCGCCGATCACGATCGAAGGCCTCTGAGCCGACACGATACACCGCCAAATTGACCAAGCACAGCTTCGCCGATGCCCCAACCGGAGCTTCGTCGCAAGGGTGTCACGACAGTACTTCAGTTCGGCGTGCCCCCTGTGTACGGTCGAGACGATGACGCTCAAAAATTAGAACACTCGCATCCAATAATTCACCTTGACCGTTTTTTTTTAAAAAAACATATTGTGGCCTCTTCTCATTTTCGTCCGAGCACCTCCATGACGACGCCGCAATTTGATTCAGCCCTCAAATTCTTGAAAGACATGGTGTCGATCGACTCCAGAAGCTTTGTCTCCAACCTTGAAATTGCCGATTTAATTTCAAAAGAGTTGGCGGACTGGAAACTGGAGTTCACAGATTATCTGGATCCTCGGGGTGTGAAAAAGAGAAATATCGTTGCATATAATCCAGCCAGTGAATCCAATATTGCATTCGCCGGTCATATGGATACCGTTCCGGATACGCGTTGGACTCGAAATCCGTTTGAGCTATCGATAGAAGATGGACGTATGTACGGTTTAGGAACCACGGACATGAAGGGGCCCATCGCAGCCTTTGTCACTGCCGCGAAAAGCCTGGCTCCCGTATCGCAACCCATCCTGGTATTTACCGCCGACGAAGAGGTCGGCAAGCAAGGCGTGCGCGAACTGGTGGCGCGTAGTGAAGTACTCAATCGGCTGAGGCCGCCTTCGTGCTTTATCGTGGCGGAACCGACCGACCTCGGACTGGTGCGCGGCCATCGGGTGGATATTCAATTCACGGCGCACGCCAAAGGAATTCAGGCGCACTCATCGACCGGGAAAGGGAAAAATGCAAATATCTCTCTTGTTCCATTTCTGAACGATATCAGAGAGTTGCATTTGCGCCTGCGCCAGGATGTGACTCTGCATGATAATCAATACGTGCCTCCATTTTGCGATCTGAATTTCGTGATCGATAACTATGGCACAGCTCCGAATACCACCGTGGGCCTGGCCACCTGCCTGATTAAATTCAGATATTCAAAGGCCTTCGATCCGAAATTCGTGATGGAAGAAATCAGCGCATCGGCAACCGCGCATGACGTCGAGCTGACGATAAAAATGGAAGCACCGCCTCCCGAGCTCGATAAAAAACATTCGCTGGTGTTGAGCGCCGAACGGATTTTGGGGCGCTGCGCTTGCGTGTCGGGGCTAGGCACGGAGGCTTCGGAGTATTCCAAGCTTGCCCCGTGCCTGATCTATGGCCCCGGCCATATCGAGTGTGCTCACATGCCGACCGAATACATAGAAGAAGAGCAATTCTATGGGTCCATCGACACCTTCAAGAATCTCGCACTTAATCTAGCCTGATCGGCAGTGCCACGCTCCCTTTAATCCGCCTGCTACACGGCTAGTCTTCGAGATTGGAATGGAAAACACGCGTATAACTCCGTCAGCACCGATGCCCCTGCCGGGTGGGGTCGAGTCCGTCCATGGAACGACAGTGACCGTGTATTCGCCGGCGCGCAAACTCTTCATCCTCGCAAGCCTGTTGTTATCGTGGATGCTGGCCAATGCAGATCGCATCGCGATGACCATCGCGATCATTCCGATCTCGAAAGAGTTCGGATTGGACGCGCAGTCATCAGGGTATGTGCTCAGTGCGTTTTACGTCAGCTATGCGTTGATGCAGCTAGGTGGAGGATGGCTATCCGACCGGTTCGGGTCTCGCGTCGTGCTGGTGGGTTGCGTGGCTGCGTGGTCGGTTTTTACGGGTTTGACAGGCATGGCCGGGTCGCTGGCCGCTCTGCTGATCATCCGCTTCTGCTTCGGAATTGGAGAGGGCGCCTTCAATCCGGCAAGCTCGGTCGCGATCTCCGTAGTCTTCCCGAAGAAGGAGCGAGCACGGGCCAAGGCCGTCGTTACGGGCGCAATCTTCATCGGCGGCGCGCTCGGCACCGGGTCCATTGCGGCACTGATACATGGCTATGGATGGCGCGTTGCCTACCATGTGCTCGGATACATCGGCATCGCGATGGCACTGATACTCTGGTATTCGATCAGGGATGTGCGGCCTCGAGTGGTAAGCAAAAGCGGTGCCAAAAGTGCACCCAAGTTCGGCCCCGTGTTACGCATGGCCTTCATGCGCAAGACAACCCTGATTTATTTCTTCAGCAACATTGTCTTGATCGGGTTGATCTCCTGGATGCCGACGTTTCTCGTGAAGACGCGACATATCGACGTGGTCCATGTCGGGTTCGCTTCTGCCGTGCCCTATATTGTCGCGTTCATTTCCCTGAATGTCGTGGGCTGGTTGTTGGATAAGGTGGGCCATGGTCGGGAACGATGGTTCATCGTGATCGGAGGCATCTGGGTCGTGGTGTTCCTGGGCCTGATGACCCTTGACACATCGCTGACTGTGGTCCTCACGTTCTGGACCCTCAGCATGATCGGCTCCACCATCGTCTACGGCACTATCTGGGCGATACCGCTGACTCATCTGCCTGACGAATTCGTCGGCACCGGCTCCGGCATCATCAATTTTGGCGGCCAAGTCGCCGCAGCAGTTGCGCCGGCGGCGATGGGACTGCTTATCGGGCTGTCACATGGTTCATTCACGCCCGCATTACTTTTTCTCGTCGGCTCGGGCGCCGCCTTGGTGCTTGTCGGATTAACATGGCGATCCAATTGACGCAAACGTAAAACTTCACGCAGGAAATACAGCATGCCTTACGCGATTACGAATGATGGTGTGGAACTCCATTACGAAGAAGCCGGCAGCGGCCAGGCTCTGATCTTTGTACATGAGTTTGCCGGTGACTGGCGCAGTTGGGAGCCCCAGATACGGTTCTTTTCACGCTACTTTCGCTGCATTACTTTTTCAGCACGGGGATATCCGCCTTCGACGGTGCCGGACAATGTGGCGAGTTATTCCCAAGCACGTGCACGGGACGACGTAATCGCGGTACTCGACCATCTCAAGATTGACCGTGCGCACGTCGTTGGTCTCTCCATGGGGGGATTCGCCACCTTGCACGTCGGGATTGCGTATCCCGAACGCGTACTCTCGCTCGTGATCGCAGGATGCGGTTATGGTGCCAAGCAGGGCATGAAGCAGCAGTTCGTCGATGAGGTCGAAACATCGGCGAAGATGTTCGACGCAGGCATGGTTCAAGCGGCCAAGCGATACGCCATCAGTCCGAACCGGGTGCCGTACCAGAACAAGGATCCAAGGGGCTGGGCCGAATTCGCCGGTCAACTGGAACAGCACTCGGCGTTGGGTTCCTCCAATACATTGCGCGGGGTGCTGAAAGGGCGGCCGGCGTTGTGGGAACTGATCGACGAAATGCAGGGCATCACGACGCCCGCGCTGATTGTGTGCGGCGACGAGGATGAATCGTGCCTGGAACCTTCGCTTCTTATGAAGCGTGCCATCCCAAGCGCGGGATTGGTTGTGCTACCGCGTACAGGACATACGCTCAATCTTGAAGAGCCGGAAATGTTCAACCATGCAGTGCTGGATTTCTTCGCCGCGGTCGCGGTCGGTAGCTGGGGCTTACGCGACCCGCGTTCGCCGGCACCGAGCGTGCGCAGCGATTCCAAGAAATAGTTTTCGCGATCGACAAAATCAGATGCGGCAATCTTCCACCGGCAAGATGCCCATCATTCCACGGCGTTCACCTTCAATTTTTCGGGAAGCAGCATGAATTGGCTTGAAAATTCGATTATGCACACACGCGGCGTTGCCCGCGGCAAGGTTCGCGAGACCCACGAACTGACCGAGGCGCGTCAGGGTAAATTTCATTACACGATGGGCCCGTATTCCGACCCGGTGCTGCACATTGCGCCGGGCGACCGCGTGATCGTCGAAACGCGCGATGCATTCGACGGCAAGATTCAGACCGAACGGGATCTGCCGAGTCAAAAATTACAGGTGCCGTTTCTCAACCCCCAAAACGGCCCGATCATGATAGACGGCGCCGAAAAGGGAGATGTGGTGGCCGTGTATATCGAGTCCATGCTGCCGCGCGGCAACAACCCGCGTGGTACGTGTTGCCTGATTCCGCGCTTCGGTGCGCTGACGGGTACTGACTATACGGCTACGCTGAACGAGCCGCTACCGGAAATCACTCGCAAGATCGATCTCGACGAGAACGGTGTGTACTGGAGCAAGCGCGTGACGCTGCCGTACCGGCCTCACATCGGGACGCTGAGCGTCTCACCGGAAATCGATTCGATCAATTCGCTTACGCCGGACAACCACGGCGGCAACATGGATGTGCCCGACATGGGCCCCGGCAGCATCACCTATCTGCCGGTGCGTTCGCCCGGCGCGCGCCTGTTTATCGGCGATGCGCACGCTTGCCAGGGGGACGGCGAAGTGTGCGGCACGGCGGTCGAATATGCGAGCACTACGACCATTCACGTCGACCTGATCAAGGGCTGGCAAATCGACTGGCCACGTCTCGAAACGGACAAGCTGCTGATGGCGATCGGTAGCGCCCGTCCGCTCGAGGACGCCACCCGCATCGCCTATGCCCAACTGGTGCACTGGCTTGAACTGGAGTATGGCTATGATCGGTGGGATGCCTACATGATGCTCAGCCAGTGCGGCAAGGTGCGCCTGGGCAACTTCGTCGATCCGAAATATTCGGTTGGCGCCGCGATCAGCAAGAAATACCTGGCACCGGCCATTTGAGGAGACGCGCATGGACCTGAAACTGAACGGATTGAAAGCCATCGTTACGGGCGGAACCAAAGGCATCGGTCTCGCCATCGCCCGCACGCTGGCGGCAGAGGGCGCCGACCTGGCCATTTGCGCGCGTGATGGCGCCGCTGTTGCGCAGACCGCCAAGGAACTCGTCACCCTGACCCAGGGCCGTACACGGGCGATCGGCGGCGCGGTGGACGTTTCCGATGGCGCAGCGCTGCGGCGCTGGACTGGTGAGGTCGCCGCTGAGTTGGGCGGCCTGGATATCGTGATCGCGAATGTGAGTGCACTCTCGATCGGTAACGATCTGGACTCGTGGCGCAAGGAGTTCGAAACCGACTTGATGGGCACCGTCAATCTGGTGGACGCGGCGATGCCGTTTCTCGAGAAAAGCAGTGCGGCTTCTATCATCGCGATTTCCAGTGTGTCCGGGCGTGAGATCGATTTTGCAGCCGGCCCATACGGTACTTTCAAGGCAGCCCTGATTCATTATGTGCAAGGGCTTGCCTATCAGCTTGCGCCCAAGGGCATCCGGGCGAATACGGTGTCGCCGGGGAACGTCTACTTTGCCGGCGGCGTCTGGGACAGCATCGAACGCAACGATCCCAAACTGTTTGCCGAGGCACTTGCGCTCAATCCGACTGGACGCATGGGGCGTCCGCAGGAGATTGCCAATGCCGTCGCCTTTGTGGCTAGCCCCGCGGCCAGCTTCATGAGTGGCGCAAACGTGGTGGTGGACGGTGCATTGACGCGCGGCGTGCAATTGTAGTCCAACACCTTCGACGGTCCCTTTGAGGCTGCCGTCGAAGGCATCGGTCCGTATGTCGAAAATAACGTACGGACCGACGCGCAAGCCATGCGGCAGCACCTGCCGAAAGCCACGCACAAGACGTTGATGAGAAGGTGGCGCCAACACGTGGCGCCACTTCAGAAAAGTCCATGGTTGAAGCCATTAAGGGCGAAATATGATTAGCAATACTAATTTTGTCAGTGTAGTAGAGCAACAAACGTCTGTTCGCTGGAAGATATTTTTTGTCATCATGAGCCTGGTCTCGCTGAATTACCTGGACCGTGCGTCGATATCAGTGGCAATGCCATTGATATCGACGGAATTTCATTTGTCCCCTGCATTGCAGGGACTCATCATGAGTCTGTTTTTCTGGTCGTACGCCTTGATGCAGATCCCTGGCGGCTTGCTGGTAGACCGCTATAAGCCGCGTGTGGTCATCGCGACGGCGACGGTCGCCTGGGGTATATGCCAGACCCTCGTCGCAGTTTGCACGAATACCACCGGATTGATACTGACGCGTCTTGGCTTGGGGCTGGCCGAGGCGCCGCTGAATCCTTCGAGTGGCAAACTGAACGGCATATGGTTGACACCGCATGAACGCTGCCGGGGCGCGGCGTTGCTCGACGGCGGCGCACCACTGGGTGCGGCATTCGGCGCACTCATCGTCGCTACACTGATCGGCTGGACGGGGTCGTGGCGCCTGGCCTTTGTCATGACGGGCATCGTTACCATATTGGCTGGCCTGTTCGCCTGGTACTTCATCCGAAACAATCCGCGGGACCACCGCGGCGTCAGTCAAGCCGAAGCAGAATATATCGAACTCGCCAACCAGCCGGATGTCGACATTGAAGCGCATCTGCCGGTTACCCGCCCGATCGAACTGCTCAAGCATCGAACGCCCTGGTTGATGTTCTTAGGCTACATGTTTTCGAACGTGGTGTTCTTCGGTCTGCTGACGTGGATGCCGAACTATTTGAGCAAGGAGCACGGCTTCGATATTCGACAGATGGGTAGTGCTTCCTTCATCATTTTCATGACCGGCTTCGCGGGCGATCTGGTAGGCGGATGGTCTGCCGACAAGTTGCTGTCGTCCGGCGTGTCGCCGAATAAAGTCATGCGCACGCTTTTGGGTTTCGCATCGGCGGTGACCACGATCGCGATATTTTCCGTCGCCTACGCGACGGGGCCGGTGCTGACTGTGGTGCTCCTCTCGATCACACTGTTCTTCCAGCGCTGGACGGGGCTGTACTGGAGCATGCCCGCGATGCTGACGACGCGCCGCAGAAGCGGCTTGCTGGGTGCGGTGATGAATCTTGGCGGCCAGGTCGGTGGCGTGGTCGTCCCGCTCGCAGTCGGGTTGATCGTTCAGTTCACCGGTTCGTATTTTCTCGCGTTGATGGTATTTACTGCAGCAGGTGCCGGCTTGTTCCTGTGCTCGGTGTCGATCAATTACGAAAAAAAGGTGATGTTGTAATCGCGGCGCGATTGGCGGGCTCGGCATCGGTCGCCAGCGCGACCAACGCCGAGTGTAGTCTAGCCAGAACACTGTCCCAGTCGCCCAGCGTGGGCTGCCGAAACAGTGTGGCGGTGGGATACCAGGGCGTATCCTCGCGCTCCAGCATCCAGCGCCAGCAGGTATCGAATCGGTTCAGGATCCACACCCGCCGGCCCAGCGCACCGGCCAGGTGGGCAGTGGACGTATCGACCGAAACCACCAGGTCCAGCTGCGTGACCAATGCCGCCGTGTCGGCAAAATCGGCGATCCCGCCGGTCAGGTCGACGATATGTTGCGCCGGCGCCAGCGCTTGATTGACCGCCTCCAGCTGCTGGGCCGGGCCGCCCATTTGCAAACTGAAGAACTGCAGCTGAGGGAGATCGAACAGCGGCCGGAACTGCGCCAGACGCATCGAACGGCGCGCATCGTTCTTGCGCAATTCGGCGACATGCGCGCGCTGGCCGCCGGCCCACACCAGCCCGATCTTGAGCGCACCTGGCCGGGCCTGCGCGGCAACGCGCGCCGACCATAGCGCGACAGTTTCGGGGTCGGCCCGCAGGTACGGGATATGGGCCGGTATCGTCGCCAACTCGGTGGCGCACGCAAGCGGCACGCTGAGCAAAGGACAATGGCAATCGAACGCAGGCAGCGGCGCGCCCCGCGCTATCAGTTGCGCCACACCAGGCAGCCCCCGCAGCAAACGCAATAACTCGGCCGGTACTTCGAGTAAAACCCTCGCGCCCAGGCGCGCGACGTCCTGTGCATAACGACAGAACTGCAGCGTATCGCCCAGCCCTTGTTCGGCGTGCAGCAGGATAGTCTTGCCTGCCAGGGAAAAATCGCCCAACCACAGCGGGTGCTCAAACTGACGCAAGCTAGGCCGGATGCGCTGCCGTTGCCAGCGCCATTCGTACTCGCGCCAGCCCTCGGCAAGCCGCCCCAATTGCAACAGACACAAGGCCTTGTTCCAATGGGACTCGGCCGAATCGGGCGCCAGCGTCAGCGCGCGTTCATAGCATTCAAGCGCATCGGTATGACGATTCAGATCGACCAGCGTCAAGCCGTAATTGCTCCACGTCTCGGGATTATTCGGCGCGAGTTCGAGCGCACGCTGATAGCAGGCTTGCGCCTCCTGCGGTCGATTCAAGTCGCTCAGCGCACTGCCCCGATTGCTCCATGCCTCCGCGTACCCGGGATCCAGCGCAATCGCTCGATCGCAACTGGTGATCGCATCGAGGGGAAGCGCCAGATCGCGCAGTGCGCAGGCGCGGTTGTTCCAGGCCGGCGCAAAATCGTCGCGCAGGCTCAACACGCGCTCGAAGCTGGCCAGCGCTTGTTGCGCCTGCCCCAAGCCGGCCAGGGCATTGCCGCGATTGTTCAAGGCGTCGATGAAATCGGGCTTGAGCGCGAGCGCGCGGTCGGCGCTGGCCAGTGCCTCCCGATGACGCTGCTTCGCGTTGTAGGCGTACGCCAGGTTGGAGTGCGGCGCGGCCTGCCTGGGATCGATTTTGAGTACGTCCTGGAGCATTGCGATGCCGTCGTCGATCCGGCCGCGCTGCAACAACAGCACGCCCAGCAATTGTAAGGCGTCGAAGTGGCGCGGACGCAGCGCGAGAATCTCGCGGTAGGCGTCCTCGGCTTCCGCCCAGGCGCCGTTCTGCTGCAGGCCGACGGCCTCTTCCAGCAGGACTTGCAGTTGACGTTGCGGGTTGGCTGACTTGTTCATGCTGACGGACGGTTGCGCGCTCTGATCGAGCATCGATTATCGGCGAAATCCGCCCGTCGGCGTGAAATCGTACGTGCGGCAAGCGGATGGCGCCACCGCACGGCGCTCAGAAGCTATGCTGCAAGTCGACGTAGGCGCCCGATTGGGAATGGCCGGCGAGCGGATCGTCTGACCCGGCAATCGGATAGTTCGCGTTCAGGCCGAAATCGGTATTCGAGCTGTTGTGGACGGTCGCGACCTGAAAGCCGATCAGCGTGCGCTTGGACAGATTGTAGGTGCCGCCCAGCGTATACATGGTGGCATGGCCCGCGCCGTCGGTGCTGCCGTTGGTATCGACGTGATACACCGCGCCGACCACGGCGAAGGCAGGATTCACGGTGTAGGTAATGCCGCCCCACTCCTGTTGCGCTTCGGTCGGCGCGCCGGCCAGCGCCGCATTCGCATGCGACGATTCGTATACCGCCTGCAGCTTGAATTGCCCCAGGAACAGGTTCATGCCTGCCGTGTATTGCCGCGAGTACGCGAAGACATCGGAAAACGCGCCGTTACCGTCGCGAATCTCGTCAAACATGCCGATCAACTCGTACAGCGTATTCGTATAGGTAGCCGAAACGCCGTCGCTGCGGCCTGGGTCGACGGTGGCGCCGGTCACCGGATTGACGGTACCGGCATTGAAACTGGTCTGGTTGCCGAGCGCGTACATCGAGGTGACGTTCAGGCCGTTCCAGTTCGGTGATTCCCAGGTGATCGTGTTGGACAGGATGGGCCAGTTGCGCCCGCGCGACAGCGAGGCGGACGACCAGTTCGACTGGCCGAGCGGATCGAACGACCAGAGCTGGCTGTTCGAGATCCATAGCTGATTGCCGAGCAGTATCGTGCCGTAATCGGGACTGCTCAGACCGACGTCCGCGTAGCGGCTGAAGGCCTTGCCGTCGGAACTGGTGCCGTTTGCCGTATTGATGCCGTCTTCCAGCTGAAATACGGCCTGGTAGCCAGCGCCAAGATCTTCGACACCTTTCAAGCCCCACAGGCTGGTGCCGAGATCGCCGCTTTCGACACGCATGCGCGATGCGCTGGTATTCGGCCCTGTCGGGACGGCCGATTGGTATTCAACACCGGTATCGATGCGGCCATACAGCGTCACGCTGCTCTGCGCGCATGCGACCGTACCCCACGCGGCCAGCACAGCCGCACCTAAAATCTGCTTCATGGTCTCCTCGCTATTATCGTATGTGATGGTGCCGGCCCGAGTCGAGCGTGGGCCTGGTCACGCAATCAGGCTACTATGGGGTTACGCTCGCGAGCCCGTTAAATTATATTTAGGATACCGAATCAGACTAATCCTACGACCGTACGTTGTACATTTGCATCGCTTCGCCCATCGCTTCACCCCAAGCCATCGCGATCCACGGCAAGATTGGACGCATGTATGCATATATCGCCGTACGTGCCGCGATAAAAAAAGCGCTGCCGTGAATCACGGCAGCGCAAATGGGTATAACGATGAAGAGTGTTCAACTCCAACACTCGCAGCCAGTGTATCGACGTGCGCCGCGTGAGCCATCCGCATTACATACGGATCGCGCGTCGGACTGGACTGATTTATCCATAGCAATTGAGATGAACGCCGACGCCAAACTGCCCGGCCGCTCCCGCGCGCGGCGACTATGCATGCATTAACCTTATTGCGCGGATACACTGTCGGCCTTCATTACGTCTTCCTTTCGACATGGCCACCCGCATCATCGAGAACTACCTGATCGACACCATCGAAATTCTGAGTTCCAACGGCAATTGGCGCTGCGAGATCAGGATCAAATCCAACGCATCGGCCCAACTATTGAAGTCCGCGACACTCAAGGCCACCTACGACACCAAGGAACTTGCCGAACAGGCCGGCCTGAAAGCTGCCCAGCAATTGGTCGCCGATCTGAAGCGAACACGGGCAGCCTGAGCATCCTGACGGGGAGGCCATGTTGCCCCCCCGCGCGCCATCCGTTGCCGCCCTCCTCGGGCCGTCCCGTCCAGCTCCGCCTTGCCGCTTGACGAAACGCTGCGCCAAACCTGCACGCGCCCGCTGCCGCACGCACCGTCGCACACCAAGATTTCTCTGCGCGGCAAATTATCGTTAGACTGTTGTGTTTTCGTCATTCCGCCAGCACAGATATTTTTTCAGTATGTCGAATGCCACGCTGACGCTGCCCCCGCAAACCGACGCCTTGGTCCAGGCGCTGGCGCGCGAACTGAATCGCGACGTAAGCTAAATCCAGAGCCATGACGCGATGAAACAGCGCAAGAACCCGTCCGACGCAAAAAACCCAACGAAAGCAGCGGCAAGGCAAGCCGCACAACCCGGGATCGACCCTGGTCCCATGCTGGACCAGGCGCTAGCCCTGCATCGCCGCGGCGACACGCACGCCGCGCGCAGCCTGTACGAACAGATACTGGGCGCCGACCCCACGCATTTCGATGCCCTGCATTTGCTCGGCGTACTCGAATTCCAGAGCAACCAGTCCGACCTTGCGATCGGTTTGTTAAAGCAAGCCTTGAAGGTCAAACCGTCGGCTTCTGCACCGCACGTGAATCTGGCGCTCGCCTATCGTTCCCAGGGTGAATTTTCACTGGCGCGGCGCAGCCTCGAACGCGCACTCGTGCTTGATCCCGGTAATGTCGAAGCACTCAACAATCTAGGCAATCTGCTGCGCGACCTGGATCAGTCCGAAGCCGCGCTGCAGCACTACGATCGCGCGCTCGAACTGAAACCCGATTACGCCAGCGCCCTCAACAACCGCGGCAACGTGTTGCGCGACCTCGGCCGCGCGGCGGACGCGCTGGCCAGTTTCGAGGCTGCGCTCGCGCTCGATGCCAACTACGCCGAGGCGTATTTCAACCGTGGCAATGTCTGGCAGGACCTGCGCCGCCACGACGACGCGCTGCGCGATTTTCAGCAGGCGTTGCGGATCAAGCCCGAACTTGTCTCGGCCTGGGTTAATCTGGGCAACGTCCTGCAGCAGCAAGGCCAATATGCGGCGTCTCTCGCCAGCTACAACGAAGCGCTGCAGCGGCAGCCGAATTCCGCCGAGGCCCGCCTGAACCAGGCGCATGCGCTGCGCAAACTGCATGAACCGGAAGTCGCGCTGCTCAGCTACGATCTGGCGCTGCGCCTTCACCCGGATTACGTCGAGGCGCTGCTGGGCCGGGCCGACGTATTGCGCGACCTGGATCGATATCAGGAGGCGCTCGCCAACGTCGACAGCGCCCTGCGGTTGAAGCCGGGCGAGGCAGCCGGCTTCAATACCCGCGGCGTGATACTCGGCATGCTGGGGCGCTTCGACGAGGCGCGCGCCGACTACCGGCGTGCGATCGCCCTGGCGCCGGGCAAGGGCATGTACTACCGCAATCTGGTCCAGGCCGGCACCCTGGAGCACGATGACCCGCTACTCAGCGCCATGCAGCTTCTGCTGCAGCATGGCGACGCGCTGGCCGCCGAGGACCGCGTCGCACTGCACTTCGCCCTGGGCGAGGCCTGGGAAAAGCTCGGCCGACACGACGCATCGTTCGCGCAATATCGTCACGGCAATCAACTGCAGCGCGCGCGCGTAGCCTATGCCGAGGACGCGACCCTGGCGCTGTTCGACTGGTATCGCACGACCTTCACCCCAGCGTTCCTGCAAGCTCATCGCGGCAGCGGCGTGGGGCCCAACGCGGGCGCCGATGCGGAGGCCGATGCGAACTCCGACGCGCCGATCTTCGTGATCGGCATGCCCCGCTCCGGTTCGACCTTGATCGAGCAGATCCTCGCCAGCCATCCGGTCATCTTCGGCGCCGGCGAGCGACGCGATTTCGTCAAGGCGACCGCGGCCTTTGTCGCCGCCCATCACGATGGGCGCGGCGAGCAGCAGACCCTGGCCGGGATGTCGGCGACAGATCTGAGGGAACTGGGCCAGGACTATCTGCGCCGGATCGCAACGGTATCCGCCTACCAGCCCGCGCAGCACCACCGCTTCGTCGACAAGGCGCCGCTGAATTTCATTCATGTCGGCCTGATCCACCTGGCCTTGCCCAACGCGCGCTTCATCCACAGCCGACGCGCGCCGATCGAGACCTGTCTGTCCTGCTATTCCAAGCTGTTCGAGGAAGTGCCGTTCAGTTACGACCTGGGCGAACTTGGCCGCTATTACCGTGCCTATGACGCCTTGATGGCGCATTGGCGTGCAGTACTGCCGACCGGCGTGATGCTGGAGGTGGACTACGAAACCCTGGTCGACGATTTCGACGCGCAGGCGCGCCGCATGGTCGCGCATTGCGGACTCGAATGGGATCCGGCCTGCGCCGCGTTCCATCGCAATCCGCGGGCGGTCGCCACGTCAAGCGCCGAGCAGGTACGCCAGCCGCTCTACCGGCACGCGCTGAAACGCTGGCAGCCAGCGCCCGAACTGCTGCAGCCGCTGCTGGATGGATTGGGGACGGTATTGTCGCAGCACGGTTGAGTGGGTTTGGATCGCAGGCTGGGTATCGAGTTCAAGCCTGGGATTCAAGCCTGGGATTCAACGCCCAGGAAGCGGTGCGCTTGCGCGCAGGATGCGCGGCGCACCGGCCGCCACCGTCAACGCGCAGACGGCCACCAGGGCCAAGGCCGACGGCAGGCCAAACACCTGGGCCGCCAGACCGATCAGCACCGGCCCGATCAGCAAGCCGACATAAGCCACGCCCGCCACCCGCGCTATGCCGACCGCGCGCGGCACGCCGTCAATGGTGGCCGCCGCGCCGAACAAGAGCGGAATCATATTGGCCAGGCCCAGCCCCATCATGCCGAAGCCGATCAGCACGACCGCCGGTTCACGCACCAGCAGCGCCGCGCTCATGCCGATCGCGGCGAACACGCCGCTCGCGCCGATCAAACGCCCGCGGCCGCTGTGCGCGCGCAGCCAATCTCCGCAAAAGCGGCCCAGCGCCATTCCGCCCGAAAAGGTTGCATAGGCGAGACCGGTCACGCGCGGGTCGGCATGGATCACGTCGCGCAGATAAACCGCGGACCAGTCGTACATCGCCCCTTCGGCAATCAACGCGATCAGGGCGACGATGCCCAAGGCCCACAGCAGAAGGTGTGCGCGGCGACCGCTTGAGTCGGCCTGGGTGGCAATATTGGTGGCGCCGGAGGCGGAATCCAAAGCGGCAGGCGCATCGTGCGCATCGGCCGGCGTCGCAAGCAGCGCACGGCTTGCCGCCAGCGACACCGTCACCAGCAAGACGCCGGCCAGGCCCAGGTGCAGCGCACTACTCATGCCGCGCGCCAGCAGCTCGCCGCCCAATGCGGCGCCCGCCATGCCGCCGGCGCTGAACATGCCGTGCAATGAAGACATGACCGGGCGCGCGAACGCGGCCTCGATCACACTGCCTTCGTCGTTCAAGGCGACGTCGAAGATCGCGTTGCCCACGCCGTACAGCACCAGCACCGCCAGCAGCAGCGGGTAGGTCGGCGGCAGCATGATCAGCGCCGCGCACACCCCTATCATGACACCGCCGACACGGCACGCCGTGCGGCTGCCGACGCGCGCCACCCAGGGCCCGACCCGCGTCAGGGCGAGGATGGAACCGCCCGCCACCGCGAACAGCGCAAGCGACAGCCAGCCCGGCGAAAGCGCGAATTTCCGTTCGACGCTCGGAATCTGCAGGCCCCAGGTCGCATACACCATACCCCAGGTGAAGAACATCGCCATCACCGCGTAGCGTGCGCGCCGCAGCGCGCCACGCGCAGGCACGGGCACGGCTGCCGTAGCGTTACCGGTGCGTTCGGCCGGTTCAACTTCCATCATTCAGTTCAACTTCCTATGCGATTCGGCTTGTCCAGGGAGGGGCGTAGCGGTGTGCCGCTCAGCAAGCCATTCGATTTCCAGCGCGCCGCGCACCGCGTCGATCACGCCGGCCCATTGCCCCGGCGCGGCCTGGCGAAACAGGCGAGCGTCAGGGTACCAGGGACTGTCGCTGCGTGCAGTCATCCAACGCCAATCCGCGTGGAAAGGCAGCAGTACCCAGACCGGACGTCCCAGCGCTCCGGCCAGGTGCGCCACCGCGGTATCGATACTGAGCACCAGATCGAGTTGCGCGACGAGCGCGGCAGTCTCGGCAAAATCGCTCAGCTGACTGTCGAAACGCGTCAAATTCGGCAGTTCCGCTTCGCCGGCCGGGCGATCCACCTGCAGGCCGATGAAATGGGCCGGCAAGGTCAACAGGGACGCCAGATGAGCCAACGGCAAACCACGCAGATAGCGCGCCTGGCTGCCGCTGCTGCGCCAGGCGACGCCGATGCGCAACGGCCGGTTCGCAGCGTCAGGCAAGCCGTTGCGCGCGGCTTGGTATGTTTCAAGTGCTGCGCCTGCTTCTATTGCTTCGAGACGTGCACCCCAGCTCGCGCATAAGGCCGGATCCGCCCGCAGATACGGCACCTGCGCGGGTGGCAGAGGATGGGTATCGGCGCAGGCCAGCGGCAAACTGGGGATAGGGCAATGCAGGTCGAATGCCGGCGGCACCTCGCCTTGCGCCAGTACCTGCGTCACGCCCGGCAGCATGCCGAGCAGGCGCCGCAGTGCGGGCTGCACTTCAAGCACGATGGTCCCACCGCGGTCGGCCAGCAGCGGCACATAACGGCAAAACTGCAGTGTATCGCCGAGGCCTTGCTCCGCGTGCAGCAGCAGACGCTTGCCACGTAGATCGGCATCGCCCAGCCACAAGGGCCGGGCAAACGGCCGCCGCGGCACCTTCAGGCGCGTGCTGTCCCAGCGCGCCTCGTAGCCGCGCCAGCCCGCGACATAATCGCCAAGCAACAGATCGCACAAGGCCGTGTTCCAGCGCAGATCCGCATCGCCGGGCGTGAGGGCAAGGGCCGCGGCATAACTGTCGCGCGCATCGCGATAGCGCGCGAGCGTCATCAGGGTCAGGCCGCGATGGAACCACACCGCAGCCTCGCCATCGCCATCTTCGTGGTCGCGGCGCCGCGCGAGCAGCGCATCGCAGATCTGCAGCGCGGCCACGCCCTGTCCCATCTCGCGCAGCGCACGGACTCGATGCAGCGCCGCCTGCGCATGGTCCGGCTGCAGCGCGAGGGCGTGCATGGCGCTACCCAGCGCCTCGCCGAACCTGGACAGATCGGCCAGGACCCCGCTACGGTTGGACCATGCCTCGGCGAAGTCCGGCTTCAGGGCCAGTGCCTGATCGTAACCGGCCAAGGCCTGCTCCGCGCGGCCGAGGTCGCTCAGCACGTTGGCGCGCCCGGCGCTCAGCGCCGCTTGCAGCCCCGGGTCGGCAGGGATGTGCGCCGGGCTTGCATTCGTTGCAGCCATCGCGCGATCGTAGCTCACCAGCGCATCGTTGCGTCGCCCGAGCGCATGCAGCACGGCCGAGCGCCGCAGCAGGGTCGGTAAGTGCCGCGGGTGCTCGGCCAGCACACGCTCATAGGCTTCGAGCGCGGCACCGGGCTGATGCAGCTGCATCAGCACACCGCCCAGATTGAAGAGCGCGTCCGGCTGCAGCGGATCCAGTGCCAAAGCCTGCCGATAGGCGGCCAGCGCGCTCTCGTGGCGCCCCGTCGCCTGCAAGGCCAGGCCGTAGTTAGCGTGCAATGCGGGATCAGCACTGGTCTGTTCGAGCGCTTGCGCCAGCCGTTCGAGCGCGAGCGGCGCCTGTCCCTGCTGCAACGCGCACAAGCCTGCCACGTGCAGCAGCGCGCCGTGTTGCGGCCGCTGCGCGAGCAGCGCGCGATAGTGCAGCTCGGCCTCGCTCAGCTTGCCGCTGCGATGCAGGGCGCCGGCTTCGCGCAAGGTTGCGTCGAAATCGGCGGCCTGCATGGCCGAGTTTGGCGTGTCGGTCGACGGCTTATCCATGGTCGCGATGCTGCCACATCTGATACATTGCCGTCTCCAGATGCGTGGCAAACCGCCGCGCGTCGCACAGCGGCGACGCCAGCAGGCGCTGCCGCAAGTCCGCGCGGCAGACAGACAGCGCCCTCGCATCGAGCACATAGGCACGCGCCTTGGCGACATAATCGTCGGCGTCGGCCGCGATCCAGTCCGCCAGACCCGCCGTATGCAGCAGGCTTTCGCCGGCGTGAGACAAAAAGCGATCGCCTCGCAAGGTCAAGACCGGCACGCCCATCCACAAGGCCTCGACCGTCGTGGTACCGCCCGGAAACGGAAACGGATCGAGCGCGATATCGACCCGGTTGTAATTGCCAAGATAGTCGGTGCGCGGTGTAAAGCCTTCGGTCAGGATGCGTGCGGGCGCTATGCCATGGGCGACAAAGCGCGCACGCGTCGCCTGCTGCGCGGCAGGTTCCAGCAGTTCCTTGGCCTTCAGCAGCAGACGTGCCTGCGGCACCGCCTGCAGCACGCGCACCCAGAGGGCCACGACCGCATCGTTGAGCTTGCTCAAACGGTTGAAGCAGCCGAATGTCGGTGCGCCCGCGGCCAGCATCGGCAACGGACCGATCGCGACCTCGGGCGTCGGCGGCGTAAAGCACAGATAGCTGTCGGGCAGACGCCACGGCCGTTCGACAAAATTGTCCTCCTCCGTCGGTGGCAGAACATGGCGATCCGCCAGGATGTAGTCGATCGCATCCAGTCCGGTACTGGCGAAATAGCCCAGCCATGCGACCTGCACCGGCGCCGGCTTGCGGGCGAACACCGGCAGCCGGTTGTGCAGCGTATGGCCGGCCAGGTCGATCAGCACCTGGATACCGTCGGCGCGGATCGCAGCAGCGGCGGCGGCATCGCTTAAGCCCATCAGCGAACGCCAGCCGGCGAAGCGGGGCTTGAGCCGCGCTGTAAGTACATCTTCCTGGGCTCCAGTCACGTACGCGTGCAAGGCGATACGTACCGGCGACAGGTGGGCCAGCACGCTTTCGAGGAAATAGCCGACCGGATGCATGCGCAGATCGCCCGAGACCAAGCCTACGCGCAACGGTGCATGCGCCGCCGCATTCACCTCATGTGCCATATTCGCGTCGGCCGCTGGCCAATCGGTATAGGCCTGGCCGCGCCGGGCCAGCGCAGCGCCGAAGCGGCGCGCTTCGGCCAGATACTCGGCGGACGAGCAACTCGATTCATAGTTCAGATGGAACAGCAGGCTGCTGCGGGCCAGGTCGAAGTCCGGCTTCAATTCGAGCGCATGGCGCAGGCAGGCCAGGGCGGCTTCGGCGTTGCCCTGGCTGGACAGCGCGCTACCCAGGTTATGAAACACCTCGACGTTGTCGGGCTCTCGCGCCAAGGCCTGACGATAGGCTTCAACCGCGGCATCGTAGGCGCCCATGTCCTGCAGGGTGTTGCCCAGGTTGTAATAGGTCGAGGCCAGTTGCGGCGCGAGTTCCAGCGCGCGCTGGTAACAGGCCACCGCAGCCGCGCCTTGGCCTTGTGCCTTCAAGGCGTTGCCCAGATTGTTATGGGCTTCGACGTAATCGGGCTTGAGCGCGATCGCGCGCTGCAAGCAGGCGATCGCATCGGCCAGTCGCCCTTGCTCCTTGTAGATGTGACCCGCGTTGTTCAGCGCCGGGTAGAAGTCGGGGTTGAGCGTCAGCGCATCGCGATAGGCGGCCAAGCCCGCATCGAGGTCGCCCTGGGCTTCAAGCACGTTGCCGCGATTGAAATGTGCTTCGACGTAATCCGGCTTCAGTGCGATCGCCTGCTGGAAATGCGCGAGTGCGAGCGCATATCGATGCTGGGCTTTCAGCGTATTGCCCAGGTTGTTGTGTGCCTCGGCGTAGGTGGGCCTGAGAGCCAGTGCGCGCAGCAACGCGGCCTGCGCAGCCGCATAATCGCCTTGCGCTTGCAATGCATTGCCGAGATTGTTGTAAAGCTCGGGCACATCGGTTCTCGACTGCTCCGCCTGTCGATACTGTGCGATCGCCTCGTCCAACTCGCCGCGCTCCTGCAGGGCGATGCCCAGATTGACGCGTGCCGCGAAGTGCGCGGGATGGCTCTGCAGGACCTGCCGGTAGCTGGCGATCGCCGCCTCGCGCGCGCCCAGCGCCATCTGTGCGCCGGCCAGGCTGAAATAATAGGTCGCCCATGCGGCCGGATCGGTTTGCGCAGCGATCGCCTGCTCGATCGCTTGCTCGATCAACTCGACCGCCATGTCGGGGCGGCCAGCCTGTTCGGCCAGCAAGCCCAGCAGATGCAAGGCGTCGGCATGACGCGGCTGTTGCGCGAGTATCTGCCGATACAGCACCTCCGCCTCGGCCAGGCGGCCGGCCTGATGCAGCGCGATCGCGTTCTGGAGCAGCGCCGCGGCCGGCTTGCCCGGTGCACGCTTATGCATGCGTCCCCCGCCCACGATAAGCCGTCCACATGCCCTCGAAGGCCGCACCCAGGTTGGTCGCAAAGCGCTCGGCATCGCACAGCGGCGAACTCAGTAGTTGCACCCGCAGGCGCGCGCGCTGCGCAGCCAATACTGCCGCATCGGCCG
>OUWB011195086.1_pt1 | contig 20969 bp, 7 predicted proteins | sample 1779821 | NCBI WGS metagenome assembly OUWB01 (sample SAMEA3914806, study PRJEB12502) | metagenome | biome: forest; material: soil | place: Canada | collected 2011-08-03 | depth 0.1 m
CTGATCGCCGGCACCGCCAACGATACCCTGGTCGGCGGCGGTGCTTCGGACGACTATGTGGTCGGCGCAGGAGCCGGCACAACTACCGTCATCAACCAGAGCGCCGGGGCCGACACACTCAGTTTCGGTACAGGCGTTTCAGCATCGAGCCTGACCGTCAGCACGACGACAGACGCCAATGGCAACCTCGATGTCACGCTGCAAGTGGCCCAAGGCGGCGAAATCGTCATCGATGGCGCCTTGAACAGTACCGTCAATGGCGGCGATGGCTCGAGCATCATGCTCGACACGCTCTCGTTTGCCGACGGCAGCACAGCTTCGCTGAGCCAACTCGTCGCGCAACTCACCACCGGCTCCACTGCCGCTACTTCTGCTGCAAGCGTGACCCTGGCAGGCGGCATTCAAAACATGACGCTGAGCGCGGCCAACCTGTCCGCGACAGGCAACGACCTCGATGACGTCATCACCGCCGGTGCGGCGAATGACACGCTGATTGCCGGCAGTGCCAGCGATACCTTGAGCGGCGGGAATAGCACGACCTACGATGTCACCAGCGGCAGCGGCGAGGTCACGATCCTCAACAGCGCGGCGACCGACACGTTGGCATTCGGCGCCGGCATTACCGAAAGCAATCTCACTACGGCCACGAGCACGGTCAATGGTCAGACCGTGGTGACCATCTCGAACGATCAGGGCGGCACGATCGTCATCCAGGGTGGCGGCTTGAATCAGTTCAGCTTTGCCGACGGTAGCACGGCCACACTGGCGCAATTGCTGTCATCCGGATACACCGGAGGCGGCACGACCTATTCACAAGTCAGCGCGACCGCGGGCAGTGGCGTCACCACGCTGGCCATGACGGGCAATGCGGACGTAAGCGCGACGGCGAATAGCGCAAACGACACCTTGATCTCGAATGTGGGCAACGACACGCTATACGCCGGCACGGGCAATGACACCCTGGTCGGCGGCGGTGTATCGGACGATTACGTGATTGCGGCGGGCAGCCAGATCACGACGATCAACCAGAGCAGCATGTTCGATACGCTTACGTTCGGTTCCGGCGTTTCCCCTTCGGATTTGAGTGCGACGGAAACCACAGTCACAAGCGGTTCGACTACCACGACCCAAATCGTGCTGCAAAACAGCCAGGGCGGGAGTGTGGTCATCAACGTCGGCGCAGGCGCGCCGGTCGACCAGATCAATTTTGCCGATGGCAGCACGGGCTCGTTGGGCGCGATCCTCGCGCAATCGACCACGGGCGCCAGCGCAGCAACCTCGTCGACGAGCGTCACGCTGCCCGAAGGCATTCAAAACATGGCCTTGACCGGTACTGCCGCCCTGACGGCAGCCGGCAACGAACTGCCCGATGTGATCACGGCCAATAGCGGCAACGATACCTTCGTCGCAGGCTTGGCAAATGACACGTTGGTTGGCGGCGCCGGCAGCGACACGTTTGAAGTGAACCCAGGCGGCGGGGACGTCACCATCACCAACGGCAGCGCCAACGACAGCTTGGTGTTCGGCGCCGGACTTACAGAGAGCGATCTTGGCACAAGCAGCGCCACGGTCAATGGCCAAACGGTGGTGACGATTGCCGACTACCTGGACGGCACGACGATCACGTTGCAAGGTGGCACCCTGGGCGGCATAAGCTTCGCCGATGGCAGCAGTGCCACGCTGGCGCAACTACTTTCTCCGTCCTATACGGTCGGCACTACCACCTATTCCACCGCCAGCGCCACTCCAGCGAGCGGCATTACCACGCTCGCCATAACCGGTGACGCCAATGTCACGGCGACTGGCACTAGTGCCGGCGACACGCTGCTCTCCAATGCCGGCAACGATACCTTGATCGCCGCAGGCGGCGATACCACCTTGGTCGGTGGAGTTGGTGTCACAACGTATCAAGTGCAATCTGCCACGACCCAAACCGTCATCGAAAACGCTGGGACAGCCGATATCCTCAGCCTCGGTGGAGATATCGACCAGTTTGTCAGCAACGTCGCGACAGCCGCCGACGGCTCGACCATGGTGACCTTGAGCTTCGGCGGTAGCGGTGTCCCCGGCTCCGTTGTGATCGACGATTACACGCCTGGCATGATCGGCGACATCTCGTTCAATGGTGGGACACCCACGTCCCTGGATGCAATCGTGGCGCAGGCAGGCAGCGGCCCTTTTGCTGCGACATCAACCACTAGCGTCGCGCTGCCGGAGGGCATCATGCACATGACGCTAGACGGCAGCGGATTGACGGCAACCGGGAACGACGAAGACAATGTACTTGTCGCCGACGGTAGCAACGATACCTTGATCGCCGGGACCGCATCCGATACTTTATATGGCGGCTCAAGCTCGACAACCTACGAGGTGAACGGCACCACGGATGCCGTCATCATCAATAGCCTCGCAAGCGACACTCTCCTTTTCGACGCCAACGTCATGGCGGACGGGATTTCTGTCAGCGAATCAACCGTCAGCGGAGAAACCGTGGTCGTCATCGATAGCGGCGACGGCGGCAGTACGACTCTGCAAGGCGGCTCGCTCTCACAGCTGGAATTTGCCAACGGTAACACACTGACGGTGCAGCAATTGTTGACCTCGTACACGGAAGGGTCCACGCTCTACAGCCATGCCAGCGTGACCGCGCCGGCCGGCATCACCGCAGTCGATTTGACCGGCGGCGGCGTCAGCGCCACCGCAAACACTGCCAATGACACACTGCAAGCGAACGCCGGCAACGATACGTTGATCTCGGGCAGCGGCGACGATACGCTAATCGGCGGCGTTGGTTCGACCACCTACGTCGTCGGAACGGCCAGTGCCATCACCACGATCGCTCAGAGCAGCACGAACGACACACTCGATTTCGGTAGCGGCATCACAGCCGCCACGTTGACGGTTACCTCGACCATCAATGCCGACGACGACGTAACAGTCACCATCGAGGATGGCGAAGGCGGCAGCGTCATCATCGACGGCGTGGGCGACGCCATGCTGAACAACATTGCTTTCGCCAACGGCACCAGCGAATCGCTCGGCGCCTTGCTCGCCCAAGCCGCTACGGGCAGTACTGCCATCTCGTCGGCGGTCAGCATCACCATGCCGGAGGGAACGCGCAACCTCACCCTGACTGGCAGCGGCAACCTGACTGCGGCTGGCAACGACCTGGACGATCTGATCTCCGCCAATAGCGGCAACGACAGCCTCTTGGCCGGCACCGCCAACGACACCCTGCTAGCTGGCGCGGGGAACGATACCTTGATTGGTGGCCCCGGTGCAACGACTTACGTGTTCAATCAACAGACGGGCGATGCGACGACGCGCACCGTCACAATCGACGATAGCGGCAGCAGCGACACGCTGGAATTCGGCGCCGGCATCACTGCCGCCAATATCAGCGGTACCTCGGCCACCGTCGACGGCACGATCGTTGTCACGTTGACGGTCGGAACATTGGGCACCGTCATCATCAATGGCGGCGGCTTGAACACCCTGAGTTTCGCCAACGGCACCAGCGTAAGCCTGGCTTCACTGGTACCGATCACCGGCACAGACAACAACACCCAGTATTCGGCCACGAGCGCTACCCTGGCCGGCGGCCTGACCGACCTGACGATGACGGGAACGGCGAATGTCACTGCGACCGGCAACAATTCGAATGATGTCATCACGGCCAACAGCGGCAACGATTCCCTCGTTTCCGGCAGCGGTAATGACACCTTGATTGCGGGATTGGGCAGCGATACGCTCATCGGGGGCTTTCCTTACACTACCTCCTACGGTACAGCGGTAACCAACAGCACCACCTACCAGATCGCGCCGGGCAATGGCAACGTAACGATTGAGGATGTGGGGTCGAAAGATACACTGGTGCTCGGCGCGGGAATTGTGCCCGCCGACCTGACCCTAACCACGAGCGTGGTTGGTGGGCCCGTCGCAGATTCGAGCCAGGCGGTGTTCACGATTACCGACAGCGCGGGCGGGAGGGTGACGATCTACGGTCAAGTGACCGATGACAATAGCAGCGGTTATGTAAGTGGCTACACTGGCGACAATTTGGGCTATGTCAGTTTCGCCAACCTCGGCACGATCACGTTCAACCAATTCATTTCCGGCAATTACACTCTTGGAACACAACAGTACCTGACGCCAACGAGTGTCGGTGCAGTCACCTTGTCCGGGGGCATCTCGACGGCTTACCTAATGGGCAACGTAGGCGAGCAGGTGTCTGCCAATTCGCTCAACGATGATATCGTGGGGAATAGCGGAACTGATTATTTTTTCGCCGGTAGCGGAAACGACACGTTGCAAGGTGGAAGTGGGAACGACTATTTCTATACAGGGTCGGGTAGCGCCACGATGTCGGGCGGCAGCGGCAAGAACACGTTCAGCATCGCCGCGAACGCCAGCGCGGTGACAATCACCAACAGCGGGACATCTGACGTTATTGATTTCGGCACAGGAATCAATGCCAACAATCTTAGCGCGACGGAAGCACTCAACTCATCGGGCGTTCCCACCGTTACGTTGACCGATAGTGCGGGCAGCACCGTCCAAATCGTACAAACCGGCGGAACTTCAGTCAGCCAGTTCAATTTCACGTATGGCAATTCGGCGTCGCTAATCGCGATCCTGGCGCAATCGGCAACCGGATTGACCGCCGCCACGTCTTCCGCCAACGTGACTCTGGCCGGCGGTATTCAAAACATGACCTTGACGGGAACGGCAAACCTCACTGCCACGGGCAACAGCCTGCGCAACGTCATCCACGCCAACAACGCCAGCGACACCTTGATCGCGGGCAGCGGCAATGACACCTTGGTCGCAGGCACCGGCAACGATACGATGACTGGCGACGGCACGGGTACCGAATCCACCGTCTACGAATTCAATCCGCAGTCCGGCGACGCATCGACACGGACACTGACGATCACCAATTCTGGGACCGACGACGTGCTGCAATTCGGTGCGGGAATTTCCCCATCGGCGGTGTCCGCTAGCTCATCCGTAGTCAATGGCACGACGGTTGTCACCTTGAGTGTAGGGCAGTATGGCAGTGTCGTGGTGCAAGGCGGCAGCCTAAACCAGTTCGCATTCACCAATGGCGCCGTGCTGGATCTAAACGACCTGATGCCCACGAACGGGACGGTTGGCAGCACCTATTATTCTTCGACAAGCACAGCGGTTCCCGCAGGCGATACCTCGCTCACCTTGACTGGCTTGGGAAATCTGACCGGCACGGGGACAGGCAGCTCGCAAATCATTACGGGCAACGGCGGAAACGACACGTTAATCGGTGGGACGAAAACGTCTTCGGCAGGTGGCGACATTTTGAATGCCGGCGGTGGAGCGGGCAATGATTTGTTGATTGCTGGCGCCAATGATTCAGATACTCTATACGGCGGGAATGGCAACGATACACTGGAAGCTCCAATGGGGACGGCCCCCTCGCTTGTCACCGGCAACCCTTACGGGCTAGGCAGTAACGTGACGACCTTCCTCGTCGACACCGATCAAGCAACGATTCAAGCAGGGCCAAATGACATCCTCGAATTCGGTCCTGATATCTCTGTTTCCGATCTTGTTTTTGAACAGTCGGGCAATTCATGGCTGATCCGAGTCGGCTCGACAAATCCGTACAGCATTACGATAAATGGCCCCCTGGGTTATGTCGAGCTATCCGGCGGTGCGATAGTGCCCTTCAGTGCTTTTGCAAGCGGCTCGTTCACCGCCGGCTCAGTGGAGTACGCAACGGCAAACACGACGCTGGCCGGCGGCTTGACATCGCTAACCCTCGACGTCAATGGCTCTTTGGTGGGCACGGGCAACAGCGCCAACGATACACTCAACGCGGACTCCGGTTCCGATACCTTAATCGCAGGGAGCGGCAACGACGTATTAAACGCCAATGCCAGCGGCGATGTCCTGGAGGCAGCAAGCGGCATCGATACCCTGGTCGCAGGCGTTTACCCGGTGTTGATGGTAGGAGACAACCCAACCGGCACGGGAACGGGCGCGGCAACCTATGTGCTCAACGCAGACACTCAGGGCCTGACGATCAATAACGCCGGCAGCAAGGATACCTTGCAGCTCGGCACCGGCATCAGCGCGAACGACTTGGCCGTGCAGCAGAATGGCTCGCAATACGATGTGTCGTTCTACGAAGGATCGACGAGCCCGGTCGTAATCAACGGCGAGATCGGCAATATCGAACTGGCCGATGGCACCCTCGTGCCATTTGCGACATATCTGGCCAACCAATATTTCGTCGATGGCAATGCCGAGTATGCTGACGGCAACGCCACGCTCTTGAGCGGCATGACCAATCTGCATTTGGCCGGCACCGGCTTCACCGCCACAGGCAATGCGCTGAACGACGTGATCAGCACCGACTATGGCAACAATACCCTGGTTGCGGGAAGCGGGAACGACCTGCTGCAATCGAACGGCAGCGGGGAACTGCTAGAAGGCGGAACGGGGAACGACACCCTAAACAGCGGCAATACCGACAACACGCTGGTTGGCGGTAGCGGACCGACGACGTTCGAGCTGTACGCGCTGTCCTCGTATTCACCGTCAACGATCACCACGATTGAACAAGCCAACCCCAACGACGTACTGATCTTCAACAGCGTTCCGTCGGTCTCCGTGCCAAGCGGGAACAGTGTGAGTTATTACTATACGGATGCACAACTCTATACGTACGCGTTGCAGAATGGTTACGCCAGTGCGAGTGCGAGCATCCAATCCAACGGCTACCCGGCCGTCACCATTGGCGGGCTGACGATCCTGGGCAGCGCGAGCGGGTTGCCCTCGCAGATCACGTTTGGCGACGGCAGCACGATGTCGCTCGATGCCGCATTGCAGGCAGTATCGAGCAATACGATGTCGGCATCGAGCAATACGACCATGCCGGCGACGACAGTGGAATTGACCCTGACAGGTACGGCCAATCTCACGGCTACCGGCAACACGCTTGACGACGCGATCAAGGCCAACAGCGGAAACGATTCTCTGACGGCAGGCAGCGGAAACGACGTGCTCGTCGCGGGCGCGGGCAACGATACCCTGGTTGCCGGCAGCGGCAATGACACCTTCGATGCCGGCAGCGCAACGACCACCATTGTGAACGCCAACTTGAGCGATACGCTGGGCGCATTTGCCGGCACATCTTCACAGATCACCGCCAGTGCCGTGACGACCAACGGGGTGACCGTCACGACGCTGACGTCGAGCAGCGGCGCGAAAGTCGTCGTCGATGGCGGTAACTTGAACGTCGCCCTGGCTACGGGCAACGAGACATTGACGCAGTTGCTCAATGGGACGATGCCGGCAACGGTGACGTCCGCGAGCAATGCGACCTTACCGGGCGGCGATACCGCGCTGACCTTGACCGGCAGCGCCAATTTGGCTGCAACCGGCAATAGCCTGAACGATGTCATTACCGCCAACACTGGCAACGACACGTTGTATTCGGGAACGGGAATCGCCACGACCTTGGTCGGCGGCAGCGGAAACGACACGTTTGTTCTCACTAATAGCGGCGACGTCGTGAGCGAGGCCGCCAACACGGGGAACAATACCGAAGATGTCGACTTCAACGCGACGCTTGCCGCCAATGTGCAAAATCTGACGGCAGTAGGCCTGCCGCCGCTCGTGATCAACACGACACTATGGGACAATGCGCCCGCCGTGGACGGTGTGGTCACGGACGGAACCATCATGAACGGGCTGACCCTCACGGGTAACAACCTGAACAACGTCATCACGGCGATGACGGGGCAGGATACGTTGATTGCCGGCAGCGGCGTGGCGACCTTGATCGGGGGATCGGGAGACGACACCTTCGTGGTCGACAATAGCGCCGACGTGGTGCAAGCCAGTGCCGCCTTGTCCGATTCGGCTGGCGTTCCGGTAACTAATGGCAACACGTCAAACATCGAGCAATCGTCAGCGAGTATTGTGGAAGCGGCCAATGTGCAGCAACTTATCGGCACAGGAACCGCGAGCATCACGCTCACCGGCAATGGGGAAGGCTCGTTTATCACGACAAACGGTCACAACGATACGCTCGTCAGCGGTGGCGGCAACGATCAACTGATCGGCGCCAGCGGCCTGGTGCTCGAAGACGGTCTGGCCGTCGCGCCCGGCAATTATGCGTCAGGCCCCTGGTCGAGCGACACCATGGTAGGCAGCAGCAAGGGAGCGACGAGCTATACCTTCAACTCCGGCGCAGGGTTTGACGGTGGGGACTATCTCGACATCATCACCAACAGCCAAAGCGGCGATCAACTTCTGATTAGCGCCAGTTCGTACCAGGCCCAGGAAAACGAACCCACGACGATCGCCGGCTATTCCATCACGAGCAATGGCGTCACCAACACGGTACTCTACACCGGAGGCGGCGGCGAGATAGAAATCGAAGGCGGCGCATTGACCAATGTCGATGCGGATGGCACGTCGACGACGCTAACCCAATTACTGACACAAAATGCCGCCGTGTATTCCTCGTCCAACGACACCTTGCCTGCCAGCACCGGCTCGACGTTGGGCAATCTCGTCTTAACCGGTAGCGCCAACCTGACCGGCGCCGCGACCTCGGGCAACAACGTCATAACCGGCAACAGCGGCAACGACACGCTGATCGGCGGTACCGGCAACGATACCCTAGCTGGCGGAGCGGGAAATACGACGTTCGTGGTCAATAGCTCGAGCGACACCATCATCGAAGCGCCGAACCATGGCAGCAATACGGAAGAAGCGTCCGTCAGCGTCTATCTGGCGCCCAACGTCCAGAATCTGACGGGTATCGGCAGCAACAGCATCAACTTAGTCGGCAACACGTTGGCCAACATCATTGCGGCAAATAGCGGCGCTGACGAATTGCAGGGCGGCGGCGGTGTGGCGACCTTGGTTGGGGGGAGCGGCAATGACGAGATGGTTGGACAAACTAGCGCAGCAACAACGTACGATGTCAATGCCGGCGACGGTGTCATCACGATCAACGATAGTGGCGCCAACGATGTCCTCGCGTTCGGCAGCGGTATTAGTGCGAGCAGCGTGACGGGGACCACGACCGGCAGTGGTTCATCGACCGTCGTGACATTGACCATTGCCGGCGGCAAATCCGTTGTGCTCAACGATCCGGCATTGACCGAAGTCAGTTTCGCTGGCGGGTCAACCGTTACCTTGGCATCGTTGATTCAGCAAAGCACGTCGATCACCTCGTCCACCTCGATCGTGATGCCTGCTGGTACCACCAAACTGACCTTGACCGGCACAGCCTCGATCAGCGGCACCGGCAACAGCTCGGCCGACACGATCATCGCCAACAGCGGCAACGACAGTCTCATTGCAGGTTCGGGCCTGGCGACACTGGTCGGCGGCAGCGGCAACGACACGTTCGAAGTCAACAACACCTCCGACGTTATCCAGCAAGCGACAGCCAATGCTGCAGATATCGTACAAAGCTCGGCGACTTACACCTTACCGGCCAACCTGTCGATTCTGACCGGCACCGGCACCTCTGCCATCACCCTGACCGGCAACAACCTGGCAAACAAGATCACCGCCAACTCGGGCAATGATACCTTGGTTGCAGGGTCGGGACTAGCCACCTTGACGGGCGGTTCCGGCAATGACACCTTCGTTGTCGACAACACCAGCGATTCGATCTCGGTCTCTACGGCGAAAGCCGGGAACGTCGTACAAAGCAGCGTCAACTACGTTTTGCCGACCAACCTGGAGAATCTGACCGGGGAAGGCACAGCGGCGATCAGCCTGACCGGCAACGCGTCAACAGACACCATCACCGCCAACAGCGGCAACGATACGCTGACGGCCGGAACCGGTCTTGCCACCTTGATAGGCGGTACAGGCAACGACACCTTCGTCGTCAACAATACCAGCGACGTCATCACCGTCTCCGCCGCCAAGACCGGCAACCTGGTGCAAAGCAGCGTCAGCTATACACTCGGCGCCAACCTGGGGAATCTGACAGGCACCAGCACAGGCTCGATCAACCTGACCGGCAACACCCTGGCCGACACGATCACGGCCAATTCCGGCAACGATACCCTGACCTCGGGTACCGGTGTAGACAGCTTGATTGGCGGTTCCGGCAACGACACGTTCGTTGTCAGTAACAGCAGCGACGCCATCACCGTGTCCACCGCCAAGACCGGCAACGTCGTCCAAAGCGCGGTGAACTACGTCCTTCCAGCCAATCTCGAAGTGTTGACCGGCACCGGCAGCAATGCGCTCAACCTTACCGGCAACACCCTGGCCGATAAAATCACTGCCAATTCCGGCAACGACACCCTGACCTCGGGCACAGGCGTTGACACCCTGACAGGCGGCACTGGTAACGACACCTTTATCGTCAACAACAGCAGCGATGCGATCACTGTGTCTTCCGCCAAGGCCGGCAACCTCGTCCAAAGCACGGTCAACTACGTCCTGCCCACCAACCTGCTGAGCTTGACCGGCACCGGCAGCACCGCCATCAGCTTGACCGGTAACGCCTCGACCGACACCATCACCGCCAACTCCGGCAACGACACGCTGACAGCCGGAAGCGGACTGGCAACACTGATCGGCGGCGCCGGCAACGACATCTTCGTGATCAACAGCGCCAGCGACGTCATCACCGAGGCGGCCAACAGCGGCAACAACACCGAAAGCACCAGCGTCACCGCCACCCTCGCCGCCAACGTACAAAACCTGACTGGTACCGGCAGCACCGCGATCAAGCTGACCGGCAACAGCGGCACCGACGTCATCACCGGTAATTCCGGCAACGACACCCTCGTGGCCGGCTCGGGCACCGACACGCTGATCGCCGGTACAAGTTCCACCAAAACCACCCTGACCGGCGGTGCCGGCAACGACACCTTCGTCATCAACAACACCGGCGACACCATCACGGCGACGTCCGGCAGCAACGTCAACACTGTGGAGAGTTCGGTCACCTTCACCGCACCGACCAACGTGCAAGACCTGTTCGGCACCGGCAGCAGCGCCATCACCCTGACCGGCAACAGCGGCAACGATCTGCTGATCGGCAGCACCGGCAACGATACGCTGACCGCAGGTTCAGGTGCTGCCGTGCTCGAAGCCGGCAGCGGCACTGACGTCCTGAAAGACACCGCCAGCGCCAACGCCCTGATTGCTGGGGCCGGCAACGACAGCCTGACAGGAGGAACGGGCGCCTCATTCATCGCGGGCGGTGCCGGCAATGACGCCATCACGCTGGGCGCCGGGGCGTCCGTGGTCGCCTTCAACACCGGCGCAGGCAAAGCCACCATCGCGGCAGGAACCGGCACCAGCAACGTCTTGAGCCTTGGAGGCGGCATCGCCTATGCCAACCTGAGCTTTAGCAAGAGCGGCAATAACCTGATTCTCTCCACGGGCGGCAACAACACGATTACCTTCACCAACTGGTACAGCGCATCGTCCGACCAGGACTTCGTCACGCTGCAAGTAATCGAGCAGGCGGCGTCGACCTATAGTTCCACGTCGAGCAACACGCTCTACAGCAGCGAAGTGGAGACGTTCAATTTCACCTCGCTGGTGGCGGCGTTCAATGCGGCCTTGGCGGCCACGCCGAGCCTGACCAGTTGGAGCCTGTCGAATAGCCTGCTGACGGACCACCTCTCGAGCAGCAACACCGCTGCCTTGGGTGGCGACCTGGCGTACTACGACGGCTTGAACGGCAACCTGACCGGCTTGAACCTGGCGACGGCCGACACCACGCTGACCAACAGCAGCTTCGGCAAGACGGCGCAGACCATCGATGCGTGGAGCGGGATTAGTAATGGCACGAACAAGTTGCATTGAGACTCGTGCGGAGATGAAAATCATGTTAAGACAGGCGATTGTCATTTGTGCTGCCACTTGTGGTCTGGCCTCTTGTGTCGAGCCAGTACCACCCATGCGCACTTTTTTTGACACGCTGGATGATGGGGCAGATATCGAAGTAACGATGAAATTCATTCAGAATGCGTTGAATAGCATTGGATCATTCGAATATTCCGAACATGAGGGATGGTTCCTAGGTGATAAAGAAGCCGACCCCTCTGAGCACAAAGGCGAACAATACGTCGAGAATGTAGTCGCCGATCCTCTCACATGCCAAGTGCAATATCGGACGCAACGTACATTCGATGGAAAGACCGAGGTCGCTGGAGAACAATTACGGCAGATCGACTTGAAGCAGGCATTGAAGGTAGTAGCTTACAGTCAAAAAGAACAACTTGAGGGTATCAATCAAGTGGCGGGGCCGGGGCAATTAAGGGTTGATTTCTCGCCGCCGATCTTTGTTTTGAAGGTTCGTTTCGAATCGCCCCCCTATCATTCCTTCCTGTTGTTTGATAAAGAATTAGCTGATGAAATTGCTCGGGCAATGAACCATGCAATCAGTCTTTGCCGCAGACTCTGATGTCGCAAACGAACGACGTCCAAAATGCAGATCGAGCGACTCACAGCTTGGATGAAGGGTGAACATGGAATCGATAATGGAACTAGGAATATTCTCAAATGGGGTAACGACGAATCACCAATTCAGAGCGTGAAACCCAATCGCACCACAGATCGAAAAAGTAAATCCTGCCATGAACCAGAGCAATAATTCGTCAAGAGAGCGCCTGCTCTCGCCCGACGCCCTCGACTTCGCCCCCGGCCTGCTGGCCATCCAGGAAAGCCCACCGGCCCGTCTGCCACGCGTAGTGCTCTACCTCGTGCTAGGCCTTTGCCTGATCCTCATCACGTGGTCCATCTTCGGCAAACTCGACATTGTCGCCAGCGCTGAAGGCAAGCTGGTGCCGCAAACCTACGTCAAGATCGTGCAGCCGGCCGACGCCGGCATCGTGCAAGACATCCTGGTTGCGGAAGGCCAGCACGTCACCGCCGGCCAGGTGCTCATGCGCATGGACACCAAGGACGCCCTGGCCGATGAGTCCACCATCCAGACCGAACTCACCATGCGCTCGCTGCAACTGCGCCGCATTGACGCCGAACTGGGCAATCACCCGTTGACCAGGCAAACCGGCGACCCCGACGACCTGTACCGCCAGGTGCAAGCCCAATACGACGACCGGCGCCGTGCCTACACCGACGCCCTGGCCGGCGCCCAAGACGCCCTGCACAAAGCCGAGCGCGACGACGACTCCGGCAAGGAACAACTGACCAAACTGCGCGAAGTCACCCCCCTCCTGAAGGAACAAGCCGACTCCTACACCAACATGGGCAAAGAAGGCTACGTCCCGCAGCTCCAGGTACTCGACAAGCAGCGCGACTACCTGGAAAAGTCACGCGACCTCAAAGCCCAGGAAGCCACCGTTGCCAGCCTGGACGCCGCCGTCAGCGCGGCACAGAAACAAATGGCCGAACTGACCTCCAAGTACCGCAGCGACCTGCAAAACGAACGCATCGACGCCGAAGGGCAATATCGCAAATACCAGCAAGACATGGTCAAGCAAGTCCACAAGACCGGCCTGCTCGAGCTCAAAGCCCCGCAAAGCGGCATCGTCAAGGACCTCGCCACCCACACCGCCGGCACCGTCGTCTCGCCCGGTACGGTTCTGCTCTCGCTGGTGCCCGACAACGAATCGCTAGTCGCCGAAGTCATGATCAAAAACGACGACGTCGGCTTCGTCTACCCGCACCAAAAGGTCAAGGTCAAGCTCGCCGCCTACCCGTTCCAGCAATACGGCATGCTGGAAGGCGAAATCCTCACCCTGGGCGCCGACGCCAACGACGACCAGCAAGGAGAGCAGCGGCGCCAGAACGCCAATGGCAACGGCAGCGGCAACAACAACAGCGACAAAGCCCCGCCGACCATCTACAAGGCCCTGGTCTCGCTCGATGCCCAGCAGCTGACCGTGGACAAATCCCAATTCAAGCTCGTCCCCGGTATGCAGGTCACGGCCGAAATCAACCAGGGCAAGCGCACGGTGCTCGAATACCTGCTCTCGCCCCTGGAAAAGACTGTCCGCGAAAGCGCCCACGAACGATGAGCCGCCTTGCTCCACGCGTCGTCCCAGTCCGCTCCCTACGCCTGAGCACACTGATAGCGGGCGCCGGCGCCGTCCTGTTCTGCGCCAACGTCGCGCATGCCGAAGACCTGTTGGCGCTCTACCGCCTGGCCCAGGCCAGCGACCCGACCATTGCCTCGGCGCAATACGCGCTCGACGCCGTCACTGAAAAAATCCCCCAGGCGCGCGCCAACCTGCTGCCGGTGGCCACCCTGACCGGCAACGACGGCAACACGCGCGCCGATACCGAATTCACCGGCGTGCCGCCGGTCGACCGCAACATGAAGTCCTGGGGCTGGACCCTCCAGTTGACCCAACCCTTGTTGCGTGCGGACACCATTTACGCCTATAAAGAATCCGGCTACCTGGTCGAGCAGGCTGAGGCCCAATATGCCCAGGCCAAACAGGATCTGCTGGTGCGCGTGGCCCAGGCCTACTTCGCCGTCAACGTGGCGACTGATGCCATCGGTGCGGCCGATGCGCAAGTGGCTGCCCTGGAAGAGCAACTGGCCCAGGTCACGCGTGGTGTGAAGCTAGGCACGCATTCCCAGACCGACATCGATGACACCAGGTCACGCCTGGGCAGCGCCCGCTCGCAGCGCGTGACGGCCCAGAACGACCTGGAATCGGCCCGTGCCGAGCTGGAAAAGATCGTGGGCGCACGCATCGAGAATCTGGCGACGCTGCAACCGGAACTGACGCCACCGCCGCCCAGCCCGGCCGATCCACGCTCCTGGATGGACCAGGCACGCAGTGCGAACCCCGCCGTGATTGCCCAGCACGCCGCGCTCGAAGCGGCGCGCCAGGACATCAAGAAGAACCGTGCCGGCCATCTACCCACTCTGGATCTGGTGGCTAATGTCGGCAGCAATTACGCTTCGCACAGCCTGACCACGCCGGACGACTTCAGCACGCGCGCCACCCAGCACGAGGTTGGTGTGCAGTTGAATGTGCCGATTTACTCGGGCGGGGCCATCAACTCCAAGGTGAGAGAGGCCACGGCGACCATGCTCAAGGCCGAATCCGACCTCGAAGCGGCAAGCCGTCAAGCCGCCACTGATGCGCAGCAAGCCTATGCCGGTGTGATGAACGGGCTGGCCCAGGTGGAGGCGTTGAATACGGCGGTTGAGTCCGGGCAGAGCGCCGTCAAGGGCAATCGCGCGGGCTACAAGCTTGGGATACGCATCAACGTCGATGTGTTGAACGCCCAGCAGCAGCTATTCAGTGCAGAGCGTGATCTATCCAAGGCACGCTACGAAGCATTGCTGCAGGGACTCAAGCTGAAGGCGGCCACGGGTAGCTTGGGCGAGGCGGATTTGATGGCGGTCAATGCGATGCTGCGTTGATGCATATTCGTATCGGCTTTGCCACCCATTTGCATTTCAAATCTGCCCCCCGCGCGTTTGAAAGCTGCGGGGTCTTCGCATTTCAAGGTTGCCGGGCATTCGTATTTTGTGCCAGTGTGCCAGTCCGTCGTGCGGAAGTATCCGACAAGGTACACTTATGACAATTTACTTAGCTAACGACAACTTGCCGCAACCACGCGAGCATTGAGGAGTTTCGCGGAGACAGGCTGCAAAACCTCATTGCGGTCATAGGTGTAGAAGGGAAACGCTCTAATATCAGTTATGAAGCCCCAAATCGATTGGCATCGGTGTCATACGCAAGTTGCGGCATGACTTACGATGGAATTTCCCAGCGAATCGGGCGTGTATAATCCCTCGCAAAAGCTACACGGCCACTCTTGGGGTTACCAACCCGGTGTGATCGCTATTCGATTTACGGGGGGACCTCTTTTGAAGAATCGTTTTCTTTTCATTCTGGTGATGGCTGTTCTCACCGCGTGCGGCGGTGGCGGCACATCCATAGATGTCTCGACCGACGCACAGCAAAAAGCCACGCACCCCTCACTCAAGCAAAGCGCTGCCAGTTATCAAAATGCCGTGGAATCGCTTTACGTCGCCTATTTCGGCCGGCCTGCTGATCCGAATGGGTTGACCAACTTCGAAGCAGCGCTTCAAGCTGCGGGGGCACCGACAGACGTGGCAGGGCTGGCCGCTGCCTACTCGACCAATCCAACGATCAAGAGCCTGGTTGATAGCTTCGGTTTGTCGACCGAATCGCAAAACCTTTATGGAAATGGCACAACAGCACAATTCGTCGCGACCATTTTCAACAATGTGCTAGGGCGCCAGCCTGCCGCATCCGGTTCGGCATTCTGGATCAACGCAATCGATAGCGGCCTCACCAGTCGCGGCGATGCGGCTCTATCGATCATGGCCGGCGCGTTTGGCAACAGCACGCCGCAAGGCGCACTCGATGCGCAATTGATCAATAACAAAACCACAGTCGCTGGCGCATTCACCAATCTACTGACTTCCAACAGGACTGCAAGCACCTATAGCGGCGCTACTGCGGGCGCGAGCGGCCGGACGTTGTTGCGAAATATCGTTGCAGGCACTAATACAGCGGAATATCAGGCGAATGTTCGTGACGCCGTGGCGGCAATCGCAAACAATACGCCCTACGTTCCAGGCGGGTATACGATCAGCGTTGCTTTGGGAAACTTGAGCAGTGTGGACTATTTTGGCTTGGCGATTTCTGATGGCGTTGATACGGTTTCGATTGACTCCCTCGGACAGAGCGTCACATTTCCAACGCCGATACTTCCTGGCAATCCGTATAACGTCATTGTCACGGGGCAACCTTATGGGTATGAGACTTCTTGCTGGATTACATTAGGTTCCGGCATCGTGACGGCGGGTGCAGTCGAGAATGTAGGTATCAGTTGCACGACTCTCCCCACGCTTTCCTACTATGCAGGCAGCCCAGCAGGCATTGGCGATCCTGCAAATCCGGGGAACGCAAACGGCCCGGCGGCGGCGGCCAGCTTCAGCGACCCTGTGGGATTGGGGCTCGACAGCAAAGGGAATCTTTACGTGGCAGATTATCTGAACAATCTGGTGCGCAAGATTGCGCCGGATGGCACCGTCAGCACCTTTGCGGGAACTGGCGAGGCTGGGTATCTTGATGGCCCCGCATCATCCGCAATGTTCAATTGGCCGGTTGGCATTGCCGTCGATTCTAACGATAACGTCTTCGTGAGCGAAGACGGAAACAGCGCGATACGGAAGATCTCGCCGGATGGTACCGTTTCGACATATGCCCTTAGCGGGACTGCAACGATCCTCGGCGTGACCTTCAATTCACGCTTTCTCTACCCTAACGGCATTGCAGTCGATGGCGCCGGTAATGTGTACGTCGCGGATACAGGAAACAATCTTATAAGAAAAATTTCGCCGCAAGGCGTGGTTTCCGTGCTTGCCGGCACCGGCGTTCAAGGTGCGGTAGACGGATCCGCAGCGACGGCAAGTTTCAATTGGCCCAAAGCCGTCGCCGTCGACAAGAACGGCAATGTCTACGTTGCCGACTCCAACAACGATTTGATTCGCATGATTTCACCTGCGGGTACAGTCAGTACCTTGGCCGGACATTACGATTTCCCCTCTGGTATTGCTGTAGATGCCTCAGGCAATATTTTCGTTGGAGATTCAGGCAACAACAGTATAAGCATGATCCTGCCGCCAGCGCCTGGGCAGCAGATCACAATCGCGGGGCAGATAGACGGTAGTAGCAGCAATGTCGGCATGGGAGGGTTTTCTTATCCGACCGGAATTGCCGTGGATGCAAATCATAATGTCTACGTATCGGACAGTATTAACAATCTGATTCGAAAGATTGCTGGCAGTAGCATACCCTGAACAGTTCATCGCAGCGGCTACGTGGACAACCGTGAACTCTTTGTTCCCATCAATATCGCACCAGCAACGACCGCTAAGAGGTAAACCCGACAGGTGACGAGCAATTGCTTTCTGGCTCAAACGACCGCTTGTTGGTATGCAGCGGACAGAATTCATGTCTGCAATGGCCGGATTGACATGCGGAAGGGTGACGAGTTGAATTGCGACGTCTTAGGATTGAGCGTCAACCAAGTCGGGTCCACGAATATTTGGCTCACCCCTGAGCCCGTTCCCTCCAGTGGCGTTCCATTAGTTATTTGGTTCGTTCCGACAAGCGCTATAAGCGCCAAGAATTCTGGAGAACTCTGCGCCGCATTCCAGAGTGCTTGCATTTGAGCTGCGCCGGCATTACTCTGAAACTCTGCGGTGAACTTGGATAGGAAGGTTGCTTGCGACATCACTGTATTGGAAGGCATTATTGCTTCTCCAAATAATTTAACTTTTCCAATCTGCCGCTTGAAGAGAATGACAGTTCGATATAATCCATGACTAACCCATTGTCAAAGCGATAGGAGGCAACGGTGGAATTTCGGTCGATCTTAGTGTGACCAAAATGCTTCGTAGATTTTTCTGGTAAATGCGATTCAGGGAATACGAGAACTGGATCCCAATTCTTTCCAAAAACTTCTTCTATTTCGGAAAGCGTAGGAGTCCGAGAGTGATCGCCAAAAGCAATTGAGAGCCTCCCATATGATTTGCTCAATACTTTGACAAGTTGGTCGTCGCCAATATTGTCCCCATATGCGAGTTCAATAAAGGCGAAATCATTTTCTTTTCCTTTAGATTTAGCATGCGAAAATGAATTTGTAATTTGGAATGATTTCGTATCGCCAAAACCTGTCGGCTTCTCTGTTGCGCCAAACACTGGCGAAAAGTTTTCAACGGAATAAAAATCCTTTCGCAACAGCAAATGCTTATCGGCTATTTCTTTTATATTGCGCACCAAATCGATTTCCGTTGTCGGCTTCTTAAAGTTGGCAACTAGATCTTTCGTAGTCAGACCCGCATTGGTATCGATATTCTTGGCATCGGTCGAGATACGTCCGATTTTGCCTGCTGCCGGTTCTGCGAACCAAAGGTTGTTATCCGGCCCCACAGTTATTCCAGCCACGTAGCGATTTATAATTGGCCCTTCGGCTGCGTTGGCAGGCACTCCTATTCCATTAAATTCCTCTACGACTCGATTTGATGATACCTTCCCAATAAGCCTCCGGCCAGGATCGGTAAACCAAATGTTTCCATCGGGCCCAGCCACTATTCCCCAGAGCCAAGACTCGCGTGCCAAGTCAATAGTTTCGAGCTTCCCTGATACGGAAATTTTCCCAAGTTGACCAGATCCTTCATTTGCTGTGGCAAACCACAAATTTGTATCTGATCCAGCTACGATGCCGCCACTTGATTCCATTGGGTTACGCGAAAAACCAGTGCCGTAACTTTTTACAATACCGGACCGAGAAATTTTCAAGATTCGATCCGAGCCAGCCTCCATCGCCCAAATACTTTTATCTGGGCCTGTGGTAATACTCGAGAATTCTGTCCCGTGAGGAATTTCGATGTTCAGGACCTCAATTGCACCATCCGGCGCGATCTTCCCTATGCTACCAATTTGAGCGAACAAAATGTTTCCGTCTGGCCCGGCTGTCATGCTTTGAATATCACCATTGAGAATGCCATCGCCGTAATAAGATATGTTCCCATTCGGCGTAATTTTGCCAATAATGTTTCGGCCTGCAAACCAAATATTGCCATCGGCACCCAAAACAATAGTCCCTAATCGACCCAGGCCTGCTTTGATTTTCGGATTTAAATCATAGCCGGTGACGAAACCCGAAGGAGTAATTTTTCCGATCATGAGCTTGCCCTTGAAAAACGTATCCCTTGCTGAGGGTTTAAAATTCAGTCAAGGAGAACAAGGATGTCACAAAGCAAGCGAGCGCGCTACACATTGGAATACAAGGCCGAAGCGGTCAGACTGGTGCGTAGCGGCCAGAGCATAGCAGCGGTCGCCAGGACGCTGGGAGTTGCAGACCAAACGCTGCATAACTGGCTCAAGGCCGATGAAAACGGCACCTTGAACGGTGGCGCCGGCAAGCCGGTCAGTGCCGAACAGATGGAAATCAGCCGACTGCGAGCGGAGCTGGCGCGAGTCAAAATGGAGCGCGACATTCTAAAAAAAGCGACGGCGTACTTCGCCAAGGAGTCGACGTGAAGTACGCCTGGATACTGCGCAACAAGAATCAATGGCCGGTGTCCTTGCAATGCGAAGTGCTCGAAGTCAGCCCAAGTGGCTATCACGAGCACTTTGCCAGACGGGCCACGCCGCGTCAGCGCAAGCACCTCAGTGACGATGCGCTGCTGGTGCACATCAAAGCGATCCACGCCCAATCCAAAGGGGAATACGGCTGGCCGAGGATATGGAAAACGCTGCTGGTTAAGGGCATTCCGGCTGGCAAGGATCGTGTGCGCAAGCTGATGAAGCTACACGGCATCAAGGCACGCAGCAAGCGCAAATACAAGGCGACGACGAACTCCAACCACAGCCTGCCGATCGCGCCGAACCTGCTGGGCCGGCAATTCGCCGTGGCGCAGCCAAATCGAGTCTGGAGCAGCGATATAACGTATATCGCGACCGACGAAGGCTGGCTTTATTTGACGGTGATTCTGGATATGTTCAGCCGCCAAGTGGTGGGCTGGTCGATGAAACCGCACATGAAGGCCGATCTGGTCATTGATGCGTTACGCATGGCTTGGTTCCGGCGCCATCCCGAGCCTGGGCTGATCTTCCACTCGGATCGGGGCAGCCAGTATTGCAGTCACGAGTTCCGCGCTGCGCTACAAGGCTACGACATGCAATCCTCGATGAGCCGCAAAGGCGACTGCTGGGACAACGCACCGACGGAAAGCCTATGGGGCTCGCTCAAGGTTGCGCGCATCCACGGCAGACGCTTTGAAACGCGCCGGCAGGCCATGGACGAAATCATCGACTGGCTGACGTTTTACAACCATCGTCGGTTGCATTCGACCCTGGGATACGTCAGTCCGATGAAGTTTGAAGCAAATTGGCTCGCCAGCCAGTCACGATTGGCGGCCTAACATGCCTCGTTAAGGGATACGGGAAACAGGGGCAAGGTCA
>OUWB010001563.1_pt2 | contig 20858 bp, 23 predicted proteins | sample 1779821 | NCBI WGS metagenome assembly OUWB01 (sample SAMEA3914806, study PRJEB12502) | metagenome | biome: forest; material: soil | place: Canada | collected 2011-08-03 | depth 0.1 m
AACCTGCAGCGCCAGGTGCTGTTCGACGGCGCGGACCTGGGCCGGCCCAAGGTCGAGGCCGCGGCCTGGCGGCTGAACGCGATCAACCCGCATGTGACGGTGGCCGCCCACCCGGTGATGGTCGACGCCGCCAATGCCGCCGGCCTGGTCGCCGGCTACGACCTGGTGCTGGACGGCTGCGACAACTTCCCGACCCGGTTCTCGGTCAGCGACGCCTGTCTGGCGTCGGGCAAGCCCCTGGTCAGCGGGGCCATCGGCCGCTGGACCGGCCAGGTGGCGGTGTTCCGCGGCCGGCCCTGCTATCGCTGCCTGACGCCGGAGCTTCCGCCGGACGCGGAGACCTGCGCCGCCGTCGGCGTGGTCGGCGCCCTGGCCGGGGTGGTGGGCTCGATGATGGCCCTGGAGGCGATCAAGCTGATCACCGGCGCGGGGACGGCGCTGGAAAGCCGGCTGTGGATCTATGACGGCCTGGCGGGGGAGAGCCGGACGGTGCGGGTGGGGGCGGATCCGGCGTGCCCGAGTTGCGGACGGCCGCACTCCGTTTGAATCGAGACCTCGCCGTCAATCGCTTGGCGGATTTTGACAGGGGCTTCACTAACCTTCCCTGTCACATCCCCAACCCACGTCATCCTGAGCCGGCGCGAAGCGCCGAGTCGAAGGACGCAGCGGCGGCTCAATGCGTCCTTCGACACGCGCCCTGCGGGCGCTACTCAGGATGACGTAGGTTGGGGAAGCTGGAAGCGAGAGCCCCCCTCACAGCATCGACGGGATCACCCGGTCCGGCGGCCTGTGGCCGTCGAGGAAGGTCTTGATGTTGATGATCACCTTCTCGCCCATGTCGGTGCGGGCCTCCGCCGTGGCCGAGCCCAGGTGGGGGGTCAGCACGACGTTGGGCAGCTTGAGCAGGCGCGGATTGATCGCCGGCTCGTGCTCGAACACGTCCAGGCCCGCGCCGCCCAGGCGGCCCTCGGTCAGCAGGCCGGCCAGGGCCGCTTCGTCGATCACCTCGCCACGGGCGGTGTTGATCACGATCGCGTGCGGCTGCAGCAGGTTCAGGCGCCGCGCCGACAGCAGGTGATAGGTCGCCGGGGTGTGCGGGCAGTGGATGGAGACGATGTCCATCCGCGCCAGCATCTGGTCCAGGCTCTCCCAGTAGGTGGCCCCCAGCTCGCCCTCCAGCCGGGCGTTGACCCGGCGGCGGTTGTGATAGTGGGTCTCCAGGCCGAAGGCCTGGGCGCGACGGGCCACCGCCTGGCCGATCCGCCCCAGGCCGACCACGCCCAGCTTGGCGCCCCTCAGCCGCCGGCCCAGCATCCAGGTCGGGCTCCAGCCGGGGAACGAGCCGGTCTGGGCCAGGCTCGCGCCCTCGACCACGCGCCGGGCCGCGGCCAGGATCAGGGCGAAGGTCATGTCCGCCGTGTCCTCGGTCAGCACGCCGGGGGTATTGGTGACCACCAGGCCGCGGGCGTGGGCGGCGGCCACGTCGATATGATCGACCCCGGCGCCGAAATTGGCGATCAGCTTCAGGCTGGGCCCTGCCGCCTCGATCACGGCCGCGTCGATGCGGTCGGTGATGGTGGGCACCAGCACATCGGTCTCGGCGACGGCGGCGCGCAGGGCCTCCGGCCCCATCGGCGCGTCATGCGGATTGAGCGCAGCGTCGAACAAGGCGACCATCCGCGCCTCGACCGGCGCCGGCAGCTTGCGCGTCACCACGACTTTCGGCTTGCGAACGTCCATGCGCGGGCCTGAAAAGAGCCAGGTGGGATCGCCGGCGGGGGCGCCGGTCGCCACAGGTCTAACAAAGGCCCGCCCGCTTACCAAGGCGGCGGGCGCACGGGGCGGCTGGAATGCGGGTGCGACGATCGGGGCGGGGCTGGCGTGGCGCGGGGGCGATGGGGCTTGCGGCCCTGGTCCTGGCCGCCTGCTCGCCCGCGGCCAAGGATCCCGCGGCCGAGGCGGCGCGGGAGAATCCCTCCGGCCTGCCCGTCCCGCGCTATGTGACGCTGAAGTCCGATCCGGTGAAGGCCCGTTCCGGCCCGAGCGACGACCACCGGGTGGTGTGGTTGTTCCACGCCCGCGGCCTGCCGGTGCAGGTGGTGGGCGAGACCAAGGACTGGCGGCGCATCTGCGATCCCGACGGCGGCCTGTCCTGGGTCAACAAGCTGGTCACCGACGGCCGGCGGGCGGTGATGCGCACCCAGCAGACCCCGGCGCCGATCCTGAGCGCCCCGCGGGACGGCGCGGCGCCCGCCGCCTATCTGGCGCCCCGCGCCCTGGCCGCCCTCGACCGCTGTCAGGGCGACTGGTGCAAGGTCAAGATCGGCTCGGTGAGCGGCTGGGTGCAGGCCGGAGCGGTGTGGGGAATCGACCCCGCGCCCCAATGCCGTTGAGCCCAGCCACAGGCCTGTGCTACCCCAGCGCCCTTCCGCGTCCGTGATCGGCGGGCGCGTCGGCCCCACCCCCCGGAGATTCGTCTCCGGCTCCATGACGAGTTGGCGATGAGCGTAGGCGATAAGAACCGTTTCGAACGGGAAGACCTGCTGGCTTGCGGCCGCGGCGACATGTTCGGGCCGGGCAACGCCCAGTTGCCCGCCCCGCCGATGCTGATGTTCGACCGCATCGCCGAGATCTCGCGCAGCGGCGGCCTGCACGACAAGGGCTTCGTCCATGCCGAGCTGGATATCGATCCGGCCCAGTGGTTCTTCCAGTGCCACTTCCTCGGCGACCCGGTCATGCCCGGCTGCCTGGGTCTGGACGCCATGTGGCAGCTGGTCGGCTTCTTCCTCGGCTGGTCTGGCGCGCCGGGCCGCGGCCGCGCCCTGGGCGTGGGCGAGGTCAAGTTCACCGGCCAGGTCACGCCCTCGGTCAAGCTGGTCACCTATCGCATCGACCTCAAGCGCGTGATCATGCGCAAGTTGGTGATGGGCGTGGGCGACGGCGTGATGGAAGCCGACGGCGTGCCTATCTATGAAGCCAAGGACCTGCGCGTCGGCCTGTTTGACGCCAAGGACCTGAAGTAGGGAGCGGACCGAAGCGATTGGAGCCGCCTGGGCTTGGCCCCCGGCGGATCTTCAACGGCAAGGGGATCGTCAATGCGCCGCGTCGTCATCACCGGGATCGGCATCGTCTCGTCCATCGGCTCCAGCGCCGATGAGGTCTCCGCGTCCTTGCGCGAGGCGCGCTCGGGCGTGGTCGCCGCGCCGGACTACGCCGAGCTGGGCTTCCGCTGCCAGGTCCACGCCCCGCCCAAGCTGCCGGGCCCGTGGGAGAGCCTGATCGACCGCCGCGCCGCCCGCTTCCTGGCGCCCGGCACGGCCTACGCCCACATCGCCATGGAGCAGGCCATAGCCGACAGCGGCCTGACCGAGGCCGAGGTCTCCAACCCGCGCACCGGCCTGATCGTCGGCGACGGCGGCCCCTCGACCCGCACCATCGTCGAGGCCGCCCGCATCACCCAGGAAAAAGGCCCCAAGCGCGTGGGCCCCTTCGCCGTGCCCAAGGCCATGTGCTCCGGCCCCTCGGCGGTGCTGTCCACCTGGTTCAAGATGCAGGGGATCAACTATTCGATCTCCTCGGCCTGTGCGACCTCGACCCACTGCATCGGCGCGGGCGCCGAACAGATCCAGTTCGGCAAGCAGGACGTGGTGTTCGCCGGCGGCTGCGAAGAGCTGGACTGGACCCTGTCGGTGCTGTTCGACGCCATGGGCGCCATGTCCAGCGACTTCAACGCCAGCCCGGCCGTCGCCTCGCGCGCCTATGACGCCCGGCGCGACGGCTTCGTCATCGCCGGCGGCGCCGGCGTGGTGGTGCTGGAGGACCTGGAGCGCGCCAAGGCCCGCGGCGCCAAGATCTATGGCGAGGTCACCGGCTACGCCGCCAACGCCGACGGCCACGACATGGTCGCCCCCTCCGGCGAGGGCGCGGCGCGCTGCATGCGCCTGGCCATGGACGGGCTCAAGGCGCCGATCGACTATCTCAACACCCACGGCACCTCGACCCCGGTGGGCGACGCCAAGGAGATGATGGCCGTGCGCGAGGTGTTCGGCCGCAACCCGCCGCTGATCTCCTCCACCAAGTCGCTGACCGGCCACAGCCTGGGCGCGGCCGGGGCGCAGGAGGCGATCTACTGCCTGCTGATGCTGCAGGGCGGCTTCGCGGCTGAGAGCGCCCACATCGACGAACTGGACCCCGAATTCGCCGACCTGCCGATCCTGCGCGAGCGCAAGGACGGCCAGCTCAATACGGTGATGTCCAACAGCTTCGGCTTCGGCGGCACCAATGGCTGCCTGGTGATGAGCCGCTACGACGGCTGATTTTCCCCGCTCATCCCGGCGAAGGCCGGGATGAGCGGAGAGGTGTGGCGATCCCATAGCGCCTGACCTGTTGCGCCGCCTCTTGCGCCGCGACCCCATGGCCCCGACCTGAAGCGCCAGCGGAGGCGCTGCATGCTGATCGAAGTCCTGGCCCTGGCCTTGATCCTGTTCCTGCGGACCGGGCGCGACACGCCCCTGGGCCGAGCCGCGCATCGACGTCTGGTCGAGGCGCCCTGCCTTTGGCTGTCGCAGCGTGGGCCGCGCGGGGCGATGCTCCTGGTTCTGGGCCTGGCGGCCTTGGGCCTCATGCTCTACGCCGCGCCGGAGATGGCCGGCTGGCTGATCAGCCTGGACATGAGCCTGGTGATGGATGTGGGCGCGGCCCTGTGGCTGGCCAGCCTGACCCTGCGCCTGCGCGGCCTGCGCCGGGCGATGAAGGCGCAGATCGCCAATATCGTTCGTCTGGTCACCGTTCTGCAGCCGCGCCTGCGCCTGGCGCAGCGTGCGGGCCGATCGTCCCGCGTCCGCATCCGGCGTCCCTCGCCGGACGACGGCGACGAGCCGGCGGGGCTTTGGTGGGCGCTCGGCGCGCCTGTGTGAGCTCGCCGTTGCGGATCCATATCAAGCGACCTACGGTGGCGCGCCGGGGAAAGACTCGCCATGTGGGAACGCGTTGATCCGCTGAAGATCGTGCGTAACACGCGCACCTTGACCGCCTATCGCCAGCGCCAGAAGGCCGCGATGCGGCGGGCGACCCCGTTCCTGTTTCTTCCGGTCTTCCTGAACTTCGCGCTGTTCAGCCCAGCGCTCCAGATCCTGTTGCGCCGCCTGGGCCTCGGGTCGATCTGGCTTTTCGCGGGCCTCGCCGCGGTCTGGCTGGTCCTGATGTGCGCCGCGATGGGCTTCGGGGTCTACAGGATGCAGCGATACCTTCGCGACCACCCGCTCACGGGCGACCTTGAAGGCGTGGGGCGCTGAACGCCCCATGGCTGGGGCGTTCCGAGAGCGCCGCCCGTCACCAAAGGCCTTGGATGAGATCGGCCAGGCGATCCTTCCAGCAGGGCGCTTTGAGGACGTCTCTTCGGCGCTCGGCGAAACCCGCCGGTCCCCAATCTCACGTCAATCTGAGCCGCCGGCGTAGCCGGCGAGTCGAAGACCGCGGCTAAACCGCCGTTGCGTCCTTCGACTCGCGCCCTGGGGGCGCGGCTCAGGATGACGTCCGTTTGGGGATGTCTCGCGCTGGCTTCGCCTGTCCCCTATTGGACATTTCCCCCGTGACATGGGAGCAAGGCCGCCAAACCGAACCGGCTCAAGAGGACCCCATGGCCGACGACTACGACCTGCCCAAGGGCGAGCTGATGAAGGGCAAGAAGGGCCTGGTGATGGGGGTGGCCAACCACAACTCCATCGCCTGGGGCATCGCCTCGCAGCTGGCGGCCCAGGGGGCGGAGATGGCCTTCACCTATATGGGCGAAGGCCTGGAGCGGCGCGTGCGGCCCCTGGCCGAAAGCATCGGCGTCAGCCACCTGATCCCCGCCGACGTCACCGACGACGCCTCGATGGACACAGCCTTCGCGGCGGTGGAGCAGGCCTTGGGGACGCTGGATTTCGTGGTCCACTCCATCGCCTTCGCCAACAAGGACGAGCTCAAGGGCTCGTTCGTGGAGAACACCACCCGCGAGGGCTTCCTGACGGCGATGAACGTCTCGGCCTACAGCTTCGTGGACGTGGCCCGGCGTGCGGCCAGGCTGATGCCCAATGGCGGCTCGCTGATCAGCATGACCTATCTGGGCGCCGAGCGGGTGATCCCCAACTACAACACCATGGGCGTGGCCAAGGCGGCGCTGGAGGCGGCCACCCGCTACATCGCCCGCGACCTGGGCCCGCAGGGGATCCGGGTCAACGCCATCTCGGCCGGCGCCATGCGCACCCTGTCCCTGGCCGGCATCTCCGGCGGCCGGGGCATGATCGCCCAGGGCCGCGCCTTCAGCGCCCTGAAGCAGGACACCAGCATGGAAGGCGTGGCCGGCTGCGCCCTGTGGCTGCTGTCCGACCTCGGCCGCTCGACCACCGGCGAAGTGGTGCATGTGGACGCCGGCTTCCACATGATCGGCCTGCCGGAGGGGTTGGAGGGCTGAGCGGTTCTTTGCTCCCCCTGCGCAGGGGAGCAAAGATTCACCACCGCTCCGCCCGCGCCTCGCGGATCGCCTGCTCCAGCGCCGCGGCCAGGTCCTCGCGTTCGGCGGGACTGAGCGCGTGGCCCAGGGTCAGGCTGCGGCCGGACAGGGTCAGCTTGACCTTGGCGTCGTGGGCGCCGGGCGCCTCGACCTTGACGCGGGTGAAGGCGGTGGGCGAGCGCCACACCGTGCGCCGGGCCGCGCCCAGCTCGTGGGCCACGCTCACCTCGTCGGCCGAGACCTGGATCACCTCGGCCTGGCGCGCCTGGCGATAGCTGATCTGGAAGGCCAGCCACACGCCCAGCACGTCCGCGCCCAGGAACACCGGCACGGGAAAGGCGCGCAGCACCGCCACGAAGAACACCGCCATGGCGAAGTTCAGCACGATGATCACCCCGATCAGCCAGGTGAAGCCGGTCTTGGAGAGCGAGCGGCTCGGCGCGATCCGCCGGTCCATGTAGAGCCTGGCCGTCATCGGGCGAGCATAGGCGAAATTCCCGTCTTGGGCAGGGGCGCGAGCTGGGCCATGGTCGGCCTATGCCCGCCGCCAAGTCCGAAACCCCGATCAAGACCGCCGCCGCGGTGGCCAAGGCCGCCCGCAAGCGCCTGTCGCCCAAGGAGGCCGCCCGTGTCGCCGCCATCTTCGAGCGGCTGGCGCAGGCCGATCCCGACCCGCGCACCGAACTGGACTATTCCAGCCCCTACACCCTGGTGGTCGCCGTGGCCCTGTCGGCCCAGGCCACCGACAAGTCGGTCAACAAGGCCACCAAGGCCCTGTTCGCCGCCGCCGACACGCCCCAGGCCATGCTGGCCCTGGGGGAAGAGGGGCTGGTCCCCTACATCGCCTCCATCGGCCTCTACCGCACCAAGGCCAAGAACGTCATCGCCGCCGCCCGCATGCTGGTCGAGCAGCATGGCGGCCAGGTTCCGCTGGAGCGGGCGGCCCTGCAGGCCCTGCCCGGGGTGGGCCGCAAGACCGCCAGCGTGGTGCTGAACGAGCTGGGCGTGGAGCCGGCCATCGCCGTCGACACCCATGTGTTTCGCGTCGCCCACCGGCTCAGGCTGTCGGCCGGCAAGACCCCCGACGAGGTCGAGCGCGACCTGATGGCCATCGTGCCCGAGCCCCTGCGCACCCGCGCCCACCACTGGCTGATCCTGCACGGCCGCTACACCTGCGTGGCCCGCAAGCCGAAGTGCGAGGCGTGCGTGGTGGCGGAGTATTGTCCGTCGCGGGTGGTGTGAGGGCGCGCTGTCGCTATATCCGGCGGCCAGCTGCCGCCAAAGGGTTTTCGGGGTTGGCCCCGCCACGCGCCCCTACCTACGTCATCCTGAGCCGGCGCGAAGCGCCGTGTCGAAGGACGCAGCGGCGGCTCCATGCGTCCTTCGACTCGCCGGCTGCGCCGGCGGCTCAGGATGACGTAGGACGGGGATGCGCGGGAATTAAGCCGTCTTCCTTACCGTCATGGTCGGGCTTGTCCCGGCCATCCAGCCCAGGAAGACGCAGACTGATCTCAGGCGGAAGGTCTCACGCCATGGGACCGCGGCCCTGTTCAGGGCTGGATCGCCGGGACGAGCCCGGCAATGACGGAAGGAGGCCCATGGGGGCTTCCAGCACGCCCTAAACCTGCGGCGACCGCCGTCTCAGCCGGGCCAGGCGCCGCAGCCGGCGCCAGAAGCGGGTCTTCTCCGGCTCGGGATAGGGCTGCAGGTTGCGCACGAACTCCTCGGCGCAGGCGCGCCAGGAGAAGCGTTCGGCGAAGGCGCGCACCAGGACAGGATCCAGGTCCAGGCACTTCAGGCAGGCCTCGCGCAGGCCTTCGGTCTGGGTCTGCGCCAGCACGCCGGCGTTGGAGCCGGGGATGATGTCGATCGGCCCTGGCGCGGGATAGGCCGCCACCGGCACGCCCGCGGCCATGGCCTCCAGGATCACCAGGCCGAAGGTGTCGGTCAGCGAGGGGAACACGAACACGTCGGCGCAGGCGAAGTGGGCGGCCAGGTCGTCGCCGAACCGGGCGCCGCGGAACACGGCCTCCGGGTACTTCACCGCCAGCTCCTCGCGCTGGGGCCCGTCGCCCACCACCACCTTGGTGCCCGGCAGGTCCGTGGCCAGGAACGACTCGATGTTCTTCTCCACCGCCACCCGGCCGACATTCAGCCAGATCGGCCGCGCCAGGCCCTCGAAGATGTCAGGCTCGTCCGCGCGCCGGGGATGGAACACCTCGGTGTCCACGCCGCGCGACCAGGCTGACAGGTTGCGGAAGCCGTGCTTGGACAGCTCCTCCAGCATCGAAGGCGTGGCCACCATCAGCCGCCCCGACGGGCGGTGGAACCAGCGCATATAGGCGTAGCCCGCCGACAGCGGCAGCGGCAGGCGCGCCGAGACGTATTCGGGGAACTTGGTGTGGTAGCTGGTGGTGAAGGGCAGCTTCCAGTCGACGCAGATGCGTCGCGCGGCCAGGCCGATCGGCCCCTCGGTGGCGATGTGGATCGCCTCGGGCTCGAAAGACTTGAACCGCTCCTGCACCGGCTCATAGGCGCCCACGGCCAGCTTGATCTCGGGATAGGTGGGCAGGGGGAAGGTCTTGAACTGGTCGGGAGAGACCACCTCGACCGCGTGGCCCATGGCGCGGCATTCCGCGATCACACGCGTGAGCGTGCGCACGACGCCGTTGACCTGCGGCTCCCAGGCGTCCGTAGCCAAAAGGATACGCATCAGGCGGCGGCGGGCTCCTCAATCTCCGCGCCGCTGCGGGGACGCGCCCGGTCGATCACCGACCAGGAGCGCATTTTCGACCACTCCAGAATCTCCATCCGGCCGTCGAAGTGCTCGACCAGAGCCGTGCAGCTCTCCACCCAGTCGCCGTCGTTGATATAGGCGATGCCGTGGATGTCCCGCATTTCGGCCTTATGGATATGGCCGCACACCACCCCGTCCACGCCGCGTCGGCGGGCTTCCTCGGCGACGGCGGCCTCGAAGTTTTCGATGAACTGCAGCGCGTTCTTCACCTTGACCTTCAGATAGGCGGAGAGGCTCCAGTAGCCGAACCCCATCCGGCGGCGCACCCGGTTGAACACCGTGTTCAGCGCCAGGACGGTTCTATAGGACCAATCGCCGAGGAAGGCGAGCCAGCGTGCATGACGGGTCACGCCATCGAATTCATCGCCATGGAGAACCAGGTATCGCTTGCCGTCCGCGGCCTCGTGGATGGCGTCGCGGGTGACCACCACCCCGCCCAGGTGCACGCCGCAGAACTCGCGCGCGCGGTCGTCGTGATTGCCGGGGATGTAGATCACCTGGCAGCCCTTGCGCGCCAGGCGCAGGATCTTCTGCACCACGTCGTTGTGCGCCTGGGGCCAGAACCAGCCGCTCTTCAGCTTCCAGCCGTCGACGATGTCGCCGACCAGATAGAGCGTCTCGCACTCCATGTGCTTGATGAAGTCGAGCAGCAGTTCGGCCTGGCACCCACGGGTGCCGAGATGCACGTCTGAGATGAAGACGGTGCGGAAACGCCGGACGGGGAATTCGGCGCTCATGAGCGTCGAGCCTCGCGGGTTAAGGGCTGCGCGTCATACGCTGGCCAGTCCGCCGCCCGATAAGCTGATTGCATGTCGCTTTTGTGAAGCTGGGCTGGGCGCACTGGCGCGGGCCGGCGGCCGTCGCTAAGTAGGACGCAGAACAAGGGGGCGCCCCAGAACTTTCATGAACGAAACCGTCGCGACATCTGCGGCCCGCGACACGCCTAAATCCCAGCGCACCCGTGCGCGGATTCTGGACTGCGCCATGCGTCTTTTCGCTGAAATCGGCTATGCGGCGGCCACCAATCCGCGCATCGCCGAAGAGGCGCAGCTGACCCGCGGGGCGATGCTCTACCACTTCCCCACCCGCGAGGCGCTGGTGGATGCGGCTGTTCGCCACATCCAGGCTGCGCGCCTGGCCGCCCTGACCTCGGCCGCCACCCAGGCGCCTCCCGGCGCCGACGTGGCCGACCATGCCATCGACGCCTATTGGGCCGCCCTGCAGTCGCCCCCGTTCCTGGCTTTCGCCGAGCTGGAGGCCGCCGCCCGCTTCGACCCTGACGTGCGCGAGCGCATCGCCGCCGCCCAGTCGGAGTTCGACCGCGCCCAGGTGGGCGAGAGCTTCTCGCGCCTGGCCTCGGCCGGGGCCGGCGCCCGCTTCCAGGCCAGCCGCGACCTCGCCCGCTTTCTGCTGGAAGGCCTGTCGCGCGCCAACCTGACCTATGACCGCGACGAACGGGTCGAGACCCTGCTGGCGGTGATCAAGCGCATCACCCACACCCTCAACCGCAAGGGCCCGCAACAGGATCTCTGGCCGGAATGATATCTCCCTCTCCCCTCGAGGGAGAGAGGGCGGGGCCCAGGCGCAGCCTGGGAGGGCGAGGGGTTCTATCCGCGTCTCGGTCCGTGGCTGCAGCCCCCTCATCCTTCCCACTCGCTGACGCGAGCGGGCCCCTTCCTTCTCCCTCAAGGGGAGAAGGACTAAGCTGCGACTCAAAATGAGCTGAGGAAGCCCCCATGCGCGATGTCGTCGTCGTCTCCTACGCCCGCACGGGCCTGGCCAAGTCGGTGCGCGGGGGGTTCAACGACACCCACGGCGCGGTGATGGCCGGCCACGCCATTCAGCAGGCCATAGCCCGCTCCGGCGTCGAGGCGGCCGAGGTCGAGGACGTGCTGCTGGGGGTGGGCCAGCCCGAGGGCGCCACCGGCCACAACATCGCCCGCAACGCCGCCATCTGGGCCGGCTGCCCGACCAGCACCAGCGGCGCCTCGATCAACCGCTTCTGCGCCTCGGGCCTGCAGGCGATCGCCTCGGCCGCCCACTACATCAAGGGCGAGGGTGCGACGATCGCCGTGGCCGGCGGGGTGGAGTCGATCTCGCTGGTGCAGATGAGCGGCCACATGAACGTCTTCCACTTCACCGAGGAGCGGTTGATGCAGATTCGCCCCGACCTGTGGATGCCGATGATCGAGACCGCCGACATCGTCGCCCAGCGCTACGGCGTCAGCCGCGAGGCCCAGGACGCCTATGCGCTCAGCTCGCAGCAGCGCATGGCCGCCGGCCAGCAGGCGGGGATCTATGCCGACGAGATCGCGCCCCTGGCGGTGCGGATGAAGAAGATCGACAAGGCCACCGGCCAGGAGAGCCTGGTCGACGCCGTGGTCGACCGCGACGAGTGCAACCGCCCCGACACCACGCTGGAGGGCCTGGCCAATCTGCAGCCTGTGCGCGGGCCAGGGAATTTCGTCACCGCCGGCAACGCCTCGCAGCTGTCCGACGGCGCCGCGGCCCTGGTGCTGATGGAGGCGGCGGAGGCTGAGCGGCGCGGGCTCAAACCCCTGGGCCTGTTCCGCGGCTTCGCCGTGGCCGGCTGCGACCCGGACGAGATGGGCATAGGCCCGGTGCGCGCCGTGCCGCGCCTGTTGGAGCGCCACGGCCTGAGCGTGGCCGACATCGACCTGTGGGAGCTGAACGAGGCCTTCGCCTCGCAATGCCTCTATTGCCGCGACACGCTGGGGATCGACCCGCAGAAGTTCAACGTCAACGGCGGCTCCATCGCCATCGGCCATCCCTACGGCATGACCGGCGCGCGCCTGACCGGCCACGTGCTCTTGGAGGCGCGCCGCCGCAAGGCCAAGTGGGCGGTGGTGACCATGTGCGTCGGCGGCGGCATGGGCGCGGCGGGCCTGTTCGAGGCTATCGCTTAGGTCAGCCTTCGCCAGATCGAGCGGTGGGCGCCGGCTGAACAGGCCTTCACAATTTCTATCGCGCCAATAGGGCTTGGCCGGGCCATAAATGGCGCAAACGGCCGCCTGGCGGCCGACCGTTCAGGCCAGGCGGAGCGCCTCATGACCCATATCGTCGACGTGCCCAATTATGACGCCGCCCGCTTCAAGCGCGCCGGCCGCGGCAAGGTCTATGACAGCATCGTCGACACCATCGGCGACACCCCGATCATCGCCCTGCCCCGGCTGACGGCCGAGCTGAAGCCCAAGGCCCGGGTGCTGGCCAAGCTGGAGTTCTTCAACCCCCTTTCCAGCGTCAAGGACCGCATCGGCGCCTCGATGATCGAGGCGCTGGAGGCGCAGGGCCTGCTGACGCCGGGCGCCACCATCATCGAGCCCACCAGCGGCAACACCGGCATCGCCCTGGCCTTCATCGCCGCGGCCAAGGGCTATCCGCTGATCCTGGTCATGCCCGAGAGCATGTCCATGGAGCGGCGCAAGATGCTGGTGCTGCTGGGCGCGCGCCTGGAGCTGACCAGCGCCGAGAAGGGCATGCGCGGCGCCGTGGCCCGCGCCCAGGAGCTGCTGGCCGAAATCCCCGGCTCGGTCATGCCGCAGCAGTTCGAGAACGCCGCCAATCCCCTGGTGCACCGCGTCTCCACCGCCGAGGAGATCTGGAACGACACCGCCGGCGAGGTTGACGGCGTGGTCTCCGGCGTCGGCACCGGCGGCACCATCACCGGCGTCGGCCAGGTGCTCAAGGCCCGCAAGGCCTCGCTGCGCATGATCGCCGTCGAGCCCGAAGGCTCGGCCGTGCTGTCGGGCGGCCAGCCCGGCCCGCACAAGATCCAGGGCATCGGCGCCGGCTTCGTGCCGGGCAATGTCGACCGCGACGTGATCGACCAGGTGGTGACCGTCTCCAATGACGAAAGCTTCGCCATGGCCCGCCGCGCCGCCCGCATCGAGGGCCTGGCTGTGGGCATCTCCTCCGGCGCGGCCCTGTCGGCGGCCTTCCGCCTGGGCGCCCAGGACGAATGGGCCGGCAAGACCATCGTCACCATCATCCCCAGCTTCGCCGAGCGCTACCTGTCCACCGCCCTGTTCGACGGGCTTTGAGCGGGGACGTCTATCCGCCCGACAAGCGCTCGGCGGTCATGGCCAAGGTCAAGGGCCGGGACACCAAGCCGGAGCTGGTTGTGCGCAAGCTGCTGTGGGGGCTGGGCGCGCGCTATCGGCTGCATCGGCGTGACCTGCCCGGCTCGCCCGACGTCGTGCTGCCGGGGCGGCGGCTGGTCATCTTCGTGCACGGCTGCTTCTGGCACGGCCACGACTGCGCCCGGGGCGCGCGCGTGCCGAAAAACAACCGCGACTACTGGACGGCCAAGGTGGGCCGCAACCGCGCGCGCGACACCGCCAGCCTGGCGCGCCTGGCCGAGCTGGGCTGGCGCGCCGAGGTGGTGTGGGAATGCGAGCTGAAGGACAGGCCGGCCCTGGAGGCGCGGCTGGCTGGGCTCTTGGCTAGGCCACCGGCTGCGGTGAGCGGGCCGGCGCCGTTCGTCGAGGGCTGAGCAGGCGGTCGCGCCAGGCGATCGACGGCCGCTCCAGGGCCAGGTGCAGCGCGCCGCCGACGATCGCCACGGCGCCTGCCACGCCCAGGCGCACGGCGATGGGGTGGGCGGCCAGGCCCTGCGGTCCGGCCAGGCTGAGCACCAGGTGGAAGGCCAGCTTGTGCGACAGATAGAGGCTGTAGGCCATGCCGGCGATCAGGCCCGCGCCGGGGATGCGCCAGCGGCCGATCAGGCTGGTGCGCCCGGCGCCGGCCGCGACCAGCAGGCCCGTGGCCAGGGCCAGCAGCGGATAGCCGGCCACATTGGTGATCCCGCGCCCGCGATCCTGGAACAGCCACAGGGCGCCGGCCAGGGCGACCACGGCCGCGGCCAGCACCAGGTTCCCATGCCGCTCGACCCGCGCCCACAGCGCCGGCCGCAACCGGCGGACCATGGCCAGGGCCAGGCCCGCGGCCAGGTCGTCCAGCCGGGTGAAGGTGTCGAAATAGATGGTCCCCACCGCGTGCGGCGTATGGCGCCAGATCACGGCGCGCAGGGCCGCGCCGCCTAGGATCACCGCGCCGAAGGCCAGGCCGGCGCTCCAGCGCGAGGGCCGGCGCGACAGCAGCCACACCGCCAGGGGCGCGGCCAGGTAGAACTGCTCCTCCACGCACAGCGACCAGGCATGGCTGAAGGCCAGCTCCACGTCCGACGGCATGGCCAGGTTCTGGGTGAAGGTCAGGTAGCGCCACAGGGGCAGCAGCGCCGGATGCTCCCGCGCTGGCGGGATCAGCCCATAGATCGCCAGCACCGCCGCATAGGGCGGCAGGGTGCGCAGCAGCCGCCGGGCCATGAACCGGCCGATGTCGGGCGCGCGGCCCTCGGCCAGGGGCGAAAACAGCTGGCCGCCGATCAGGAAGCCGGACAGGGCGAAGAACAGGTCCACCCCCATCCAGCCCATCTGCGCCACCGGATCGTCCGGACCGACCAGCCCGAACAGCTCGGCGTGGAAGTCCAGCACCCAGAGGATGGCGGCGGCGCGGATCAGGTCGAGGCCGGGCAGGCGGGTCATGCGGCCTCGTAAGGGCGGCCGAGACGAGGGGCAAGCGGGGCGAGCGCCTTGCCGCCGCGATGCCGCCGGCCAAGGGCCGCTCGGAACTTTCGATCGGCGCGCGGCGGCGGCTGATGCGCCGCCGCCACAGCGCGAATTTCTCGCCGCCGCACTGCTGGCGCGCAGGCCTTGCGCCCTGAAACCGCAGCGAAACCGCCCATATTCAGCGGACTGGCCGCAACCCCTTTCCGGACCCCGTCATGTCGCCCCTCGCTCGCCTCGCCGTCCTGTTCGCCGCCTTGAGCCTTGCGCCGGCCGCAGCGGCCGCGGCGCCGTTTCCCGGCCTTACTGACCTCCACGCCCTGGCGGTGAAGGCGGGCGTCAACCGCGTGCCGGCCATGACGGCCGATGGGCGTGAGGGGCTGATCGTGGAGGGGTTCAAGACCTATTTCAACGCCGATGGAAGCCACGACACCTTCATGGTGCTCACCCATACCAGCGATCGCGACACGCCCTGGACCCTGGTCACCACGGGGGCTTCGAAGGTCTACGATCCCGACGCCCAGGAGGTCCTGGATGACACGCCCCATACCGGCGAGGATTTTGTCGGGTCGGTGCGGTTCGCCCGCGCGCGCCTGAACGGGCTGCCTGTCTTTGTCCTGTTGCTGGCGCATCGGGATATGGAGGGGCCGATCCCGGCGCCCAGCCACGTGACCATCCGTCTCTACACCCTGGAGAAGGCCGACGGCCAGGACGGCGATCATTTCCTGCTTCAGGGCGAGTTCAAGCCGGCGGCCTGCTACGGCGACAGCGATCTGGCCCTTTACAAGGAGGTCGGCCTGGCCCTGCCCAAGGGCTATGAAGGCCCGGACGCCGCCAAGCCCTGCGGCGTCTATCCCTGATCACGCCAGAGCGACCTATATGGGCTGAACGATTCTTTCCTCCCCTGCGCAGCGGGGGAGGTGGCGGCGTGAAGCGCCGACGGTGGGGGCGTTCTCCGCCTTTTCCGCCGCAGCGCCCCCTCAGTCAGGGCTGCGCCCTGACAGCTCCCCCGCTGCGCAGGGGAGCAGGGAGTAGCAACGGCGACCTATGCGGCAGCCCTGCTGATCACGCCGCCTGCAGCGTCTGCGCCAGCAGCCGGCCGTCGCCGGCGCGGCTGGACCCGGCGCGCCAGCAGACCACGATCTCCCGGCTGGGCTTGAGCGTGGCCAGGGGATGGACGGTGACCGGCACGTGCCGGATCAGGCCGGCGTCGATGGCCATGGCCGGCAGCAGCGACACCCCCAGGCCCGAGCCCACCATCTGCACCAGGGTCGGCAGGGAGGTGGCGGCGAACGCGCCGTCTCCCAGGCTGCGCGGCGGCTCCAGGCCGCAGGCGGCCAGGGCGTGCTCGCGCAGGCAATGGCCGTCCTCCAACAGGATCAGTTCATCGCCTTCGAAGCGGTCCGGGCTGATCGGCCCCTCCTGGCTGAGCGGATGGTTCGAGGGCACCGCGGCCAGCAGGGCGTCATCGGCCACGCGGGCGGTCTCCAGCCCGGCGGTGTCGTAGGGCAGGGCGATCAGGGCCGCGTCCAGCGCCCCGGCCTTGAGCGAGGCGATCAGCCGGTGGGTCAGGTCCTCGCGCAGATAGAGCCGCAGCTTGGGGAAGCGCTCGCGCAGCAGCGGCAGGGCGGCCGGCAGCAGATAGGGGGCCACGGTGGGGATCACCCCCAGGCGGAAACGGCCGGTCAGGGGCTGGCCGGCGCTGGCGGCGGCCTGGACCAGGTCTTCGACCTGGGCCAGGATATCGCCGCCGCGGCGGACCGCCTCCTCGCCCACCGCGGTCAGGATCACGCCCGAACGGGCCCGGTCGACCACCGGCGCGCCCAGGATCTTCTCCAACTCGGCTATGCCCGCCGAGAGCGTCGGCTGGGTCACGTGCGCCGCCTCCGCCGCCCGGCTGAACGAACGGTGGTGGGCCAGCAGCTTGAGATAGTGAAGTTGTCGCAGGGTGGGGGACATGATGCGGCTTATATAGATCGCATCTATCCAAACGCAAAATAGAATTGATTTGCCTTTTGCGCCGGCGGCCCTATCTCCTGTCCCGGCGGCGGTTGGCCGCGGTTCCTCCCCGAACACGCAAAACCAGGAGTTCCCCATGATCGGTGTTGGCGAAAAGCTGCCTGATTTCAAAGTTGTGGGCGTGAAGCCCAAGTTCATGCGCCATGAAGAGAACGGCGTCAGCGCCTTCGAAGAGGTCACCCAGGACAGCTTCGCCGGCCAGTGGAAGGTGATCTTCTTCTATCCCAAGGACTTCACCTTCGTCTGCCCGACCGAGATCGCCGAGTTCGCGCGCCTCAATCCGCAGTTCGCCGAGCGCGACGCGGTGGTGCTGGGCGGCTCGACCGACAACGAGCACGCCAAGCTGGGTTGGCGCCGGGAGCACCCGGACCTGAACGAGCTGGCGATCTGGAACTTCGCCGACAATTCCGGCAAGTTCGCCCGCGCCCTGGGCGTGCTCGACGAGAACGAAGGCGTGGCCCTGCGCGCCACCCTGGTCGTCGACCCGCACAATGTGGTCCAGCACGTCTATGTCACCAGCCTGAGCGTGGGCCGCAACCCGGCCGACACCCTGCGCGTGCTCGACGCCCTGCAGACCGACGAGCTGTGCCCCTGCAACCGCGCCGTCGGCGGCGAGACCCTCAAGGCCGCCTAAGCCTGCTCTAGACGAACATCCCTTCCATCGCTCCGCCCGAGCGACGACCCGCGAGCTTGTTTCATCTCCGCTCACCCCGGCGAAGGCCGAGATGAGCGGTGGGATTCATGTCAGTTGGGACAGGCTCTGGCCGCGATGGAGGGGATGCTTCATCCCCCAAACTTTCGCTTTTCTTCCGCCGCCGGCTTCCCTCGGCCGGCGGACGGGTCTTCCATGCCCGCAATTTCAGTCACCGGAGATCCCCCATGTCCCTCGACGCCCTGCGTGAGACCCTGCCGGCCTACGCCAAGGACCTCAGCCTCAACCTTTCGACCCTGGCCGGGGAGACCCTGCTGACCGACCAGCAGAAGTGGGGAACCTTCGTGGCCAGCGCCTACGCCATCGGCGTCCCCGCCGTGGTCAAGGCGGTGGAGGTTGCGGCCGGCGACGGCGGGCTCAGCGACGAGGCCAAGACCGCGGCCAAGGCGGCGGCGGCGATCATGGGCATGAACAACGTCTACTATCGCTCGCTGCACCTGATGCACAACGGCGAATACCGCACCCTGCCGGCGCGCCTGCGCATGAACATCCTGGGCAATCCCGGGGTGGAGAAGCTGGACTTCGAGCTGTGGTCCCTGGCGGTCTCGGCCATCAACGGCTGCGGCATGTGCCTGGACGCGCACGAGGCCGAGCTGAAGAAGCACGCCGTGCCCAACACCGCGATCCAGGCCGCCCTGCGCATCGCCTCGGTGGTCAACGCCGTCTCCCGCGTGCTGGCGGCGGAGGCGGCCGCTGCGGGGTGAGTTGAGGCTGGGCTGGTGGCGGGCCGAGCCGACCGCCAGCCGGGCTACGCCTCTTGCCTGGGGCCGATCACCGAAACTTCAGCGCTGGCGGTATGGTCGTCAAAGTCTACGAGCAGGCCCGAGCGCAGTCGCTGGTCCGCCACGAGAAAGCCGTCCGGATAGATTTGTCGCAGCCCCTGTTGAGTGCGAAGCAGGTCTTCGGTCGGAACGAGCACGGCGACGGCCTTATCCCAGTCCCAGACATTCATTATGATCATCAGGTTCTCTGCGGCGCAAATCGCCGCCAGGTGAGCGCCGATGTCGGTGACGGCTTGGTGCGACTTGCTCCAGTGCGCTCTGAGCCATAGGACCAGCGCCTCATGGTCTTCGTCTGTCAGGAGCGTGACGCCAACGCCGTTCTCTTCCCAGGCGCGTAGAAGCGCGGGCGCGCGAATCCTGCGCTTCTGCCGCAATAACAGCTGGGCGAGACGCTTCTTGTCCTGATCTTCCATCTGCGTGTCTTAAGGCCTGGATAGGGCGCCGCAAGAGTGGTGAATTGTTCTGGCGTGCGCTCCCCTACCACCTCAGCCTCAATTCACCGCCCCCCAACCTCATCATGGCCGGGCTCGTCCCGGCCATCCAGCCCAGAAGGGCCGGGCAGAGCCAACCGGCGCTGCGGCTGGCTCGGGGAGGCTTGCGGATAGGTTCAGGGCTGGATCGCCGGGACGAGCCCGGCGATGACGGATGGGGGGCGGAACACCGCCCCCTCAAACCGCCTCGAAACTCAGCGCCTCGCCCCAGAACGCCGTCACCCGGCCGTTCTGGGCGCCGGGGCGGCCGGTGGTCAGGAACCAGCGCGCGCCGGTCTCGCCCGTGGCCGCATATTCTGGGTGGCGGGCCAGGTAGCGCTCGATCGCCTCGGCGGTGGCGGCCGGCTGATGGATCAGCGGCGTCCCCGGCGGCAGGGCGGCGCGGAACAGGCCGGCGATGATCTCATAGTGGGTGCAGCCCAATATGGCCCGGTCCGGCGCGCGGCCGATGCGCTGGCTCAGGGCGGCCACGTGGGCGGCGACCAGGGCGGTGAGGTCGGCCTCCTCGGCGCCCTCCTCGATCATCCGCGCCAGGTTGGGGCAGGGCTCGGAGAACACCGCCACGTCCTGGCGGCGCTTGTCGATCTCGATCTCATAGACGCGGCTGGCGGCGGTGCCGGGGGTGGAGAACACGCCCAGCACGTCCAGCTGCTCGACCTTTTCCCCACGCCGCTCGGCCTCGTGCTCCCAAGGCAGGCCGGTGGCCGCCTCGATGGTCGGCACGATGATGCCCAGCACGTTGGACGGCCGCCCGCGCGCGCGCCGGTATTGCGGCAGCCAGGTCTGCTGCAGGCGGCGCAGGGCGATGGCCGAGGCGGTGTTGCAGGCCAGGATGATCAGGTCGCAGCCGCGCTCGAACAGGCGCTCGCAGCCGGCGCGGGTCAGGTCGACGATCTCCTCGCCGGGCCGCCCGCCATAGGGCGCATTGGCCTGGTCGGCCAGATAGATCAGGTCGGTGTCGGTCAGCCGATCCACCAGGGCCCGATGCACGGTCAGGCCGCCCACGCCGGAATCAAAAACGCCTATCGCCATCAGGCGTTCTTACGCGCGGTCCGGTGCTTAAGGCCAGGGGTGGGAAGGGGTTTGAACACGACTTTGGCGATGACCATCCGCCGCGCCACGTGGCCCTGCCACAGATAGAGCAGCGGGGCGACGCCCAGCTCCATGAACAGGGCCAGGACCATGCCGCCGCCGGGCGGCCCGACGAACAGCATGCCCGCGGCCCGGGCGCAGCCGCCGCAGACCACGATCAGGGTCAGCAGGGAGAAACGGCCGCTCATCACCTCGATGCGCGGGATGGTGCTCCAATAGAGCAGGCCGACCGCCGCCAGCAGGCCCGACAGGTAGCGGACGTGGCTGTCCAGCTCCAGGCTCTGGGTCGCGCCGAACAGGTTGGCCCCGCCCAGGGCACCGCTGATCCCGCCCAGCACCGGCACGAGGCCGGCGACGGCGATCGTCATCTGCAGCAGAAATCTTTCGAGCGATCGGACTTGTGTCACGTTTTTATCAATCGCGTCAAAACTTGTTGAGCCGCAGCATAACCCGATCCCTGTCCGAGTCAAAATTTGACAGATAAGTCAAATGCTGTGGCGACCATCTCCCCCTTTCAACCCCGCTGGGGTGAATTGCGTTCCAAATCATGGACTAAGGTCGAGCTTGTTGGCCGTGCGCGCCGCGGCGCGCGCAGTCTGGCCCTAACCCCGGCGGCGGCCAGGGGCTGGGCCCAGATCAAAGCTTCGTGCGAATCCAGCTCAGCCGGCGGCGCGCAGGGCCTCGATGCGGTCCCACAGGACCGTGGCGGCGTCGGGGCCGCCGAAGCGCTTCAGCTGCTGGGCGCCGGTGGGCGAGGTGACGTTGATCTCGGTCAGATAGTCGCCGATCACGTCGATGCCCACGAACATCAGCCCGCGGCGGCGCAGCTCGGGGCCAATGATGGCGCACAGCTCCAAGTCGCGGGCGGTCAGCTCCACCGCCTCGGC
>OUWB010003560.1_pt3 | contig 20812 bp, 19 predicted proteins | sample 1779821 | NCBI WGS metagenome assembly OUWB01 (sample SAMEA3914806, study PRJEB12502) | metagenome | biome: forest; material: soil | place: Canada | collected 2011-08-03 | depth 0.1 m
TCGGCGGCGGCCGAGGAAGCCGGCGCCAATGTGACCTCGGTCGCCTCCTCCGCCGAAGAACTGGGCGCCTCGGTCGGTGAAATCGGCCGTCAGGTCGAAACCTCCAGCAGCATCTCGGCCTCCGCCGTCCACGAAGCGCAACAGGCTGTCGAAATCGTCGGCGAACTGGACTCGATGGCCGCCGGCATCAATGAAGTCGTCCAGATGATCTCCGGCCTGGCCAGCCAGACCAACCTGCTCGCGCTGAACGCGACCATCGAATCCGCCCGCGCCGGTGAGGCCGGCAAGGGCTTTGCCGTGGTCGCCGCCGAGGTCAAGCAACTGGCCGGGCAGACCGCCAAGGCGACAACCGACATATCCGCGCGCATCTCGCAGATCCAGGACGCGGCCTATAAGGCCTCAAGCTCGATCAAGGCGATCACCGGCACCATCGGTAATATCGACAGCGCCAATACCGCCATCGCGTCGGCCATCCAGCAGCAAGCCTCAGCCACCAATGAAATCGTGCATGCCGTCCACCAGGCATCCGTCGGCACGCACGAGGTGACGTCGAATATCGCCGGCGTCGCCCAGGCGGCCGAACAAACCGGTCAGGCCGCCGTGCAATTGCTGGAATCGTCTTCGGAACTGTCCCAGCAGGCCTCGAACCTGCATGGCGAAGTCGATCGCTTCCTGGCGACCATCCGCGCCGCATAACGGGCCAAGGCTGGGGCTCTCGGGCGATTTCGAACGGAAATCGGCAAGGGGGTATATTCTTTTCAAGCGAAAAGCCGTATTTCGGGCTGACGGTTTGGGTTGGATCGCCATCATGGCCAAGCATTGGGCACGCATTCTGACAGCCTTGATATTCGTCTTCGCGACGATATCAGCGCCCTTGCATGCCAATGCCACGTCGACACCCACGCCTGCCCCCGCCGCCATGCATATGGACGGCCAGTACATTGAGGGAATGAGCGACGCCTGCGCCAAGGCAATGGGGATGCAAGCCCATAAGCCCGTCAAGGCGGACCATTCCGGCGGGTGTTGCGCGAACGGCTGCAACTGTCCCCTCAGCCATTGTCCCGCCACGCCACCCGAACTGTGGCTTGCCGGTTTTGGCATCCGGCGCGTCGAACCGGCCGCAGGCCTCCCTGCGAAGACGCAGACCCTGCGGTCCTACCTCGTCGAAACGCTGAAACGACCGCCGCGAGCCTGATCCCGACATATGAGACTTCGTGCGAAGCGCCCCGGCGCCTCGCCTTCGAAACGCGTCTCTGAAGACGCATGTCTTTTCCCAGGATCATCATGATGAAACACCTATTCTTCCTGGTGTTCGGATGGCTCGCCATGGCCTTGCCGCCAGGGCTTGCCCGGGCCGAAACGCCGGGCCACGTCCAGGAATATAACCTGACCATCGCCCGCCAAACAATCGAGGTCGCCGGCAAACTGCGCAGCCAAATCACCGTCAATGGCACGTCGCCGGGCCCGGTCCTGCATTTTACCGAAGGCGACGACGCCGTCATCCACGTCACCAATAGCCTGACGGAGGACACCTCCATCCATTGGCACGGCCTGTTGGTGCCCGCCGCCCAGGACGGCGTGCCCGGCTTTAACGGCTTTGACGGCATCCGGCCGGGTGAGACCTTCACCTACCGCTTTCATATCAAGCAATCCGGCACCTACTGGTACCACGCGCACTCGATGGGCCAGGAACAGGACGGCCTGTTTTCGGGGATCGTCATCGCCCCGGCGCCCGGGTCAAAGGACGCGGCCGAAGACGTAAAGGTCGATCGCGACTATACGGTCATCCTGTCCGACGAGAGCCCCGAGGAGTCAGGGGCGATCGAGGCGCATCTGAAGGCCTCCGGCGACTATTACCAATATCACCGCCGCACCGTGGGCGACTTTTTCACCGATGTCGGCAAGATGGGGCTGGCCAAGGCGATCAAGGCGTCAGCCCAATGGGGCAAGATGAACATGAGGTCCACCGACCTCGCCGATGTCGAAGGCTACACCTTCCTAGTCAACGGCCACAGCCCGGCCGGGAATTGGACCGGGATTTTCAAGCCCGGCGAAAAGGTGCGCCTGCGCTTCATCAATGCCTCCAGCATGACGATCTACGACGTGCGCATCCCGGGTCTGAAGATGACGGTGGTCGCCGCCGACGGCCAACCGGTCGAACCGGTCAGCGTCGGCGAATTCCGCTTCGGCAATGCCGAGACCTATGACGTCATCGTCGAACCGGGGGACGACAAGGCATACACGATTGCCGCCGAACCCATCGACCGCACCGGTTTTGCCATCGGCACACTGACGCCCCGCCTGGGCATGAAGGGGGACCTACCCGTGCAACGGCCCCGCGCGGTCCTGACCATGGCCGACATGAACATGGACGCCATGATGAAGGCCGACCCGAAGATGGACATGTCTTCGATGGATGGACCCAGCGGATGGGCCGACGCCCATGCCCCCGCCGGCACCCGGATCCTCAGCTATAACGATCTCGTCTATCGCGACACCCAGGCCGACACCCGCGAACCGACCCGCGACATCACCGTCCATCTCGACGGCAATATGGAGCGCTATATCTGGACGATGGACGGCCAGACGTTCGACCCGAATATCGGCATCCATGTCGCCTATAATGAGCGGATCCGGCTGATCCTGGTCAATGACAGCATGATGGCGCACCCGATGCATCTGCACGGCATGTTCGTCCAGCTGGAAAACGGCCAGCCGCTGGACAAGCTGCCGAACAAGCACACTGTCATCGTGCCGCCTGGGCAGACGGTTTCGGTTATTCTAACGGCCGACAACGAAGGCACCTGGGCGTTCCACTGCCACATGCTGTACCACATGCTGTCGGGCATGATGACGGACCTGGTCGTCGACACACCCGGCGCGCCGCCTCCCCCACCGACGCCAGCGAAGACTAGCGACATGAAGGACATGGATGGCATGCCGGGGATGGATATGGGCGGCGCATCGGCTGCGGGAAAGGCGGCTGATCATGCGCACTGACCCCAAAGCGCTTGCGCTCGCCATCCTGGCGGCCGGTTTGACCGCCGGCACTGCCCACGCCGCCCCGACGGGGACGGACGCCATGGCCAATATGCCTATGCCGGGCCTCTATCACATGTTCACCCTGGAGACCGACCTGTCCCGAACGAACGGGCTCGACACAGGGACCTGGGACCTCGAAGGCTGGGCGGGTGGCGACACCAACCGCCTGTGGCTGCAGAGTGAAGGCACGATAACCGACGGCAAGACCGAGGCGGCCGAGCTCTGGGCACTCTATAGCCGTCATGTCACGCCCTATTGGGACGCCCAGGTCGGACTTCGGACGGATGCGGCGCCCGACCTTCCCGGCGGCCAGGCCCACACCTTCCTCGCCGCCGGCGTGACGGGCCTGGCGCCCTATTTCGTCGCCACCCAGGCCCATCTCTTCCTGCGCGATGACGGCGCCCTGAGCGGCCGTCTGCGCTATGAGACCGACTGGCTGATCACCCAGCGCCTGATCCTGAAGCCGCGTCTGGAATTGAATGTAAGCGATCGCAATGATGCGATTGAGGGCTTGGGCAGCGGCCTTACCGATGCCAGTATCGACCTTCAAACCCGGTACGAAATCCGCCGGGAATTCGCCCCCTATGTCGATCTGTCCTATCGGCAAAAATTCGGCCAGACGGCAGACTATGCCCGCCTGCGCGACGAAAAACCAACGGAGACCCGGCTCAGTTTCGGCATTCGCTGGATGTTCTAAGCTTCACTTATCTTATCAGCAAAGGAGACTAACCATGAAAAAATTCAATCTGTTGCTCGCGTCCGTGACCTTGATTGGCGCGACGTTCGTGGCCAACGGCGCCAACGCCCACGCCAAGCTGCAAAGCGCGGTCCCGGCGGCCGGCTCGACGGTCGATTCGCCGTCTTCCATCATGCTGCACTTCAGCGAAAAGGTGGCGCCCAAGCTGTCCGGCTTCGACGTCAGCATGGGCGGCAGCATGAAGGTCGACGTTGCCCCCGTCGCCGATTCCAGCGGTACGATGTTGACCACGCCCGTCAAGGGCAAGCTGATGGCCGGCACCTACACGGTCAACTGGCACGCGGTGGCCAGCGACGACGGCCACCGGACCAGCGGCCAATATACTTTTGTCGTGAAGTAAGGAAGAATGGTGTCGTGAGGTAGGACGACGGGCATGTGGGTGGCAAGTCTTGCAAGGTTTCTGCAATATGCAGGCGCGACCGGTCTTTTCGGCGCGGCCCTGTTCTGCCTCACCTTGTTGCCGCCCAGTGGTCCGGCTTCGGCCGGCGCCCTGCGCTGGCCGAAGCCCCTGCTGATCGCCGGCAGCCTTCTGCTCTGCGTGGGGGCGCTGCTGTCGCTGGCGGCGCAGGCCGCGCTTATGAACGGGATTTCGATCGCCAAGCTCGACCTGCCGTCGGTGTCCGTGGTCGTGACCGACACCCAGTGGGGTCACGCCATGGCCGCGCGGATCGTCTTGAGTCTGATCACCCTCTTGACGGTTGCCGTCGTGACACCGTCGCGTCGACTTTGGCAAATAGCCTGCGCCCTCGGGATTATCCTTCTGGCCAGCTTCGCCTGGACCGGCCACGGCGCATCGACGGAAGGCGCTTGGGGCGTCGTTCATTTGCTTGCCGACATTGCGCATACGATCGCCGCCGGGGTGTGGCTGGGCGCGCTGTTGGCGTTTGTCGCCTTGCTTTTCCGGCCGACGGCGGCGGATGCGCCGCATCAAACCGCATTGTCCAACGCCTTGAAAAACTTCTCCGGGATCGGTTCCGCGCTGGTCGCGGTCCTCATCGTGTCCGGCCTGATCAACAGTGCCTTTCTTGTCGGCATCGCTCATCTGGCTCGGTTCTTCCAGACCGCCTATGGCATTGTGCTCACCGTCAAGGTCGTGGTCTTCGCCGGCATGTTGGGGCTCGCCGCCCTCAACCGCTATCGGCTGACACCGGCGCTGGACACGGCGGTCGGTGCCGGCGACACGATGCGCGCCCTCTCGGCGCTGCGCCGCAGCCTTGTCCTGGAAACGCTGGCGGGACTGGTCGTCCTCGCCCTGGTCGCCGCGCTCGGCATGATGGACCCGCCGGCGGCGCTATAGGGCGAGCCCCGACATCGAGGCTCGCCTTCAGCGCACGCACTTAGCTCAGATCACCGGCGGACGGGGCCAAGGCCCAGTCGAGCGCGAAGTCGGCGACGGCTTCCCAACCGGCTTCCCCGCAGGTGTAATGGCTGCGGCCCGGGAAGAGCCTGTAGGCCGTAATGGCCTCGGAATGCTTGACGTTCTTCTGGAAATTCTCGTGCTGCACCGCGTGGGGCAGGATGTGGTCATTCCCCCCGGCAATGAACAGCAGCGGCGCGCGGTCGTCATTGGCGAAATTATAGGTCGTCGAGGCATGGGGCGTGAAGTTCGCAAAGCCGCCCTGGAACAGGATGCGTCCCGGCACAGGCACGGCATAGCGATCATAGACCACCTTCGATTCCGCCTCACTCAGGTTATTGGTGAAGGCGTAGTGGAACTCCTTTTCGGTGATGGGGACCGCGTGATGGAGGTTCGCCGGATTGTGCAGCACCGGAAAGGTCGACTTGATTTCACTGAAGGGCAGCACCTTCACGCCCTTGACCGCGGCGCCGTCGATCGACACGCCTGCCGCGCCGAAACCGGCGTCGAGCAGAAGCTGGACAAAGGTCCCGCCAAACGAGTGCCCCATGATGATCGGGGGCGTGTCGAGGCCGGAAATGACCTCGGCCATATGATCGAACACTTCGCGCACGCCCAGATTGGCCAGGGCCGAGGCATCTCTGCGCAGCGCCTCGACACCCTCCGTCCCCGGCTCGATGCCGGGATAGCCGGGCGCGATGACCTTGAAGCCGCGCTGTTCGTAGCGCGTCACCCAGTGCTCCCAGGCCAACGGAGTCATCCAGAGGCCGTGAATAAGTACGACGGTATCGGGCTGCGTGTCTCGTTCCATCTATCCGCTCCAAAATCGTTGAGGCCCGCCGCCAAGTCCGGGGGCCGCCTGTGGTAAAGATCGGTAACCGGTTGCCATGGCGCAGACTCTGCGCAGGGCTCGAAAGTCGGGTCCGCTTGGCAAGCCACGCCTCGTAAGAGACGGTCTTTTCGGTAACGAGCTTTAATGACGGGCGCAACCGCCGGTGCAATCATTTCGGCGAATTGCGGAACGGGACGTCGGCCGCCGCGGGCCAGGAAAAGATCAACAATATTCGAAAAATCCGCCGGCGTGCACGCGCGCCAAGACCGCGGCCAAACAGAAACTGCCAACCGCTTCGGGCGCCTCAAGTTTGCCCCCCTTAGGGAAGCCAACGATCGCTTTGATTTTATTTAAGGAAAGTAGTGGTGGGTGGGCACGGACTCGAACCGTGGACCCGCTGATTAAGAGTCGCACTTATAACTATTGGATTTTATAAAATCTAAACGTTTGGCGCGAATCCGGCATAGGTTCTGGCACGGCTTGGCTGTCCAAGTTTATTAGATCCTCGAAAATTCGATTAGGCCGCCCTGGGGTACCCATATGTTACCCGCCGAAGATGACCAATATCGAGAACCATCTTTCTATAATATTAAAGTGTAAGTTCCGTTAGCAGTAGGAGGTGTCGCCACCATGAAAGCAGCCTGCGGCGGCGCCCCGATAGTGATAGAGTCTATTGTCGCCGATGTTACGACCGTACACGCCGTTGCATTAGTCACGCCAGCCGCCAACACAACATACGAGCAAACGGGATTGGCGTCTATATGAGGCATAAATATAAGATCTACTTGTGAACTCCAAGCGGCCCAATGCTTATCAATCCATCCCCCAAAGAAATCTAATTCCGGGATACTTAGCTTTTTCTTTTGTGCACGTTGAGCGCTCATGTGAAAAATGAATTCATTCAATTTCGAGAATCTATTTTCTCCAGGGGCCTTGTATCCAGCTGACGAAAATTCTTTAGCATTATACCCGTTAGTTTTGACGCCATTTGTCAGGAATTCGTACAAAGAACGCATGTGAACACAGCACGATTCAAACATAACATTCCATGCGGGCCCCGCCGGAATCGTGTGGATATGAAAAAACGCGTATTTCAGCATCATGCGCTCATAGGAAAGATGCTCGTCCAAATAAGCAATCATCTCTTTTTGAGTACGCTTAGAGCTGGAAGGCTTCGATCCAGACTGCATGTTTTTCTTTTTGCTCATTAGAATTCCCGATTTCGTGGCCGAATTTAAAACTACCGAAGGTAATCCCACCATCTACACATTTTAAATTTCGGAATATTGGCAACACCCGATCTCGCCCTCGATATTCAACGCCAAGGGACCTCACGAAAATTGCCCGCTTAGATCGGGGAAAGTACGATTAGAACGTGAAAAATCTTGTAATTTCGAAGGAGATCGGCGGGACTGACGAGATTGCGGCTTTGTGACATACAATCGAGATGCGCAAAAAGTTTTCAACCCGATCTATTGAAACCCTGCCCCTCCCGCCCGTCCGGCGTGTCGACTATTGGGATGAGCTACTTACGGGATTTGGCATACGCGTCTCCCCGTCCGGTAGGAAAACTTGGTTTGCCATGGGGCGCGTAAATGGCGAGCAAAAGCGCCACACCATCGGGACCTATCCAAGGATTGATCTTGCGAGTGCTCGTGAAGCGGCGCGAGATGTTCTCGGCCAGATGCAGCTCGGCACGTATGGCGCACCCTCTTCCGAGCCCGAAACGCCATTGACCTATGGCGAAGCCCGACGTGAGTACGTCGAGAAATACGCCAAGCCCAATACGCGTAGCTGGAAGGATACCGAACGCGCACTCGGCCAGTTCATCACCCTTGACAATCGACCGCTCGCCGACATCAAGCGCGGTGAAGTGGTTCGCATCCTCGATGCCATCATTGCGAAAGGCACTCCCACCAGCGCCAACCGCGCGGTGGCCGCCATAAAGGCGTTGTTCAATTGGGCGATCGATCGCGAGTTGACGGACCGCAATCCTATCGCCGGCCTGAAGCCCCCCGCAAAGGAGGTTTCGCGGGACCGGTTCCTATCTGACGATGAAATCACGGCGTTCTGGAGGGCATGCGAAGAACTACACCCGATTTTTGCAGGTTATTACCGCGTCCTCCTCCTGACCGGCCAGCGACGTGAGGAAACGGCGTGCATGACCTGGGCGTCGATTGATTTCGAACGCCGCACCTGGACGATTCCCGGCGCGCAAGCGAAAAACGGCCTTGCACATGAGGTGCCGCTATCATCCTCAGTCATTGAGATATTGAACGGCCTTCCCCGCTTCCTGTGTTCGGACCTTGTGTTTACGACCACGGGTGTAACGCCTATTTCTGGCTTCTCGAAAGTCCTGACGCAGATGCAGGTATCCATGGGCGTGTCGGATTGGCGGAATCACGACTTACGCCGAACCGCCGCCACCGGAATGTCGCGACTGCGCGTCCCGCAGCAAGTTGTTGAAAAGGTCTTGAACCACAAGACGGGCGTGATTTCAGGGATCGCGGCCGTGTACAATCGCCACGGTTACGATTTGGAAAAGCGCGAGGCGTTAGAAGAATGGGCTAAGCACATCCGCAAATTAGTCGTGGGTGTTTCAGCGATGGAGCGCGCCCATGTACGAAGCCAAAACCTCCGACTTGGGACTCGCGGAAGCAATTGATGTCGTCGGGCTTCATTTCTGCCCGAACGAGTGGCAGCAAACAGACGTCCTGAAGAATAAAAACCTTCGTGCTCAAGTTCTCGACAAATTTAAAGAAATCATGTCATCCGGCAAAGTGGCCTGCTGGTATGTGGATGACCATGATAAGCTTCAAGAAATAACACCCAGCGTCGCAACATCCGGCACGATTTCGATCGCTCCGATCCACGGTGCTTTTTCATTTGGTCGTGAAGGCCGTTGGTTTGCAGGCAAATTCAACAACGATGACCTGATAACCTATCTAAATGGCCAGAACGCGTCTGTCGCCGAGCCGACGTTTTCCGCAATCGAAGACTTCCTTAGATCCGCGATGGACCGCACGCCCGTCAATACCAAGAAGAGTTACTTTCTTGAACAGGTCAAGGCGCACTTTAACTCTTATCCTGGATTGCAGCGCCTGTCGGACAACAAGATACTTGGGGCGTGGAAAGTGGTGGTCGAAAAGCCACCGTACTCTGAGCGGGCAAGACGCGGCCGGCGCGTCGGCACTTAGCGCATTAATCACCGAGATATTCCACATTTATCTCCTTTATTAAGCGGCTGAATTTAATAGTATTTGTCTGCCTCCCGGAACCATGAGGAGGCACCAATGCCCATTCATACATCAAACGACGAGGCGCTTTTCAAAGTACCTTCGGCGGCTAATGCGACTACGTCGCGACCGACGATACTTCTAACCCGTGGTGACTTACGGGTCAGGGGGATAAGCTATTCCAACCCTCACCTGATCGATCTGGAGCGACGAGGCCGGTTTCCCCGCCGTGTCACCCTGAGCCCCGCCAAGGTCGCGTGGGTTGAGGCCGAAGTTGACTCGTGGCTCGCCGACCACCTCGCCTCTCGTCCTCTGCCGACGGCGGTGTCCCGATGACGCCCTTAAACATCACGATTGGAATGCGATCGAAAAACCTGCTCACGGCCGCCAAGGCCTACGTCAGGGCCGGCATCCCCGTGCTCGCTCTGTGGGGCGTGGACGACTATGGCCAATGTCGGTGTGGACGCGCAGACTGCGAGTCAGCGGGCAAGCATCCAATTACAGAAATGTTTCCGCATGGGTTCAAGAACGCCACCACCCAAATCGCCGATATCCGGCGTGTATGGAAGGCATACCCCGACGCCAACATCGGCCTCGTGCCATGCGACGACCTTTTCGTTATCGATCTCGACGCGAAGGGGAACACGCAAACTGGACGCCAACTCGCGTCCTATAACTTGCCGGAAACCGCTTTCGTGAAAACGGGGCGAGGCAAGCATTTCTACTATCACTGGCAAGGCGAAGGCCGTCCACCCAGGATCGCTAAAGTCGACTATCGCCACAGCGAGAAAGGATACCTTGTCGCTCCCCCGAGTTGGCATGCCTCGGGTGTCCGCTACCGCTGGCGTGGCGCGCGGGATGTCGCGACTATCCCCCCGTCGTTTTTTACGACCCTCGCCTACTTCGGGAAGGGCAATACAGCGATCAGGAAGACAACCCGGTATTTTGATCCCGACAACGCCAATGCCTCGGAGGTGGTGAAAAAATACCAAAGCCGCTTCTCCTATCATGTCGGACGCCTAATGACGCATGACAAGGTGCGCAGTCCTGACAGGTCGAAGTGCGTTTTCCTCATCGCCTCGTCGCTTTTTAAGGCGGGGGCATCAGATGACGAGGTCGCGGCCGTAGTCTGGCAAAGCCCCTACTTCCGCGGCAAGTGGGGACACGACTACGAAAAGCTTTTCGAGGAACTCACGCGCGTAAAACTGGCCATCGAAAGGGGCATGAAATGAGCGAGTCCCCGAAATTTATATCACTGGCGACGGTCGAGGCTCGCGAAATCGACTGGCTCTGGTCCCCCTATATCCCTCGCGGTTGCCTTACGATCTTCGAGGGTGATCCCGATGTCGGCAAATCCTATCTTGCAATGCATCTTTCGGCCCTGGTCACCACAGGTGGCCAGTTGCCGGATGGTCAAGAAATGGGGCGCGGGCGCGTCCTATACGTAACGTCAGAAGACGATGCCGGGATTACGATTCGCCCCCGAATCGAAGCGATGGGCGGAGACGTCAACCGCGTCCGGGTTCTCGAAGGCCTATTGACTTTCACTGACGAAGGGCTCGACCTCTTGGACAAAGAGATGCGAAGGCGGCCCGCCGATCTTGTCATTTTCGACACTTTGTTTTCGTTCCTGCCCGACGGCGTCGACCTTGGCAAACCGAGCGCGGTTCGTGCCCAGTTGCACGCCCTAGAAAAGGTATTTAAACCCCATGACTGCGCCGTTTTGCTTATTCGTCACTGGACAAAGGGGAGCAAGGGCAAAGCAATCTATCGCGGCGGCGGCCTAATTGATTTTATCGGCGTGGCTAGAACAGCGCTGGCTGTCGCAAAACACCCGGAAGACCCGGATCTGAGAGTTCTTGCCCAGGTGAAGAACAATATCGGCCCTAGGGGCGATAGCCGTGTTTTCAAGATACTCGGGCGTGGGGAAAGTATGCCCGTGATAAAGTGGGAAGGTACGACAGATCTTAGCGCCGACGATTTGGAAGGCGCCGTTGGTCTGCCGGAAAAGCCTATCGATGAAGCGGAAACCTTCCTACAGAAACAGCTTCGAGGCGGGGCAAAAGCGGCGGCTGAGATTCTGCGAATTGCAGAGAGTTATTCCATCTCCAAGCGCACTATCGACCGCGCCAAGCAATCTCTGGGCGTCAAAAGCGCCAAAAATAAAGGCGGCTGGTACTGGAGTTTACCGACCTCCAGCTAAAAAGCCCCTCTGGCGCTCTCGGCAATATCGCCAAGGGCGCCATTTTTTCTCCTCAAACTTGGCGCTATTGCCTCCATGATCGCCAAATTCCCGAGCGAAGTTCTGGCGTTCTTGGCGTCCTTGGAGAAATTCCCCCCAATTTTGCGGCCGCAAAGGCTCCGCCGTTCAGGGGGAAAGTGAAAATAATATACAAATTATGCTGTTTTTTTGCGTTCCTGCGCGAGAGCCCGCGCGCGTACGTAAAGCAACCGCCACTTAGTCTGGAGATTTTAGGCGGTGACAGCGACACACGCACTCAGTCGGCGCATTCGCCGTAAACAAAACCTCCATCCCTATCGCCACTAGACAGGAATGCCCGGATCGGTTTGCTGGACCCGCTGATTATCAAACACACCGTCGGCAATGCTTTCGGGCAAGCCCGGATTCATCGATTGGCGAGCGACGACGGTCCCGTGCGGGCATTGGGTAACAATTCCCGGCAACATAAGGCCCCAGACACACGCGGGTGGCGAAGCCAATATGCTCGCAACGGGCCGTAGATGGTTTCGCAGCGGCGACTTTGAATTTTTCGCCTAACGGGCACACGAGAAACCTCAATTTGAAAACGTGCGCTCCTACGGGGCTCGGATAGCCGACGCGGGTTCTCCTCGCCTATGCAATTGATACTGCCATCTCATGCCCCATAGTGGCGCTACCGCCGATCCTGACGACGATCTTATCTCCCTGACGCCTGGACCGTGAGCGGCTGCTTTCGAAATCCACTGTGCTCGCCAGCACGATCGACGGCGCCGTGACGCGCCAAACATTTGCCAAATCGCCCTCAGCAGGCCCACGGGCGGCGTTTAACATCGAATTCGAGTGTTGACGCCCGGCGAGCGCGTCGATCAAAAACCCGGCGCAAATTTTATTCTATCGCGTCAGCGTCTCGACTGACCATGCACGGCACCTGAGGTCGAAAATGTGGAGCATGGCTTGTCACCTGCGCGCCCTTTGCGAACATCAAAGGAAGTGCTTAGGGGTTCGCGATGTGCAGAAAGTACTGAATTCTTTCATTGCAATGAAAAATGGACCACGCGATATCAATAATCGCCGATATAAACGATACCCCTAATGAAATATAAGCAAAAATGAAACCAATATTAACATCCTGAATGGGATGTTTCCTCAAAAGTCCAAGCCATATGCTCGGCTCCTCGGCGCACATCGACATGGTTATTATTTTTTTGTCCTCTGGCGTGTCTATCTGGGCGACAGATTCCTGAGAGAAGTACGCACAAATCTTATCCTTCAGTCTGGAACTCAATATTACCGTGGAGACGAACGAATTGTCATCTAGTCGTCCGTCAGGGAAGGCCTTTCCACTGTTCTGCTTAATAGCAGTAGCGGGTATGGTCGCTATCTTCTCTTCGATTTTTCCAAAAATATTTTTGCGTCTATAAGGTATAGAGAGCCTTACACCCTTGTTTTTGTAAACTATTACCGACCCGCTATCGTCAAATAAATTATTATAAGCATCGGTTGTTAGGCAAATTACGGTATCTTGAGCGGGAAACGTGCCCTCAATTTTGACGACATATTTCCGCGGCGTCAGCATATCAAATGCCAACTTAGTTCCCGTAGCCTTGGCGAACCAGGAATCAACCTTCGCAATCTCACCATTCACCCTGGCATACGCCAAGCCGATTGCGTCAATATGGTTCCCGTCGTGCATTGCCGCCCCTCTCAATGCCGGAACGTTAACCGCGCCATTGAAAGTTGGCAAGTTGCATGCGAAATCGCCCGATTGCATCCGACGTCAGATTTTCAACCCTCACCCGATCCAGCTCAGAGCAATTCCGTTCATGGGCCAATTGCGGACCATTGACCGGCGCGGCCGCGACGCCTCAGCCTTCCAGCTCCGCCCTCGAGTATCCAACTGTGACGCCAATGCTATTCGAAGGTCATTCGGAATTGCAGACCGGCATTAATCCGTGGCGCTCGACGTGTTCCCAGATTAGACGTCGCTCAACGTATTGAATATATGCGTAAAGCACGTCAGGATCACGGTTGACCGCGCGAGGCACGTGAACCTCGACGGCAAGATCGGCGACATCATTGCCGAACAGCTCGTGAAAAGTGACGCCGCCGGCGTGCCCTTTTCTACCGGTCGTGGCAGATCGGTTGAAATCGCGAATACGCTCACGCAGCCCGCCCTCGCCCCAAGTCTTACCATAATACACGATGTCGCCCGACTTGCGGATGCAATAGATGCCAGGCTCTGGCGGTAATGCGTCGCGCCGATCCCATGGGAGGCATTCGGTAAAGTGAATATTGATCATTTCCACCCCGAGCCGCGAGCGCCCTCGCGTTCCATGACTGGAGATCGGGGTGTTGGAAAACCGTGCAAGACGGTCCCTGCAGCCTTTAGCCAAGGGCCTGTTGCATACGCCACAGGCACCCCGACCATAGGTCAAGGTCGCCGCCAGAAGATCCGGCAGCATTATCTTGCAAAGGGGTTTCCACGCCCCAACACGACCGCGTCTGCCATGTCGATTCGAGAGATAGCAGCAACGGCGTAACCTCGGAAGTGGGCGCAGCCTTGTTATTCCATGCGCTCGCCCGTCTACGTGTTAAAAGGTACGACTTGGCGTATTTCCGCTGCGAAAAGACCGGTTCGACAAAATCTGGATTTTGGAACTGAGGCCTGGGATTATTCCTGACAAGCCGAAAGCCATCGTCTTATTGAAATGATCGTCCAAGAAGGAGGGACGATCATGACGACTGAAACAAAGTCCAAAGCTGTCGAGCCAGAGCTGCTTCCCCTCAAGACGCTCTGCAATGAGCTGAACATAGATCCGCGCCTGGCACGGGAGAAGCTGCGTATCGCGGTCCGTGACCAGAAGAAATATCCGGAGCTGGCGAAAGCGCATAAACCACGCACATCGTGGGAATGGCCTAAAGGCTCAGCCCTGGAAAAAGAAGCTCGTTCGGTTTTGTTGTCTTAGGGGCCCGCGATGACAAATTGCAGCAACCACGTAGAAAAGCACGGCCCTGATTCGGCACGAGGGCGGCACGTAGGCAAAGGCCTTTCGAAGGTCGACTATGTGATCACCTGTGCACTGACAATACTCGCTGGACTCGCTGGACTTGTCTGCACCGGCGGTTCGAATGACCCCGTCAGCTTTACGATAGCGTGCGCCACGCTGGCCGCAGCACTCTCAATCTGGGCGACCATCGACAACTATGCGCGCAAGATCGAATTGCGTCTGATCGACATCCAAAGAGCACTTGAAACCGAATGAGATCCTGGGCGGCAACGCGCCGCCCAGCCTTTCGTTGAGCAAGAAAATGATGAACTTCGGCGATCTTGAACGAGCCCACCTGACGCTTGCTTTCCTCCGGCAAATGCCCGCCGCGCTCGACGTGAAAATCGCCTACCGTCCAGCTCGTGAGCAAATCTCGGCCATGGTTTTATCTTTACACAATACAGTTCGCCGCTACACCTTCCAAATAGGTTCAGACGATGATTGCTACCTCTTCGTGAACGATGAAGACATTACAGACATTATAGCCGTTGAGTCGCTTCCTGCGTCTCTGCTCTATACTATCGATTAATTTGCGGCCGCCGACGCCTACCACCAATACAAAAACTGTAGCTCGAGGTGAGGTTCGGCCTTAGACCTGCTCAACGCAGACTCTCGAATCACTCGCGGCTGCCGACAGCGATAATATCTGATGTGGGAAAGCCGTGATCGGCAGCAAGGCACTCAACAAGTAATTGTATTTTAGAGTTTTTGCCGGTAATTCTCGCCCAGCGGAGGATATCCTATGGCGCCAGACCAGTTGCAAGACCTCGTGAAAGCCAAAGTGGCGAACCTGCGACCAAAGCTGCTCGACTTGAGTCGCCGAAATCCCCTGCTGTCGACGAGCTTCAGCTTGAAATCCAATTCCCTCATCCGGGTCGTCGATGAATTGCCTGATGTGTTGTTTTACAAATTGAACAACGGGCAAAAGATGCGGATCGTCCCACTTCCTGACATTGATGACGATCCAAAGGATGAGGGAGCATCGGCATTCCGGAATGCTGTGAGTAACGCTCGTATTACAGACGACGTTTATCTTGCAGAATTGGAGGCCGTTGATACGGATGCTGACGACTACCTTGATCAGATGCGGACAATCGAGCGCGCACTAAAAGATCGCGTCCGTGACGAACTGGGGATGGAAATCAGACCCAATAGGACGCAAATCAACCTTATCCAGCACGCGCGCAATAATGGGATAACGCCGTCCTACGATCTGCCATTACCTTCTGTGAGACATCAAGATGGCAGACATAGCGATAGTGATATCCAGACTTTACTATTACCGAAAGATTTAGAACGGAAGCTAGACGCCATCAATTCAAAATGCCGAACCTGGATTCAGGAGACCGGAATAAATGTCCTGCACATCGGCTATGGCTTCCTAGAATGGTCAGAGCCCAATCAGCCGAAAACAGCGTTCGCGCCGCTGCTATTGGCCGGCGTAGAAATCGAAAAGGTAAGGACCCAAAATGGCAGTCAATATTGGCTTACCGGGGTTGATGAGGAACCGGAAATCAATGCGGTACTGCACGAAAAGCTGAAGTTGGAATTCGGCGTGCAAATGCCCGAGTGGGACGGGGCCTCGGTTGAAAATTACTTTGCGGAAATAGCCTCGCTTGCCCCCAAAGGCCTGGTCTGGAAGGTGCGTCGTCAAGTCGTTGTCGGTGTCTTTCCGTCGGCAAAAATGGCGATGTACTATGACTTAGACCCAATAAATCCCTTGGTCTCAACGAGCCCGTTGGTCAGCGACCTCTTGGGCGGTACTGACAACGGCGCCGCTTCGCCCTTTGCCGAAGAGTATAACGTCGACGAACCCGACATCGAAAAGCATGTCCCATTGGTCGTCCTGGAAGCCGATTCATCGCAATTTAGTACGCTCGTGGACATCGGTCGTGGTCAGAATGTAGCCGTCGAAGGTCCGCCAGGCACGGGCAAATCGCAAACGATTGTCAATGCGATCGCTGTAGCGCTGGCGAGCAACAAAAAGGTTCTTTTCGTCGCCGAAAAGCTTGCAGCGCTGAACGTCGTCAAGTCGCGGCTGGAAGCCTGCGGCCTTGGCGAGTATCTTTTGCCTCTACAAGCTGACCGGTCGACCCGCGAGCAGGTTATTGCCTCCGTGCGTGAGCGCGTTGAGATGGAGCTTCCGCACCCGAACCGAGATTTCGCTGCACGTATCGCCGAATACCGCCAAATCAGGTCAGACCTTGCCGGCTATATTGACGTACTGACCTCCGTGGAGCCGGGCACGGATATGACCGTGCACGAAATTCTTGGCAAAGGGATCGCTACCTCGCCTGCATTAGACGACATCCCTATCTCCGTTCTCTCGGATTGTTCTGTCTCACCGACGTTTCTAAATCGGCTCGGGTTTGGCCGCCTACGAACGATAGCCCAGGGTGTTGAAGACGCGCACAACGACCGGATTAACTCTTCCACGATCTGGCGTGACACCAAGTTAACCGATCCAGATCGGTTCACGGTCGAAGATGCTTGCGAGAGTGCGCGGCAGGCGTCGATCGCATTTCGAGAGTTCGCAGACGCGCGATCTTCTTTACCGGATTTCGGGCTTGGCAAAGGGACCAAAATTGCCGAACTGGTTATTTTAACGAAGCTTCTGCGGAGCCATTCCGCTTTGCCTCAGGATGCCCGAGGCGCGGCGTTTGCTTTGCTCGACACAGCCACATTCCAACATGTGTCTCACTTCATTAACGCGTGCGCTTCTTTCGTAGAGGAAGATAAGGCGTTGCGCGCGTTGCTTTCGCGTAACGCGGATGAAGATGTCCTCAGTACCGTCGACGAGGTCACTACAATAGCCATCGAAGCTGCGCTCGATACCATTGATATCGCTAAGCTCGAAGCAGACCTGCAATTTGCACGTAACGCCCTAGCGTCAGCTCGGGCTGGCTGCGAACTCATTAGACCGCTAGTTCGACAAAACCCCGAAGCCGGCAAATGGCGCTTCAAAGACATTGCAAGTGCGCACCAAATTGTACAAGCAGCAGGCCGCCTTGCATTGTCGCTCCGAACGCCACAGATGGGCGAACCAAGTTCCCTAGCAATATTGACCGAACTCTGCGCCACTGGCCGCGCCCTACAAAGTCGAAAGAAGGAGTTGGGAAAACGGGCGACTATACCGTCCGATATCTCCGCCGACGTCTTGGCAGGCGATGCCGCAGTAATCCGTTCGGCCGGAGTGTTTAGTTTTCTGTCATCCAATTACCGCAGCGCTATCGGTCGCGCTCGCACCCTTTCGCTCGCAGAAAACCCTACCAAAGCGACCACCGTTGCACTTCTTGACGCAGTGGCGTCATTCAGAAGAGACGAACAAACATTTTCAATGAGTCCTCAGACCACAGCCGTTTTTGGGTTGCACTTCCGGGGTATTGACACAGACTTTGGGCCATTTGAAGCCGTGGCCGCATATTTCACATCAGTTAATTCGACACTCGGCACGCCCGATTGCCGTTCGCTGCGCAATTTTCTGAGATCTGCTGATCTGGACGAGCTTGAGTTGTTACCCGCAATTCCATCGCTCCCGCCGGTCGAAATTTTTGACGAATTGGAAGGCGACATCAAGACTGCTGAGGCTGAGATCGGCATTTTGAGCGACGCCATCGGGAAGCTAAAGCGATTGGTGGACGTGTTTGTATCTCCAGCCAACATCGCACCAAAATCGCTTTCAACTCTCGCAGCGCGCATTCGAGAATTTCTGGCGCAAAGTTCTAACCTTGCCGCGAACGACGTCGTCAGATCAATTTGCAATGACAACTTCCAAGGCGCTCAAACTGATACCGCCCACCTCAAAATAGCATGCGAATGGGCGAAGGAAGCGATGCCAGAGTCGGAATCGGTCAGGGCCATATCGCAATCCGGTCGACTTGAGGGAGCAATCGCCAAATTAGAGAGCATTGTGGAGATGGCAGAACGCTGCAGGGCGTTGCTGAACCGTACGTGTGAAGTTTCAAAAACACCCTCCGAGGCCTTCACCAGCGGTCGCGATGCCGTGGCCATTTCCGAAGTCCTACGCGCTGCCGCCAATGACAGCGACGGGCTTTTCAAGCATGCAAAATTTGCAACCGCAATGGTTTCCATAGACGGAGCGGGCGTTGATGCCGTCGTTTCGCACCTGGTGCAGGCTGGAGAAACGCTTGAACATTTCGCAGATAAACTTGAAGCAATTGCCGCGCGGTCTCTTGGTCGCCGCATGTACGCCATCCATGGCTCTGCGCTCGCCAAATATACTGGACGCACCCTAAACGAGTTGCGTTCAGCCCTTGCGAAAAAAGATCGTCAGATTATCGAAATGTCGCGCGAGCAATTGCGTCATCATCTTCACCGTAATAGCCGCCCACCAAGAGGCAATGGTGTCGGGAAACGGTCCACCTGGACACAGATGGCACTGATCGAGAATGAAATTGCAAAGCAGCAGCGGTTTGTCCCTGTTCGCGACTTAACCGACCGAGCTGGTGTCGCGCTGTTGGAATTGAAGCCCTGCTGGATGATGTCACCGTTAGCGGTGGCGCAATATATCAAAAAAGGCGCCGTCCAATTCGACCTTTGCCTAATCGACGAGGCGTCGCAGATGCCACCCGAAGCCGCGCTAGGTGCCCTGCTACGATCAAAGCAAGTCGTCGTCGTGGGAGATACCAATCAGCTCCCGCCCAGCAACTTCTTTAAAAAGACTTTTGACGACACCGGCGTTGATGAAGATGAGACAGTTATCGACGAATCCGTCTTGGAAATGGCCAAAGGTACCTATCGGCCATCGCGACGCCTTCGGTGGCACTACCGCTCGCGACATTCCGGACTGATCAAGTTTTCGAACCGGATGATTTATCAGGACAACCTCGTCGTCTTTCCGTCCGCGACAGAATCGCTATCCCGGATGGGTGTTGAATTCCGCGCGGTGAACGGCTTTTACAAATCGGGAACGAATCCCGTCGAAGCACGTGCGATGGTGGAAGCTGTTTTGGATTTTATGCGAACCGACTCAGGCCGTTCGCTTGGTATCGTCACACTGAATCAAGCACAGCAGGCTTTGATAAGTGAAGAGTTTGAGTACGCGTTAAGCACGGATAACCACGCGGCCACTTATGTTGAGAAATGGAAAGCCCATAGGGACGGTCTAGAATACTTTTTCATCAAGAACCTGGAAAACGTCCAGGGTGACGAGCGGGACGTTATATTCATCGGCACCGTTTACGGCCCCGAAACCCAGGGCGGTAGAGTTATGCAACGATTCGGGCCGATCAACGGCTTGGCCGGAAAACGCAGACTGAACGTCCTATTCTCGCGCGCGAAGGAAAAAATTGTTACCTTTTCCTCGATGAATGCGAGCGACATTATTGCTGAAGATGGCGGCAACCAGGGCGCCTATATGCTCAAGCGTTGGCTCGAATATAGCGCAACGGGCGTTCTGGAGGCCGGCGTCCCTCAGGAACGCGAACCTGACTCCGATTTTGAGATTTTTGTTATAGATCAAATTAGGGCCTTGGGATGTGAACCGGTGCCCCAAGTCGGCGTGGCTGGCTATTTTGTCGATATTGGCGTGAGGCATCCCAACTGGCCCCACGGATTTATCCTTGGCGTTGAATGCGACGGCGCAAGCTATCATTCAGCAAAATCGGCGCGAGATCGCGATCGGCTCCGGCAGGAAGTCCTGGAAGGCCTGGGATGGAAACTGCATCGGATATGGTCGACCGACTGGTTTAACGACTCCCGATCTGAGGCGGAACGCTTGCGCGCCGTCATTTCAGATCGGATGGCTGAACTGAAAAGGAAGGAGGGCGACTATGTTCAAAAGCCGATTAAATCCGACGCGGGCCATCGGTCGGAGATTGTTGTTGAGCGTAGCTCGATTGTGTTGCCTACCAAACCAATAGTTGCTTCCAAAGGTCACAAAGGTGTCGACGTGGGGGATACGGTACGCATTCGCTACCTCTCCGATGATCAAAAGATTATTCAAGTGACGATCAGCAGCGGCGTGAGCAACACTGCTGACGGAGTCGTAAATCACGAAGCTCCTATTGCTCAAGCTTTACTAGGAGCGGAAGAAGGTGAACAGGTGGAAATCCTTGTTGGCAGTTACGTGAAACCAGCCGTCGTCGAAAGGATTATCAAGGCGTAAATTATACCGAGGTCTAGGTCGTTACATGGCCCCACGGCTATCATTTGTGTTTCCTGTCGTCCCAGTTATCGCCCTTCATCGGAAATCGAGCCCCGCTGGCGGCGATTCTTGTGTTGCCAATAACAGACATGCTGTCACCACGAGCTATCGGGCAAAAGTGGCGGTTATTAATTGTACGGACGCCAAGTCGTCC
>OUWB010000774.1_pt2 | contig 20609 bp, 20 predicted proteins | sample 1779821 | NCBI WGS metagenome assembly OUWB01 (sample SAMEA3914806, study PRJEB12502) | metagenome | biome: forest; material: soil | place: Canada | collected 2011-08-03 | depth 0.1 m
GCCTCATAGGCCAGGTCCATCTGCTGCCAGGTCTTTTCGATCTGGTTGGTGTTGATCCACTTGTAGTTCCGCGGTCCGCCGACATAGTCGAAGTGATAGTAGATGCCGTAGCCGCCGGCCCGCGGCTTGGCGGTCAGGTCCGGCAGACGGCGCAGATTACCCCAATTGTCGTCGGAGAACAGCAGGGTGACGTCGTCGGGCACCTTCATGCCGTGGTCGTAATAGTCCTGGACCTCCTTGTAGAGCGCCCAGACCTGCGGCGTCTGATCCGCCGGCTTGCCGGTCACGTCGGCGATGATCTGGCGCTGGTCGGCGACGATCTGCTCCAGCAACGACGTCGCCGTGCCCTCGCTCATCGGCTTGTCGCCGTCCCCGCGCATGCCGACGGTCACGACATAGTCGTGCCCCTTGGCGCGTTCCATGCCGCCCTTCCAGAAGGCGCGCAGGTTAGCCGCATTGGTCGTATAATCCCAGGCGCCGCCGGTGATGCCGCTGTCGAGATGGCGGTGCCATTCGGCCTGGGCGCGCGTCATCGGCTCGTGGTGCGAAGTACCGAGCACCACGCCATATTCGTCGGCCGTATCCAGGCTTTGCGGATCGTCATCGGCGATCGAACGGCCCCACATGGCCGGCCACAGATAATCGCCCTTCAGCCGCAGCAAAAGCTCGAAGACGTGGGCATAGGCCTGGTGATTGACGCCGCCGAACTTTTCCTTGGCCCAGCCGCCGAAGGCCGGATCCTCGTCATTGATGAAGAAGCCGCGATACTTGACCTGTGGCCGGTCGCTGGCCACGCCCTCGCCGACCGAAACCTCGTCATGATGGGTCACCGGCACGTCGGCCCACCAGTACCAGGGCGAGACGCCGATGCGCGCCGACAAGTCGTAGGCGCCGAAGATGGCGCCGCGCCTGTCCGAACCGACAATGACCAGGGCCTTGTCGATGCCCGGCAGGGGATGATCGACCACCGCCTGCTCATAGGCTTCCCACTGGCCGGTAATGGCATCGACCTTGAGCTTGCCTGAGGCAATCAGGCTGTCGATCACTGGCGAATGACCGACCTCGCCGACGATGACCACGTCGCCGGTGACGCCGCTCAGATCGTGGATGACGGCGGGCGCCGCACCCGACACCTTTTGAAGGTCCGAGGCAAAGTCCACCGCCACGCGCGCCACCGGCCGCTCGGCGTCACGGTCGACATAGACCGGAGCCGGCTTGCCGCCGTGGATCAGAGGAAACCCCGACGCATCGGGCTTGAAGTCGACCGCCAAAGCGGCGGTCATCACCAGGGCTGCGATCATGGGTCCTCAGTTTATGAAAGGCCGGGCTAAACCGGCTTGGTTAGGGCAATCCGCACGGCTTCCAGCAGCACCGGCTCCATGACGGCATAGCCGGCCGGCCCCGGATGGACGCTGTCGCCATGCCAGCCGAGGTCGGAGCGCAGGCCGCCATCGGGGCCCTGCAGCACCGGCCAGTAGTCGCAATAGGTCAGCTTCTGCTCGGCGCAGGTCGACTTGATCCAGGCATTGAGCGTCTTGATGGTATCGAGTTGGTTGCCGCGATAGGGCTTCCACGAAAAGCTGGTCGCCGGCGGCACCGAGGCCAGGACGACGCGGATGCCGTTGGCCTTGGCCAGGGTCACCATGGCCTGCAGGTTGCCGGCCGTGGTTGCGAAATCGTACGGGTCCTGGTTCTCGGCAATGTCATTGGTGCCGGCCATGATGTGCACGACCTCGGGCTTCAACGCGATAACCTCGGGCGTAAAGCGGATCAGCATCTGCGCCGTCACTTGGCCGGAAATGCCGCGGCCGATCATGCCGTGGGTCTCGAAGAAGTTGCCGTTGTTGAACTGGGGATTGGCCCAGTTGTCGGTGATCGAATCGCCCATCATCACCACGCGCCGCGAGGCGGCGGGCGCCGCCACGGCCGTGGCATTGGCCTGGTGATAGCGCTTGAGATTCGGCCAGTCGATATTGGCGACTTGAGGCAGTTGAGCCGCCGCCACGGGCGCGACCGACTGGGGGACGCGCGCCGCCGCATCGCGGGCTTCCGGCGGGGCTATGGGGCTGGCATCCGAACCCGAGGTCTGCGGCGTCGCAGCCTGGGCCAGGGCATTACCTGCTGCGACCGCACCCCCGGCCAGCACCACACCGGCCGTCAGAAATTTACGCCTGTCCATACATCTCTCCGAACTTTAACGAAATTAGGCGACCGTCAACTTGGCGGTCTTCAGGTCCACGCTATTCGGTCCGGAGAAAATGGTAAAGGTACCCGGTTCCACGACGCGCTGCATGTCGACATTATAGAACCAGAGATCCGACGGTTTGATGTTGAAGATGACGATTTGCTTGTCACCCGGATTGAGGGTCAGGCGCTTGAAGTGCTTGAGCTCCAGCAGCGGGCGGGTGACCGAGCTGAAATCGTCGCGGATATAGAGCTGTACCACCTCGTCGCCCTTGACCTTGCCGGTATTGGTGACCTCGACCGAGACCTGGACCGAATCCCCGGTGCCGATCGTCGACTTGGCCAGCATCGGCTCGGAAATCTCGAAGGTCGTATAGGAAAGCCCGTAGCCGAACGGATAGAGCGGCTTGGTGGTGCCGTCGAGATAGCCGCGGCGCGCCGACGGCTTGTAATTATAATAGATCGGCAGCTGCCCGACGTTATGCGCGATCGACACCGGCAGCTTGCCGCCCGGATTGGCCCGGCCGAACAGGATGTCGGCGGCGGCATTGCCGGTTTCCTGGCCCATGTACCAGCCCTCGATCAGGGCGTCGGCCTTTTCGGCCAGCAGGTTGACCGACAAGGGCCGGCCATTGAGCAGGAAGACGACCGTCGGTTTGCCAAGCGCGAAGATACGCGCCGCCAGGTCGTTCTGGCGGCCGATCAGGTCGAGCGACTGGCGGTCGCCCATATGGTTGTCGGCCCAGGCCTCGCGGCTGGTCATTTCGTTGTCGCCCAGCACCATCAGGATCGTATCGGCCGACTTGGCCGCCTCGACCGCCTCGGCAATCAGCTTGTCATTGACGTCATCGGGGGTGAAGTGGATCTCGTCCTGGCCCCAGATGCGTTCCTCGGTCAGCCGCACCGCCTCGCGATAGTCGACGCTGAAGCCCTGGGCCTTGCCCTCTGCCGTGACACCGTCGAGGATCGAGACGACATGGCGCGGCACATCGGAATAGCCGCCGATCGGCGTGTTGCGGGCGTGCGTCCCCAGCACCAGCAGCTTGCCGACCTTCTTGCCGTCGAGCGGCAGAAGCCCCTTATCGTTCTTGAGCAAGACCACCGTCTTGGTCGCCGCTTCGCGCGCCAGGGCGACCGCTTCCGGCGTCGCCGTCAAGCTGTCGGCTTTCGACGCATCGACATAAGGCGTTTCGAACGCCCCGCTGAGGAACTTGACCTCCAGAATGCGGCGCACCGGCACGTCGATCTCAGCCTCGGTGACACGGCCGGCCTTAACCAGCTCCAGCAGCTTCGGATAGGCCGCCGTGTCCGGAGTTTCGATGTCGACGCCGGCCTTGATGGCGCGATAGGCGGCCTCGGTCAGGTCGGGGATCAGGTGGTGGCGCGTGATCAGTTCGTTGATGGCGAAATAGTCGGAGACCGTCACGCCCTTGAAGCCCCACTCGTTGCGCAGAATGGTGGTCAGAAGCCACTTGTTGGCGTGCGACGGCACGCCGTCGATTTCATTGTACGACGGCATGACCGCACGCACATTGGTTTCCTTGATGATTTTTTCGAACGGCGGGAAGAAGTCCTCGCGCAGGTCGCGCTCACCGACCTCGGCCGGGCCGACATTGGTGCCGTTTTCCGGTTGGCCGTGGCCGGTCATATGCTTCAACGTGGTGAACACCTTGTCCGGCGCCAACGGCAGGGTCTCGCCCTGGAAGCCCAGAACGGCCGCCTTGCCCATCTCGCCGCACAGGTGCGGATCTTCACCATAGGTTTCCTCGATCCGGCCCCAGCGCGGCTCGCGCGCCACGTCGACGACCGGTGCCAACACGTGGTTGCAGCCGCGGGCCCGGGCTTCCTTGGCGGCGACGGCGAAGATGCGCGTCGCGGTCGCCGGATCGAAGGACGAGGCCAGGCCGATGGCTTGCGGGAAGGAGGTCGCGTCACGGGCGACGAAGCCGTGCAGGCTTTCCTCGTGCATGATCATCGGGATGCCGAGCCGCGTGCCTTCGACGGCCCACTTTTGCATGGCGTTGATCAGGGTCGCCGCCTCAAAGGCATTGCGGTTGGGCTGAGCGCCCGTATCGCCGGCGCCGGTGACGGCGGTCACGCCGACGCGATCGCCCGGACGCGCGATCATGCCGATGCCGTTGGGCCAGGCCTTCTGCGCCTTGGCGAGATCGAAATTGCCCTTGTCGTCGAGAATGGTGCTCTTCTGCTGCCACAGGCATTCCATCTGGGCGACCTTTTCCTCCAGCGTCATGCGCTTGATGAGGTCGTCGACGCGGGCAGACACCGCCGCCGTCGCATCCTTGTAGACCGCCTTGTTCCCCGCCGCGGCCTTGGCTTTCGCGGCCTTGGTCTTCGCGGACACGGCGCCCGCGGCAACGCCGAGCGCCAGGGTAGAAGCTCCGAACGTACGGCGCGTCAGACGGTTGGACATGATTTCGCTTCCCTGTTAGACCCTTATGCGGGTTCGGTTGTCATGGTCCTGTTATCACCACAGGATTGGTTTGACCATTGATCTATACGGCTTTCGCCCGTATGAAAAGACCCTAATGATAGCGGTACCAGAGATTCAAGCCGCGCCGACAGGAACAGGATGATCCCATGCTTGACCGCCGCCACCTGCTGACAGCCATGGCCGCAACCCCGGCCCTCACCACCCTCCCGGCCTGGGCCGATACGCCGCCCCTGACCGGTCCGGCCCTGAAGGATTTGGCGGCCGCCAAGGGCATGCGATTCGGCGTCGCCGCCGGTCTCGACGATAGCCTTCTCAAGCCCGAGGTGGTGGCCATTATCGAGCGCGAATGCAATCTGCTGGTGCCCGAAAACGAGCTGAAGATGTATGTAACGCATACGACCCCGACCGACTACAATTTCGGGCCGGGCGACCAGATCCTGAGGTTCTGCGAAGATCACCGCATCGCCATGCGCGGCCACAACCTCTATTGGGCCAAGGACCAATATACGCCAAAATGGCTGGTCAATTACGATTTCGGCGCCCAGCCCGCGCTGGCCGCGGAAAAGCTGCTGCGCGCCTATGTCGGCACCGTTTGCGACCACTTCGGCACCAAGCTCGTCTCCTGGGACGTCGTCAACGAAGCCGTCAACGAGCAGACCGGCAATGTCAGAAACTGTGTCTTCACCCGGGCCCTCGGCGTCGAGGGCCTGGGCATCGCCTTCCTGGCGGCGCGCGAGCACCTGCCGAACACGCAACTGGTCTATAACGACTATATGAACTGGGAAGCCGGCGACGAAGCCCACCGCGACGGCGTGCTCAGCCTGCTGCGCTGGTTCCGCAAGCACAATATCCCGGTCGACGCGCTGGGCCTGCAAAGCCATATGGGCACCGATCACGACCTGTCGGCCGGCCAGCCGGCGGCGTGGAAAGCCTTCCTCGATGAGGTCACCGGCATGGGCTATGACCTGTTGATCACCGAGTTCGACGTCAGCGACAAGAATATCAAGGCCGACATCCCGACGCGCGACGCCAAGGTCGCCGAAGTGGCCAAGGCCTATCTCGATGTGACCTTGAACTACAAACAGGTGAAAGACATGCTGTGCTGGGGCCTGGACGACAAATATTCCTGGCTTCAGGGTTTCTCGAAACGTGACGACGGCCTGCGCCTACGGCCGACGCCCTATGACGACGACTTCCGTCCCAAACCGTTGCGTGACGCCATAGCCGCGGCCTTGAGCGCAGCGCCGGCGAGATAAGGGTTGTCACAGGACCGTCACGGACACTTTTCAAAAGTGGATTTTTGTGTTTTCCTTCTTAAACAAAACAAAAAATAGTATTCGGAGGAACCCATGAAGACCTTGACCGCGGCGGCGGCCCTGCTCGCCTTTTCTCTTTTCCCAATGACCGTGCATGCCCAGAGTGACGATATTCTGAAGCATCTCGTCAACAGTCCCAGCGCGGGCTCGTGGATCGCCTACGGCAATCAGAGCAACAAGCCGGTCAAGGACGCAAGCGTCCAGGGCGGCGCGGCCTTCGAGGTCCAGGTGACCAGCCCCGGCCCCCAAGTCTATACCACGGCCGCCCAGCAGGATATCACCGCGCCGATCAAGAAGGGCGACAAGCTGATCGTCGTCCTGTGGATGAAGGCCGCCGGCACGACGCCGGCGCCGCTACACGTGCGCATGCAGGTCAATTCCGGCAGTTATGACGGCATCCTCGACAGCGACGTCACCGTCACCAACACCTGGGACCGCTATGTCGTCCAGGGCGTTTCAGCGGCCGACCATCCCAAGGGCACGGCGGTTTTGATGGTCCAGCTCGGCCAGGCCAAGCAGACGATCGACTTCGGCCCGGCCTTCGCCCTCGACATGGGGCCTGCGCAGTAATTACTGCGCCGGCTTCCCGACCACCACCCCTCGCCCATCCGGCGCGATATAGAGCACGCCATATTCCCGCGGATCGCCGGCAATCGCCCGCATGACACCGAACTGGTGGGCATTGTCGTTGATCCGCGTCCAGCTCTGGCCGGCATCGTCCGAGCGCCATAGGCCCTCGACGTCCTTTACCTTGCCCCACAGATAGACGGCCGGATAGGCGTGCCCGGGGGCGGCCTTGCCGAATGTCACCTGCCAGGCCGTGGTGACATCGGGCATGACCGTCGTCTTGCCGTCCACGATGTGCAAGAGGCCCGACGGCGCCGGCAGCCACAGGTCACCCGTGTAGCCGGGCGCCGGGCGCAGTTGCAGGGTCTGATAACCGGTGACGCCCGGCAGGCCGGAGACCATCACCGCAAAGCTCTTGCCGCCGTCGCTGCTCTTCAGGATGGCATTGCTGCCGCGATCATAAACGTAGAAGACCCCGTCGTTTTGCGGATCGGCGATCGGGGACAAATTGCGGTCGGGCGTCGCCGGCCAGCCGGCCGAAGCCGTCCAGGTCTTGCCCATGTCGCTCGACACATAGGCCGGCTCGCCCGACGGCGCCCACAGCAGGGTCGTGCCCTGGGCCGAGACGACAATTTTTCCGGATTCATGGAATTTTCCCGCAGCATCCTTTGTCACGCGCGGTGTCGTCGGCATCGGCGTCCAGGTCTTGCCGCCGTCACTCGACAGGTAGCCCGAGGTTGTCGCCTGGTCGGCGGTGCGCGCCATGATCTCAGGCTTCAATGCCGCATAGGCCACCGACTGGTTGGTCTCGTGCTCGGCCGTAAACAGGCGTGACGGGCCGGTCGTGACATCGTCCCAGGCCCCGCCGCCGACATCGCCGACCGCCGCTATGACGCGCGGACCGGCCGGCGGGCTTTCCAGGCCGAGAATGACGGTTTCCTCGAGATTGGAGTCGTTGAAGTCGAAATCGACCTTGCCGCCCGTATCGAGGGCGCCGAGATCGCGGGTCATCCACACGCCGTAGCCGGTGCCGTAGATCAGTTCATTACTGTCGAACGGATTGATCTTCACCCCGTCCATCCAGTGGCCCATGTTCTGCCGTGGACTGGTGCCGCGCTCGGCATTGTCGGTATAGGCGACCAGCCACGGATGGGTTTCGGTGTGATGCTTCGACACCGCATCGACCGATTTCCAGGTCGCACCGTTGTCATGGCTGAGATAGATGTCATCCGAGCCATAGCGGTCCGAGGTCGAGACGACCAGCGTGCCCGGATGTTGCCGGTCGAGATCGATTCCGGAAAAGCCGAAGTGATGATCGGCATCCGAATGGGCCGGGCTGATATCCGTCCAATGCCCCTCGCTTGTCAGCTTGAACACCGCCCCGTCGTGGACGTCGTGCGGCCCGGGCCCGTCGGCAAAGGTGACGTAGAGCGTGCCGTCACCAGCCTGCACCGCCTGGTGCGGCACCATCTTGGGCGAGCCGGCGACCAGGGTGAAGGTTTCGCCGTTGTCATGGCTTTCGTAAAGACCGTCGCCCTTTTCGGCCGAACCGGCATAGATGACCGGGCCGGCGAACAGCACGAAGCTGACGCTCTTGGCCGGATAGCCCGCCACGCGGCTGAAGCTTTGGCCGGCATCCGTACTCCGCCACAAACCGTCCTGGGTGGTGCCGAGCAGCAGGCGATGGCTGTCTCTCGGATCGACCTGCAGGCGCTCGCCGTCGCCGCGGCCCAGCATATTGCCGCCGAGACGGAACGGCAGGTCGGTCTTTTGCCAGGTCCGGCCCTGATCGTGCGAGCGGATCACCGCCGCGGCGCCGGCTTGGGGCGCCGTATAGAGGCCGCAGGTGGCGTAAAGGATATTCGGATCCCTGGCATCGACGGCCATCGACACCGTCCCGAAGCACTGCGAATCGTCATGGCCGAAACCGTCGACCAGCGGGATCCAGCGCTTGCCCGTCCGGTCGTAGCGATAGAGCCCGCCGACATCGGTGCGGGCATAGAGCAGGCCCTTCTGCGTCGGGTGATAGAGGAAGCCGTCGACATAGCCGCCACCGCCGAACGGCACGGTCGTCCACGTGTAAGGCGCCGCCAGAGCCGGCGTCGCCAGCAGGGCCAAAGCGGAGACCAAGGCCGGAATTGGGGCGAGAAGCTTCATGATGCGTTTCCTGACAGCGCTGTCTTTATAAGTTGGGCTTAGCACGCAAATCTCACTTGGCCAAGATCGTCTGACAATTTGCGTCTGTTGCCTTTCACGGGGCGCCGCCTATATTCCGGCGCAAAGAGGATCTTGAAAATGCAGCCCACCACCGTCAACCTCACCAACGAACAGGTCTCGACCGGCCTCAAGGATCAAAGCATCGTCCTGGTCGATGTCCGCGAACCCAATGAATTCGCCGCCGGGCATATCCCGGGCTCTGTCAATCTGCCGCTGTCTAGCTTCGATGTCTCCGCCCTGCCCTTTGAGGACGGCAAGACCCTGGTGCTGTCGTGCCAGGCCGGCCGCCGTTCGCAACAGGCCATGGACTATGCCCGCGCCCAGGGCGTCGACGCCTCCTACCACCTCGCCCATGGCTTCGGCGGCTGGGCCAATGCCGGGTTTCCGGTCGAATACTGATCGGACCGTGGCACGTCGAAGCGGGGCAAGAAAATGTAAGGTCAACCTGACGTAAGGTTGACATTACATTTCAAGCGATGTAAGGTTGGCCTTACATGCAGGATCAGTCCTGCCGAAAGGCCAAAGATATGAACACCCTGTCCGTCAATGCCCGCTATACGATCGGCATCATGATCTGCATGACGCTTTACGTGCTTGTGCTGTTCGCCTCGCTTGCGGCGATCCGCCACCAGCACCCGAGCGGCCTGTGGCTGGATGTCCTGGCCGTCGCGCCCGCCCTGCCGATCGGCGGCACCATCATCGTCTTCCAGCGTCATCTCGACAAGCTTGACGAATATGTGCGCGGGGTCCTGACCAAGCGCTTCGTGACCGCGACCGGCGTGACCCTGTTCCTGTGCACCGCTGTCGGCTTCTGGGAAAACGGCACCGGCCAGACGGTCATGCAGTTGTACCTCGTTTATCCGGCCTTCTGGGTCGCCTTTGCGATCGCCAGTCTCATTCACAGGAAGGTCGCATGAAACAGATCCTGCGTGAATTGCGCACGGAGATGGGCCTGACCCAGGCCGACCTGGCTGCCCGGCTCGGCGTATCGCGACAGGCGGTGATCGCGCTGGAGACCGACAAGCACATCCCGTCGCTTGACCTCGCCTACAAGATCGCCGCCGTGTTCGACAAACCGGTCGAGGCTATCTTCGAAAACCCGTACCGCCCCTAAGCCTTACCCAAAATCCCAAGCCTTCGCCGCGCCCCTTCCGGGCGTGAACCTTACCCCCTGCCTTTTACAAGGAGCCTTTGCCATGACCAAACCTGCCAAATCCGCCGCCTGGTTCGCCGTCGCCGTCGGCATCGCCACGGCCTGCTTCATCGCCGCCAAGTCGCATGCCGCCACGCCGTTCCCCGATGCCACAACCGAGCGCTTCAGCGTCACTGTCACCGGTTCGGGCCCAGACGTCATCCTCATCCCGGGCCTGGCTTCGTCAGCCGCCACCTGGGACGGCACGGTCGCGCACCTGAAAGCCCATTATCGCCTGCACGTCCTCAACGTCGCCGGCTTCGCCGGTGAGCCCGCCGGCGCCAATGCCTCGGGTGAGGTGGTGGCGCCGACGGTCGAAGCCATCGACGCCTATATCAAGGCCAATCACTTGAGGCCGGTCGTCATCGGCCATTCCCTGGGCGGCACCATGGGACTGATGCTGGCCAGGTCGCATCCTGAAGACGTCGCCAAACTCGTCATCGTCGACGCGCTGCCCTATGCCGGCGTCATCTTCAACCCGGCGGCCACGGTTGAAACGACGAAGCCCTATGCGGCGATCATGCAGGCGAAGATCGAAGCCATGTCCGACGAAACCTTCAAGACCCAGGAGACCGGCACGCTGGCGCGCATGGTCACCGCGCCCTCCAATGTCACCCGGCTGGCGACGTGGCGGGCGCAATCCAACCGCCATACCTTCGCGCAATCGCTGTATGACGACATGGTCATCGACCTGCGGCCCGACCTGGCGCGCATAGACACGCCGAGTGTGCTGCTGTTTCCGGTCGATACGGCCGACGGTCAGGACGCGACGGCGACCCAGGCCCTCTACAAGAGCCAATATGCCGGCATGCCTCACCTGACGATCGTCGAGATCGACAACAGCCGCCACTTCGAGATGCTGGATCAGCCGGATACGTTCAACGCCGCCTTGGAGACCGCGCTGAAATAAGCGTCACATCCGGGCGAAATAGGTCGTCAGTCCCGGCGCCTCGGCCAGTTTGTCGTAGAGCGCGCGCGCCGCGGTGTTGCCCTCATGGGTGACCCAGTAGACGCGCGCGCAGCCGTTCTGCCGGCCCATCTCGACGATGCGCTCGATCAGCGCCCGCCCGGCGCCGCAGCCACGCGCGTCCTCCGCCACGAACAGGTCCTCCAGATAGAGGTAGTGCGTGCGCGCCCAGGTCGACAGGTGCAGGACGAAGGTGGCGAAGCCGACGACTCGGTCACCGTCGCGCGCCAGGATCAGGAACAGCGGCTGCTGCGGATCGAGCGCCCGCTCAAAGGTCAGGTCGGTGATATCCGGCGCCAGGGCATGCCGGTAAAAGCCGAGATAGCCCTCCCACAGGACCTGCCACGCCGCCTTGTCTTCCGCCCTCGCCGCCGCAACCTGGATCATCTCGTCCTCCGTCCACCTTGTTTCGACGGAATCGGTGGCGGCGGCAAGAGCCGACACGGCGCCTCCGAAGTGCTTGCGCTTCGGCAAGCGCGACTGCGCGCCCGAGCTAATGCGAGGAGCCATGCGGCGCTTGAGCTGAAAAATGCCTGTGTTCGTACAAGGTCCAGGCACAGACGACGGCCACGATGAACAGGCCGGCAAACGACACGGTGGCCATGCTCATGTCATGGTCACGATAGATGGCCGCCATCATCGTCCAGAACACCGCCCACATCAGGCCGAGGCTGTAGCTCAAGCTATCGGTCAACCAGACCATCAGCGCGCCGAACGCCAGTAGAGCGACCAGGAAGCCCATGGAGACATTGGCATTGACCGGATCGAGCACATAGTGCTGGGCGACCAGGGCCGAGGTGAAATTGACGAATGCCGCCGCTGTCAGCCAGCCGGTCATCAAGGCCATCGGCGCAAAGACAAAGCCGGTATCTTCGCCGGAAACCTTGCCCAGCTCGCGCAGGCGCAAAAGCCCGCTCAGGCCCAGCAGCAAGGCGACGCCGACCAGGGCTACGCTGATCCAGTCGAAACCGTGCAGCGGCACCCACACCTGCCACAGGCTATTGATCAGGAACATGCCGGCCATGTTCCAGCCGACCGCCTTCAGCGCCGGATCGTCCCGGTGCTTTTCGCCCAACTGCCAGATGGCCGAGATCAGGCTCCATGTATAGATCGCCGCCCAGATGGCGAAGGCGTAGCCCCATGGCACCAGCGGATGGGTGGTGGCCGCCGAGCGCAGTTGCACGCTTTGGCCGACATGCAGCCACTGCGTCAATTGCGCGGAGACGATCTGCGCCACGGCCAGAACGACCAGGGCGATCGCCTGAAAGGAACGGGAAGCGGAAAGAAAGCGGGGAACGGGCATCGCAACATCCTTCTGAGCCCCGCAGAAAACCGTTAGCAAGTGCGAGATAAAAAGTCTGTTGGCTTTGATTCTTAACAAAAATCCCGCCACGGCGAACCATGGCGGGGTTTATGTCCGCCGCCCACGCCGTCACAAAAGCTCTCACCACTCTTGAGGACGGACCGCAGGCGACAGATTTCGAATTAAACGCGGTGTTTGGTCAAAACGTGGCGCTTAAAATGTGCTGGGTGCAATGCACCGTGAATACCAATCTATCCCGGGTCCTCTCATGAAACGATGAGGCGCGGCCTGCGATTTTGTAAGCATCTTGTCATCGCCTCAGGCGCGGCCTAGACACGGGGTCATGACCGTAACCGTTCGCCTCGCCCCACACGCCAGCCCAGACTACGACGACGCCGTCACCTTGCGCCGCGCCGTATTGCGCGCGCCGCTGGGGTTCGACTTCACGCCCGAGCAACTGGCCGACGAAGCGGCCGACACGCATTTCGTCGCCTTCGATGGCGTGCACGTGGTCGGCGCGGTCGTCATGACGCCCTATAGTGCGACGATCGCCAAGCTGCGCCAGATGGCGGTGTCGTCCGACGCCCAGGGCCAGGGCGTCGGCGCGGCCCTGCTGAAGGCCTTCGAAGCCCACGCCCGTGCCCAGGGTCTGACGGGGATTACGCTGGCCGCCCGCGTCACCGCGCAGGGCTTCTATGCGCACAACGGTTACGCCGCCGAGGGTGACATCTTCGAGGAAGTCACCATCCCTCATATCAAGATGACGAAAGCGCTTTAGCGATCAGCCGGCGCGTCTAGGGATTTCCTTCGACTCGGCGTCAATCGCCGCGCGAAGGTCGTGGCGCTTTTCATCACAGTATCTGAACAGCGCGTTTGCCAAGGCCGCCGACAGGTCTTGCGCCAGTGCCGGCTCATCGGCCTCGACAGCCATCTCCTGCAACAGTTCCAGCTGTCCGAAAATCGTCGACAGGACGCGGTCTCTCTTAGGGGAAATACGATCCATGCTCATCTCCAAGAACACACGTTATGTGTATTCCCTGAAATGAGTCTCAACAATCCATTAAACCAGAGATTGTTAGCGACTGGCCCGACACACACCGATCCGCGACGGCAGCCGACTATTCCGCCGCAATCGCCAGGGGCGCCAGGATCTGCAGGTCGGCACGCTCGGTAAAGGCCGGCAGGTTCGCCGGCGCCTGTCCGCCGGCCTTGTTCAAGTCGCCGCTTTTACTTAAGTTCAAGTGCGGCGCGAACATCTCCACCAGCCGGTGGGCATAGTTGGGCAGGACGGCGCCCCGCAAAAAGGCGATCTTCGTCGTGCACGGCGCAAAAACCAGGTGGTCACCCGACAGCACCTCAAGCAATGGGTGAGCGGAGGCCCCCACGGCCATTTCCGAGATGATGCCGACCCCCATGCCCATCTCGACATAGGTCTTGATGACGTCCGCATCCATGGCGGTCAGCCGGATGTCGGGCGTCAGGCCCTGGCACGCAAAGGCCTCGTCGATCTGGGCCCGCCCGGAAAACTCGGGATTATAGGTGATGACCGGGTGCGCAGCGAGGTCGGCGAAGGTCGGCGCGGCGATGTCGGTCAAGGGGTGTCCGTACGGGACCACCGCGACGTGCCGCCAGCTGAAGCAGGCGAAGGTCTGAAGCTCGGCAAACTGGTCGAGCGCTTCGGTGGCCAGCGCCAGGTCGGCTACGCCGCGCGTCACGGCTTGCACGGCATCCTGGGGCGTCCCCTGGCGGATTTCGAGCTCGACGTCGGGGTACTGCCGCGCGAAGCGGGCCAGCACCTTTGGCAGGACATAGCGCGCCTGGTTATGGGTCGTGGCGATGACCAGGCGGCCGCGATCCTGGCCGGTGAACTGCCGGGAATAGCGCTTGAGGTTTTCGGTCTCGGCCAGGACGCGTTCGATGATGCGCACAGCGCCCTCACCGGCCTTGGTCAGGCCGACCAGGCGCTTGCCCCGACGCACGAAGATATCGATGCCGAGCTCGGTTTCCAGTTCGCGGATCTGCTTGCTGACGCCCGACTGCGAGGTGTAAAGCGTGTTGGCGACCTCGGTCAGGTTGAGGTCATTGCGGACCGCCGCGCGGACATATTTCAGCTGTTGAAAATTCATCTGCGACCACCTGAAGAACGACAGGGTGCCTTAGTTGTCTAATCAACACCGAAGTGGTGCTATATTGCTGCGCCGCGCGCCGATTGGCAATCGCCTTTTCGCGCGGCCCGCCGATGATATCTAACGCTTTCGAGAAGAAGACCTAAGCCAAGGCCGACCGTATGGCGCTCTGGAAAGCTGCGGCCACCGGCGCGACCAGATCGCCCGATATGCAGCGCAGATCGTCCCCGCGCGTATGGAAGTAGCGATGCCCGCCGTACAGGCCGATCATTGAGCCATAGCCGGCGTTGAGCACATTGACCAGTTCGCCGCCGGCCATGACCTTGTCGGCGAGATAGGTGGCTTCCAGCCCGCTGATCCCCTTGAATGCGCGGCGCGTCGGTTCGAGCACATCCTGCGTCGCCGTCAATATGCGCTGCGAATCCGCACTCGGCAACGGCAGGAGCTTCGGCCCCAGTTCGTGCCAGTCGCGCGCCGCCGCACTGGCCCCGACATGGGTCCAGAGCTTGGTTACCTCGGGCTTGGGCGCCTGCTCGGCCAGGTAGTGCTCGCCGCCCAGATAGTCGTACTCGTGGCCGCTGGTCGCCAGCAGTTCGATGTTCACGCCGGGATTGGTCCGCGCCAACCATTGCGCCAGGGATAACCAGACCACCAGGCCCGAGCCGCGTTCCGCCGCGCAACCGAACCAGCCCGACCGCGGTGTCGAGACGATGATCGTCTTCGCCGCCCCGCGATCCAGCCGCGCGATCAGGTTGAAGGCCGGCCGGCGCGCCTGCGCACCACCGTGGCCGTCGACAATCAGTGTCGCCGTCTGCCCCTCGGCCGCGGCCTTGACGAAGGCATCGGCGTCCTTTGGCGCCAGGATGACGACCGGCCGGTCGATCGTCGGCCGGTGCGTCGACACATTAAGCGCGATCGCTTCGCCGGTCGGCCCGGTCGTGACCAGCACGACGCCGGCTGCGCCGCGGCGAACTGCATCGGCCAGCGGTTGCGAGGCCTGCGGATCGCCCAGCGCCGCCCAGCGCTTGTAGGGCAGGATGGCCAGGGCAATGGCGCCGGTCAGGTCGCCTTCATGAGACGCCAGGCGCAAGGGCGCGGTCAGGCCCTGCGACCCGGTCGTCGTGACGATGGCCTGCGGGATGACCGTCGCCTGGCTGTCACCGCTACTCAAGGTCGCTTGCTTGACCTCGAAGAACGGCACATCAAACACCTGGCGGTGGGTCGTGTAGCCATATTGGCCCAGCAGCTGTTCCAGCCACACGCCGCTGGCCGTGTCACCGGGGCCGCCGGATGCCTTGTCGCCGAAGCCGGCATAGCGTTCCAGCAGGACCTGCAGCGATGCTGTGCCTTCCGTCTGCGCTAATGCGGGGCTGGCGGCGGCCAGACCCAGCAGGCCGGCGCCCTCGATAAATCCACGGCGTGAAGGGGGCATGTCTTGTATCCTGGTTACCAGCGCCAAAAATTACCAACGATAGATCAGGTTGGCCCCGATCGTGCGCGGTTGGTTGTAGCGAACAGCCGTGGTGATGCCGGCCGACTGCAGAGTCAGCAGACGGTAGGTCTGGTTTGTCAGATTGTCGGCGAACAGGGCGACTTCGATGCGCTGGAAGCGGATACCCGTGCGCAGGCTGACATCGGTGACGTTGGCCAGGGGCACGAACGGCGCCGCCGAGGTCACCGTGTCCTGGCCGCCGCCCGACTGGCTGTTATAGGTCAGGTGGAAAAAGCCCTGCGTATTGGCGGGCAGCGAATGCGAATAGTCGACCGAAGCCGAGCTCGTCCAATCGGGGATCTGGGCGACCTTCGAGCCGACGATCGGCAGGCCGGCATAGGTGCCGTTGACCGAGACGAAATGGGCTTGCTGGTTGGCGCCGTTGACCGACAGGGCCAGCCGGCCGCCGGCCACGTGGAAATGGCCGTCCAGCGCCAGTTCGACGCCGTGGGCGTGAACGGTGCCGCCATTGATATTGAACACGGTCGCCGCCTTCTTGCAGGCATTGAGCAGCGTGCAGCCGTCGGTGATGCTGGTGATCGCATTGTCGGTGCTGGAGGTATAGGTATCGAGCGTGGCGTAGATGTTCGAGCCCAGATTGCCCTTGATCCCCGCCTCATAGCTGACCGTGCCCTCGTCGCCATAGGTCGGCGAAAACGGGGTCGGCGCCGCGGCCGTAAAGGTGCCGGTATTGACCCCGCCGGCGCGATAGCCGGTGCCGGTCTTGACATAGAGCAGATCGTCACCGGGCAGCTTGTAGCTGATGGTCGCGGTATAGTTCGTCCGGTCGGCTCTGAACTTGTAGTTGGTCGGCGTGCCGGTCACCACGTTGGTGTAGAGCGCCGCCACCGTCTGGGTCGCCGTCTTCAGGTCGTCGGTGTAGCGCAGTTCGCCGCTGAAGGTGAAGTTGTCGACCGTATAGCGCAGCGAGCCATAGGCGGCTTCGGACGTATAGCGCTGGCGGGTAAAGCTGACGCTGCCGAAGGCCGCGGGATATGTGGCCGGGCACGCCGCGTCGGTCGGCAGCAATTGATAGCAGATATGGTCGGCCGGCGTGCCGCCGCAGACGCTCGACTTGGCCGTCAAGGTGCACGGCGATGTCGCCGACGACAGGACGTAGCCGTCGTGCTGATCCAGGAACTCGACGCCGCCCAGCCAGTCGAGCGCGCCGCCGAACGCCTTGCCGGCCAGGTGCAGGTCTTCATAAAGCGTGCGGTCGTCGACGCCGGTATGGACCTGCGCCAGCGGATAGGCGCCGATCTCACCCTGGCCTTGCAGTTGGGTCTCGATGTTCAGGTCGATCGACGAGCCGTAATATTGCAGCGAGTCGAAGTTGCTGATCATGCTGGTCGACGCGAGCGTCGCCCAGCCGAGATCGAGATTGGCCAGCAGTTGCGAGCGGTAGACCTTCTGCTGCGTGTCGTTACGGCCGTCGCTCGGCACATTGAAGCGATTATTGGTAAAGCCCAGCGGCACGGTGGCCAGCGTGCCCGGCGCGATGGCATAGCCGCTGACGAAGGCGGGCAAGTGCAGGTCCTGGCCGTCGACCAGCCAGTCGACGCTCAGCGGACCATGCCGATAAAGCACCTGGGCGCGGCCCAGCCAACCGTCGGTGCGATCATAATACTGGCCGTTGACGGGGTTGAGGTAGAATCCCTTGGTCTGGCCGATCGACTCACCGCCGATGCGCACGGCGACATCGTCGCTGACCTTGTAATTGGCGACGGCCGTCAATTGGTTCTGGTCAAGACCGCCGGTGAACGACTCGCTGACATAGCCCGAGTTTTCGAACTTCGGCTTGGCGGAGACGATATCAACCGTGCCGAATTCCGAGTTGCGGCCGTAAAGCGCGCCTTGCGGACCTTCAACGACCTCGACCTGGTCCGGGTCGAAAAAGTCGATATTGCGGAAGTTGCGGCCGCCCAGCGTGGATGAGCCGACATAGGCGCCGTTGACGAACAGGCCGACGCCGGAATCGGCGCCGGTCGCCCGCTCCGTCCCCGAACCGCGGATCGAGATCTCACTGAGGTTCGGCGCCTGCAGGTCGTTGAAGCGGACACCCGCCACGGTGCGCAGCAGGTCGCCGGTGCCGTCGACCGGCCCCGTCTCCTGCAACTGTGTCGCCGTCACCGCGGTGATCGTCGCTGGCACGTCGCGCTGGCTTTCGGCGACCTTGCGCACCGTGACCACGGTCGCACCGGAGGAGTCTGTATCGGCCAGCGCGGCTTGAGCCGGCGTCGCCGTCTGGGCCAGGGCCGGATGGGAAATCGCCGACACGGCAAGGCCGAGCGCAAGCCCGGCGGCGGAATGTAACAGATGACGCATGAGGCCCAACCCCTTGATAACCACACCAATTCAGTTGGGTTTGAGGTCGCAAGATTGTACGACAATGTCAAACAACCTGTTGTGCTAAACCTAATGACAAAATGTACGATGCGGACCCGTTGCGCTCGCCCAAAGGAGCGTGTCACACCTTCTCTCGAACACGGAGACAAGCGGTTATGACGAATGCGCCTTCCGATCGCGCCGTACGCTCACGCGGCGAAGGCCTGACGGCCGCCGAGGTGACCGAGCGGCTGCGGCGCCAGATCCAGGAAGGCCTGTGGACGCCCGGCGAATGGCTGCGCGAGGCGCGGCTGTGCGCGGAATTCGACGTCGGCCGCTCGATCATCCGTCGCGCCCTGCATAACCTGGCCGATGACGGCCTGCTGGTCCTGGAGGCCAACCGCGGCGCCAGCGTCAAGCTGACCACCCTGCAGGAGGTCTTCGATCTGTTCGAACTGCGCGCCGGCCTTTACGGCGTCGCCGCCCGCTTTGCCTGTTTGCGCGCATCGGCGGCCCTGATGGCCGACATCCTGGCCAAGGCCGACACCCTGCTGGCCGCCAGCGAAAGCGGCGCCTCGGCGGAAATCCTGATCGGCCAGAGCGAGATCATCTTCAGCCTGATGGCCGGAACGGCCAGCGCCGACACCCAGGCGATGATCGCCGCTGTGCGCCGCAAGACGCGCTGGCACTACTCCTATATGGGCCTGGCCGAGGGCCCGGGCCCGTTCGGACACTGGCGCCAGATGCGCGCTGCCCTGGCCGCCCGTGACGCGGTCGGCGCCGCCGAGGGCGCGCGCAACATCCTCTACTACATGCAGAACGAGGTCAGCCGCGTCATGCTGGCGCGCGGCCTCGGCGTGCATGAACCTGTTCAACCTGCCGCCCCGCGGCGCAAGATTGGCTAAGCCTAGTGAGATACCGATGACCCAAAATCTTTCGCGCAGAACTCTCCTCGCCGGCACGCTTGCCCTGGGCGTCGCAGCCCGTCCCCTCGCCGCCCTGGCGCAGCCGTCGGTCTCGCCCGACCTGCAGGCCGTCCTCGACTATGTCCAGGTCCAGAAGACCACCGGCTTTCTCATCATCAAGGACCGCAAGACGATCGTCGAGCGCAACTGGCCGGCGCCGGACGACGCCACCTTCAAGCCCTTCGCCTATGAAACGACCGCCGGCGGCGCCCTGCTGGAGGACGTGGCCTCGCAGCAAAAAAGCTTCGTCTCCATTCTCGTGGCGGTCGCCATCGACAAGGGCCTGATCGATATTCAGGCGGCGGTTTCGACCTATATCGGCGCCGGCTGGTCGAAGGCCGCGACGGACCAGGAAGCGAAGATCCGCGTCCTCGATGTGCTGAACATGAGTTCGGGCCTGAAGACCGACTTCAGCTATGCCGCCCCGCCGGGCACGGTCTTCCTCTACAATACGCCGGTCTACGCCATCACCAAGAAGATCCTGGCCGCCGCGGCGAAACTGTCGCTCGAGACCATCACCCACGACTGGCTGACAGTACCGGCCGGCATGGCCGACACCTCGTGGCGCCAACGCCCCGCCATCTTCGCCGATGTCGGCAATCCGACGGGCATGGTCACCAGCCCGCGCGATACGGCCAAATTCGGCCAGGTCATTCTCGACGGCGGCAAGGCGGCGGACGGACGGCGCATCGTCTCGGAGACCCAGTTGAAGGCGATGTTCACCCCCACCCAGACCAATCCCGCCTATGCCCGGTTATGGTGGCTGAACGGCAGCCCCTATACCGTCAAGCCGCTGGCCACCCGCGTCGACGGCCCGCTGATTCCGGCGGCGCCGAAGGACCTGGTCGCCGCGCTCGGCGCGCTCGACCGCAAGCTCTATGTCGTGCCGAGCCAAAACCTGATCGTCGTGCGCATGGGCGCCGCGGCGCCGGACAAGGACTTCGACCAGCAGGTCTGGCTGCGCCTTACCAAGGCGCTAGCCTAAGCCCATAAAAAAGCGGACGCTCGTGGGGGGATACGAGCGTCCGCATTCTTAAGCCGGGCCTTCAGGGGGGCTGGTGCGACCCGGCAGGTCCTATGTACCCGGCCCGGCATAAAAGCGCGGCAATCAATCGTCGCGCGAAACTCAATTTCCCATAGCTTTTAGCAGCCCGCTTGCGAGCCGTGTCCTCACATGCTAACACTGAACCAAATGGTTCAGTATATATCTCCTCCCCTCGACACCGCGTTTGCCGCCCTCTCCGACGCTACCCGCCGTGGTGTGCTGGAACAGCTCGGCCGCTCGGATGCCTCGATCTCGGACCTGGCCGAGCGCTTCCACATGACGCTGACCGGCATGAAGAAGCATGTCGGCGTCCTGGAACAGGCGGGGCTGGTCACCACGCAAAAGATCGGCCGCGTGCGCACCTGCACGCTCGGCCGACGGCGGCTGGAGGACGAGATGAAGTGGATCGAAACCTATCGCCGGCTCTGGGACGCCCGCTTCGACGCGCTGGACCAGAT
>OUWB011209569.1_pt1 | contig 20598 bp, 11 predicted proteins | sample 1779821 | NCBI WGS metagenome assembly OUWB01 (sample SAMEA3914806, study PRJEB12502) | metagenome | biome: forest; material: soil | place: Canada | collected 2011-08-03 | depth 0.1 m
ACGCTGGCCCGCGAGATGGGTGTAGTCGCCGGTGACGTGCGCATCGAGCAGGTCCGTGCCATAAAGGCGACCGATGCCGTTCAAGCGGGCGACCGTGGCATGCACGGCGGTGCCGTCGATCTCGCCGCCGTCGTTGGTCAAGGTGGGCGTGGTCAGCCACAGCGTATCGGCCTGGAGATGGCCGCCGGTGTTGGTGATCTGCGCCAGTGTCAGTGTCGCGGTGTCGCCCGCACCCCATTGGCCACCGGTGTTGTCCAGCGTGCCGCCGCTGGTTTGGAAGCTGAGGTTGCGTGTGGCATAGGCGGTACCGCCCGCATTGTTCAGGGCGCTCGCGTCGATGGTCAGGTCACGCTGAGCGACCAGCGTACCGTTGCTGCGGTTGTCGATGGTGTTCGCTGCGAGCACGACGTCGCCGCCCCGACTGCCGACCGTGCCGCCGCGGTTGTCGAGTGCGCCCGTCGCGGTCAGGTTGACGCTGTTACCGAGCAGCTGGCCACCGACGTTGGCCACCGAGGCCGCGTGGATCGTGGCGGCATCGGTGGCATCGAGCACGCCGCCGCTGTTGTCGAACACGCCACCGGCGGTTAGCGCCAAGGCGCCACCCGATTGCAGCAGGCCGTCATCGCGATTGCGTACCTCGCCGTCGCTGATGAGCGTCAGATCGTGACGAGCAAACGCCGTGCCGCCGCTGGAATCCCACGAACCGGCATGGAGTTGGGCGGTGCCTTCGGCCCCGATCACGCCGCCCGCGGTATTGGTCAAGCCCTGCGTGACATGCACCGTCAGCGCGCCGGTGTCACCGTGTTGGACGAGCTGGCCGCCCGTGTTGTCGAGTGCGTTGCCGGAAACGCTGACCGCACCCTGGCCATCGAGCACGCCGTCGACGTTGCTGAGCGCGCCGCCCGTGACGTTGAGCGCATCGCGCGCCACCACCTGGCCTGCGGCATTGTCGAACGTGGCGGTATGGAACGTGACTTGCTGACCGTAGAGGCCGGTGGCCGGTGCGCTGGCATCCGCGCTGAGGGTGTTGCGGTTGAGCAACGTGGTGGCATCGAGGGTCAGGTCTCCGCCTGCGATGAGCGTGCCGCCGCTGTTGTCCAACGTATCGCCGACGGTGGCGTGTAACGCGCCCGGCGTCTGTACGTTGCCGCTATGGTTGCTGAGGCTGCCGGCGGTGAGTGCCACATCGCCGTTGCTCTGTACCGTACCCCGATCGTTGGTGAGTAGGCCATCAACGGTGAGCGTCAGCGGGTTGGTGGCGGAGGCTTGGACGATGCCACCGACATTGGCGAGACTACCCGCGTGCAACGTGGTCGCACCCGCGCTGGCGAAGGTGCCGCCGGTGTTGTCGAACGCGCCGGCCACTTGCACCTGGGTGGCGTCGGCGCCCGCGGCGAGCAGCGAGCCAGCGCGGTTGCCGAGGCTGCCGGCCGACAGCGCCAGGGCACCATTGCTGACGATGGTGCCACCGCTGTTGTCCATCGCGCCACGAACGGTGAGCTGCAAGGGATCGCCGCCCAAGGCTTGCAGCGTGCCACCGACCGTCAGCAGCGTGTCCGTGGCGATCGATACACGCTGCGCGGTGGTGGTCGCGTTCGTGAGATCCATGGCGTTACCGGTGAAGCGCAACGTGCCGTTGCTGGCGATGGTGCCGTGGGTGCCATCGAGCGTCGCGGCATGGATGGCCACGGTGCCGGTGCCCGCATGCTGGATCGCGCCGTCGGCATTGCTGAGCGAGGCCGCAGCGAGGGTGAGGTCGCCGTCCGTGGCGATCAGGCCGTTGGCGCTGTTGTCGAGCAGACCCTCGGCGGTGATCGCCAGCGGTGCACCGCTGGTCTGGACAGTACCGCCATGGTTGATCAGGCTGTCAGCTTGGATCGTCGTGGCGCCCGTCGCGGCGATGAAGCCACCGGTATTGTCTACGCCACCGGTCGCGTGGACACCAAGCCCATCGCGGGCCTGAATCTGGCCTTGGCGATTGTCCAGGCTGCCGACGTCGAGCGTGACCTGTCGGCCGTACAACCCTTGGGACGCATCCGGATCGAGGCTGCGGGTGTCGCGGTTGTCTAATGTGCCCGCGTGAATCGTCAGGTCATTCGTGGCGGTCACGACCGCACCACGCGTGCTGAGCGAGCCCGTGGTGATGGCGATGTGCTGCGCCGAGGTCGTGCCACCACTCAGATCAGTCGTCCGGCCCGACAGCGCCAACGTCCCGTTACTGGCGATCGTGCCGCCCGCGCCATGGAGAGTGGCGGCATCGATGGTGAGGGTGCCGGTGCTAGCGTGCTGAATCGTGCCGCTGGTGTTGCCGAGCAGGTCCGCATGCAGTGTCAGGTCACCGTTAGTGGCTAGGACGCCACCTTCGCTGTTATCCAGAGCGTGCGCGACGTTCAGCGTATCCGCGTCAGTGCCGGAGGTTGCGATCGTGCCGCCCCGGTTGTCCAGACGGTCGGCGGTCAACGCGAGCTGCGTGGCCGTCAGCGTGGCGCCGCGATGGTCGATGGTGCCCACGGTGATGGTGGCGACGCTGCCTGTCGCGAGTGAGCCATTCGCACCTTGCCAGCTCCCCGTGTTCAGCGTGAAACCGTCCGTGCCGGCGTGGTGGATCGTGCCGCGCTCATTGACCAGCACACCGCTGGTGATCGTCAGCGCCGAGGCATTGCTCGCGAGGGTGCCATCGGTGTTGTCGAAGGTGTCGGCGACGGCCAGCGTCGTGGCCCCGGTGTCGACCTGCTGGATCGTGCCCGCGCGGTTACTGAGCGTTTGCGCGGCCAGCGACAATGGGCCATTGAACGTCAGTTGCCCGCCGTCGTTGGCGACCGTGTTGACGTGCAGCGCCGTGGTGCCATCGATGCTCAGTGCGCCGCCGCGATTGCTGAGATCGCCACCGTTCAAAGTGAGCTTACGGAGCGTGAGCTGACCGCCGTCATTGGCCAGACCGCTGTCGGACGTGAGATCAAACCCGGAGGCGGCGCTGATGCGGCCGCCGTCGTTGTCGAGCAGTCCGGCGACATGCAACACGCCGTCCGCGAGCGGGGCCACTGGCGAAACGGGCGACGTACCCGACGGCGCGGAACCATCGCCACTGCCGCCACTGCCCGTGTCCGTGGCGGGCGGTGGGGTGCCGGTGGCCGGAGGTGATCCTGCGTCGGTACCCGCGCCGGCATCGCCAGTGGGTGCGCCGATGTTGCCCGCGCGATTGGACAGCGCGCCAGCCTGCAAGCTCATCGCTTGCGCGCCGGTCTGGGCAATCGTGCCGCCCTGATTGCGCAACGAATGGGCATCGACGGCGATGCGGCCGGCGTTGAGGGTGCCGTGGCTGTTGTCGACATCCACCGGCGTGGTGATGCTCAGTTCGCGCGCGGCACTGATCAGATTCGTGTTGGTGACACCGCCGGTGGCGTTGATCTGTGCGTCGGCCTGTGATTGCAGTTTGTTGGTGTTTTCGAGACGGCCATCCACGGTGACGACCAACCCACCTGACTCAGCACCGATGTTGCCCGCGCTGCGGACGCCCACACCGTGCTCGGTGCCCAACAGCTCGATCCTGCCGGCGTACATGCCGCCCAAGGCGCTCACGTCCAGCGCAAAGATAGGTTTGTCGCCTGCACCCTGGATGGCCGTGACTTGGGTGTGATCGGCACTGACCTCATTGGCACCGGTGGTCACCTTCAGCGCAGGGGACCAAATGTTGCCGTTGACTTGAACGGCCCGCGCGATGACGTCGGTGTAGTCGGCGCGGCTGGCGTTGAGGCCGTTGCCGTTGATCTGAATGTTTCCACCGGTGACGCGATAGCTGTCGAGAGCGCCGCCATTCAAAACCGGCACGCCGGTGGTCAGGGTAAAACGGTTCGCATTGATGACCCCGCAGCCATCGCAGGAAATGCCGGCCGGGTTCGCCACGATGACTTGTGCACGATCACCGGCGACTTCGATGGTGCCGTTGAGCGCGGAGGGGTTGGGGCCAGTGACTTCGTTGAGGATGATTTTCGCAGTGCCCGTCGCGAGCCACGGATTGCCCGCGATGTCGCCGGCCAACTGTGTCGTCGTCGGAGTGCGCGCATTGTTGAGCACGGCACCGTCCGCGCCCACGTTGAAGTCGGTGTAGGTGTTGCGGCTCACGCCCGCCTTGCTGGGCGTGGTGATGTTGATCAGCGGCGCGGCGTTGGGCGAACCCAGCACCGTGGGACGCTGGTCGCCGGGCGCATGCATGTCCGTAGCGATCTGCGCGCTCGCCACTGAGGCGAAGCCAATCCAGCCGAAAGCCACCCACAAACCCAGACTGACTGGGCGCACGGTGGCAGTGACTGCACCGCCTGCCTGTGAGGCACCCTCCGCCCCTTGGCGGCCAACCAACTCGGAGGCGACCTGCAAGACGCCGAGCGCGCGGTTCCAGACGAGACGATAAAGGTGCTTGTTCATCCAAAGAATCCTTCGAGAAGACGATTCAACCAACAGACGGTGAAGTCAGGTGCGATGCGTGGGGATTAGTACGACCAACTAAGGCTGAAGCCTGCCGTGGGGCTATCGGTGAGGAAGCCGCGGGGCTTGCGAATCGGCGCGCCCGCAAACACATCCCAGGCGAAGCCACGCCAGCCACCGCGCAAACCGACCACACCACCGGCCAGGGTCTGCCCCAATTCCCACTGCGTGGGTGGCCCGCCGACGTGGCCTACGTCGAGGCCGAGATAAAGTTCCTGGCTATCCCATACAGTCCAGCCGAGGTCATTGCGCACCAGCCAGCCGTGATCGCCAGTGAGCTGGAGAGCTCCATCGAATCCACGAACCGTAAAGCGCCCACCGATGGCGAAACGATCCTGTGGCACGAGCGGTGATTGATTCCATTGCGCACGCCAACTGCCGAGGTAACGGAAGCGCTGGTCACCGAGTTGGAACGGCAGCGTGAGTTGCGCATCGGCAGTGAGGATCTGGGGACGCGCGGACCCTTCATCAAAGGCTTCTTCCGGCGCGTGCAGCGCGTTGAACGCACCGGTGCCACGCCGATACGTGACATCGGCATCGAGCGTGGCGGTGCCGATGAACTGTTTGTAGGTGAGGCCAGCTTCCCAACCCCCTTGTCGGCGACGCTGCACGAGCACTTCGGTGTCGTCGATGAAGTTGCTGGAGTCGCGCTCCCAGGCGCGGACGTACCCACCCAGCTTGACGGTGGCATTGCGGTACAGCAGACGGCTCAGGCGTACGTCAGCATTATGGCTCTGGCCACTGTAGACGTAGTTCTGGGCGTAGCCGGCGACGGTCTGGTGATAGGCGTAGCTACTCGCCGTGGCGCCCAGCAACCAGTAGCCGTAGGGCACGTCATAGTGCAGCGTGTAGCTGCGCGTGCCTTTGTGGTTCCCGTCGAACACGTCCTGGCCAAGGTTGGCGTAGAACAAGTCGTTCCAGGTAAGCAGGTTGTCCAGCGACAGCGTGACGCCGCCCTGCAACTTGCCAGTGGCGTCACTGCCAGAATCATCGAGCGTGACGGCCAGACGCATCGGTGAGGACTGCTTCCACACGATCAGCAAGTCGCTGTCGCCAGGCTGGGCGTCGTTGCCTTCGGCCGGCGCAATTTTGAGGTCGGCCTCAACGGTGGGCACGCGCTTGAAGTTTTCCAGCGCCTGTTCGATGTCGCGCAGGTTGAGTAGGTCACCGGGACGCGCAGGCAAGGCATCGCGCCACGAAGTGGCGCGTGCGTCGACACCGGGTGCAAAGCGAATGGCATGGATGCGACCCGGAACGACGGTAAGCGTGAGCACACCGGCGTGCAGGTCCTGCGGCTTGGCCAACACGCGGGTGGTGACATAACCCTGCGCGATGATGGCGTTCTGGACACGCTTCATCACCACGTTGATACCGGCCGTGCCCAGGCAGCGGCCGGTGGCCGGGTCCGTGTGCGGATGGGCCGCCTTGAGCGCCCACTGGAAACGCGACACGTCATCGCCATCCAGACGAATCACCTGAATGGGAAAGCACGGGGTTTCGTTGGTGGGGAGTCGGTCTGCCGCGGCGTCTGCTTGACGCGGCAGGCGCACATCGGGCGTGGTTTCCTGCTGTTCGCGCAGCGCGCGCTCACGCTCCTGCTGCCGGAGAAGCGCCTGTGTGGCCGAATCGACCGCTTGCGCGAAGCACGGCGTGACGGACCCCATCGTCGCCAACGCGAGTAGCACGCCAGCGCTCAGCCCACGGGATCGCCACCGCTGCGGCAGGCCCTGATCCATCCGCTCCATCGACATCCCTATCCCCAACCCTTCCCTTTGTTGAAAAGAGGTGCCCGGAACCGCCCACCGCCTTCGGGGGGGGGGCAAGAGTCAAGCGATTCCGGGCACAGCAACACAGCTTGAAACGTTAGCCGGGCGCAGGTCTGTTATGAATAGGATAAGTCTTAAAATGCAGCGGAAATTTCGCCACAGGTGACGTGAGCACTGACCGACATACTCGATAGGCCAAGGGCGGCTCTCGATCCGTGTACGCGATCGTGGGCCTATGCTATCTATCCTTGGTATTTCTCTATAGCGAGCCTCCGTGTATGGACGACATGCACCGCTACCTTGAAGCGTCGACCCGCGCGAATACGGTGCGTAGTTATCAGTCGGCGGTGCGCCATTTCGAGATCGACTGGGGCGGCCATCTGCCGGCGACCGCGGACAGCGTGGCACGGTACCTCACCGCCTATGCCGCACAGCTCTCCATCAATACGTTGAAGCAGCGGTTGGCCGCATTGGCCCATTGGCATGCCGAACAGGGTTTTGCCGACCCCACGCGCACGCCGCTGGTAAAAAAGGTGCTCAAGGGTATTCGCGCGTTGCATCCGGCGACGGAAAAACAAGCCGTGCCGTTGCAGCTGACCGCATTGGGGGACGCGGCGGATTGGCTCGAGACGGCGGCCACCCATGCAAGACGTGGCGGTGATATCGCGCGCGCGATGCGATGTGAGCGGGATCGTGCCCTGATGTTGTTGGGCTTCTGGCGCGGGTTTCGGGCGGACGAATTGACCCGCCGATGCATCGAGCACATCGACGTGCAGCCCGGCGAAGGCTTGACCGTGTTTCTTCCACGGAGCAAAACGGACCGCGAAAACCAGGGACGTACCTTGAAGGTTCCCGCGCTGGCACGTTGGTGCCCGATCGATGCCACCCAGACCTGGATAGCCGCCGCCGGACGAACGGAAGGGCCGCTGTTTTGCGGCATCAGCCGCTGGGGTGAGCTGAGTGATGTGCCGCTGGACGTCGACAGCATGGTGCCCATCCTGCGTCGCGCCTTGGCGCAAGCTGGCGTGGCCCAAGCCGATACCTACAGTGGCCATTCCCTGCGACGTGGTTTTGCCAGCTGGGCCACCGCCAACGGCTGGGACATCAAGAGCCTGATGGCGTACGTCGGCTGGCGTCGGGCCGATACCGCCATGCGTTATGTGGATGCCGACACGCCGCCTTTCATGCCAGTCAACCCCACGTCGAGTGCGCGACCGTCACCAGAACGCGCAGCGCTGCCGGCGCCGACGAACACCCTCTCGATGCCCCTGGCGGACCTCGTCGTGCAATTCTCGCTAACGTCCCACACCCATCGCTCTCGTCAGCGAGCCAAAGCTCGCCAGCTGATCGAAGAGGCCTGTTTGGCCAGGCACAGCGCACATCGCGAGGACACGGACGGCTACCGCTTCCAACTGCAGATAGCCGACAACGCCGATCTCGACGATGCGATCGCCATTGTCCTCGATGACATGTACCGCATTGCCGACAACCATGCGTGTTACCTGGAAGCCACTATCCGTGAAAGGAAGGGCCCCCGTCACTGGGCCTAGGTCAGCTACGAAAAGGATGCTTTGATGCCCGTTAGTTACATCACGGATGAACAGCGAGACAGTTACGGAAGTTACAGCGGGGTAGCATCCCAAGAGGAGCTAGCCCGGTATTTCCATTTGGATGATGCCGATAAGGCATTCGTGGCCCGTCGACGCGGCCACGCCAACCGACTCGGCCTTGCTTTGCAACTGACGACGCTGCGATTTCTGGGCACTTTTCTGGACGATCCGGCGGAGGTGCCGGCCCTCGTGCTATCGACGGTAGCCAAGCAGTTAGGCATCACCGACAGCAACCCCTCCTTGCAGAGCTATCGAACCGGGGAGCTACGCTGGGACCACCAAACCGATATTTGCCGTCACTACGGGTTCGTCAACATCACGGAGCGGCCCGTAGGGTTTCGGTTAGGGCGTTGGCTGTACGCCATGTGCTGGACAGGGACCGAACGACCCAGCGCCCTGTTTGAGAGAGCGACAGCCTGGCTCCTGGCGCACAAAGTTCTGTTGCCAGGCCGAAGCACCCTTGAACGACTCGTGGCCCGCGTGAAGAGTCGGGTGGAGGATCATCTGTCGCGTCGCGTTGAACGGAACCTGACCCCGGATCATCGCGCTCGATTGGAGCAGCTACTCGTGGTGCCCATGGGTAGTCGCAAGTCGCGCTTGGATCACTTGCGGAATGGCCCCGTCAGAGTCAGTGGTCCGGCCTTGGTGCAGTCGTTGGCGCGACTGGACGAAGTACGTCGACATGGCATAGAGCTTCCGGTCGTCGCCCATCTGCCGCCTAGCCGGATGACGACACTCGCTCGTTTTGCCGGCGCCGCGAAGGTTAGCGCCCTTGGCCGACTCCCCGAGGTCCGACGGTTGGCGACGCTGGCCGCGTTTGTACACTGTCTTGAGGCGTCCGCTCATGACGATGCCGTCGAAGTGCTGGAAATGCTGCTGAAGGATGTGTTCAACACGGCCCGCAAGGCGGACCGTAAGACCCGCCTGCGAACACTGAAAGACCTCGACCGGGCGGCGACACTTCTGGCCGATGCCTGTCAGGTTGTGCTCGATACGACACTCCCCGACGACACGCTGCGAAAGGAGCTGTTTGCCAAGATTTCGCGCGACACGCTGACTCAAGCGCTGCAGGAGGTGACCAATCTGGTGCGGCCGCCGGACGACGTGTTCTACAGCGAGCTCAGCGAACGCTATCGGCGGATTCGTGGTTTTCTTCCTTTTGTCTTGGAGCATCTGCGCTTCGGCGCCAGTCCCGCCGGCGAGGCTGTGGTCAAGGCCTATGAGTGGCTTCGCGCTCACCCAGGACGATTCAAATCCGGCGATGAAGTGCCGCGTGAAGTCATTCGTAAGCGGTGGCAGCGTTACGTCATCCGCGAAGACGGAAGTATCGACCATCGCGCCTACACCTTCTGCGTTCTCGATGAACTCCATACCGCGCTACGTCGACGCGATGTCTTTGTGAGCCCCAGTTGGAAGTACGCCGATCCGCGAGCGGGCTTGCTGGCCGGCGACGAATGGCAGGCAAGCCGCCCCATCATCTGCCGTACGCTTAATCTTTCGCCGCAACCGACCCCGGTACTCACCGCGATCGCTCAAGAACTCGATGCCACGTATCGCGCGGTGTCGGCACGATTACCCGACAACCCCTTTGTCCGGTTTGAAGGAACGAACGAGCTCATTGTCAGTCCGCTCGATAAGTTGGAGGAGCCGGCGTCTCTCGTGGCATTACGCGATGCGGTACACGCACGCATGCCGCGAGTCGACATCGAGGAGATCCTCCTGGAAGTCGCCGCGCGCACCCATTTTACGAGTGCGTTTACCCATATCTCGGAGCGATCCGCTCGTGCTGCTGATCTGACCACCAGTATCTGCGCCGTGCTTCTGGCCCAGGCCAGCAACACCGGCTTTGAACCCCTGATTCGGCCCGACATTCCCGCACTGAAACGGGCCCGTTTGTCATGGGTCGATCAGAACTATTTTCGCGATGACACGATCACGCCGGCGAACGCCATCCTCGTGGCCGCTCAAAATCGCCTGGGGCTAGCCCACTACTGGGGCGGCGGTGAGGTCGCTTCCGCCGACGGCATGCGCTTTGTGGTTTCCGTCCGCACGGTCCACGCCGCTGCCAATCCAAAGTACTTTGGTCGAGAGCGTGGAGTGACCTGGTACAACCTGATCTCCGACCAGTTCAGTGGCCTGAACGACATCACCGTGCCAGGCACCTTGCGCGACAGCTTGATCCTGCTTGGCGTGGTACTTGAACAGCCCACGGAACTGCAGCCGACCCTCATCATGACCGACACCGGGGCCTACAGCGATGTGGTGTTTGGACTCTTTCGGCTGCTGGGATACCGCTTTTGCCCCCGTCTTGCGGACATTGGTGGCACACGGTTCTGGCGGATTGATACGCAGGCCGACTACGGCGAACTGAACGCAGTGTCCCGCCACCGCGTCAATATGGCCCTGATCGAGCAACATTGGGACGACATCCTTCGCCTGGTGGGATCACTCAAACTTGGGACGGTCTCGGCCCACGGCATCATGCGGACCTTGCAGATTGGCGATCGACCCACGCGTCTCGCGCAGGCGCTCGCAGAATTTGGACGCATCGAGAAAACACTCCACACACTGACCTACATTGACGATGAAGCGAAGCGCCGTGGAACGCTGACGCAGCTCAACCGCGGAGAGGGGCGGCACAGCGTGGCGCGGGCCATCTTTCACGGCAAGCGCGGCGAACTTCGGCAACGCTACCAGGAGGGCCAAGAGGATCAGTTAGGCGCGCTTGGTTTGGTGCTCAACATCGTCGTCTTGTGGAACACCATCTACATGGAGCGGGCGATCGCCCAATTACGCCAGGAAGGGTTCCCCGTTCGTGATGAGGATGTCGAGCGCCTTTCGCCCCTCATTCATGACCATATCAATATGCAGGGAAGGTACTCATTCGCAGTGCCAGAGGCAGTCGCCCGAGGTGAGTTGCGGCCGCTAAGGAATCCGACAGACGACGATGATGCATGAAGACATCACATGCGGCGAGCTGTCCAAGCATTGGTTTTATAACATTAATTTTGGCTTACCCCGGTTTTCCGTTCCATTGCTCCCCAAACCCCGTGACCAATACGGTCAAACACTTCAAGTTCGAGCCGCGCGGGAAAGCCCGCCTGCACAAACGTGCAAATGCCGCAGAACAAACCGCATGCCGACCATGGCTTGCGGCCGAACTTGCCAGGGTCAAGCCGAAGCGGATCGTTGCCCTTGGCCTGATGGCGGCACAAACCCTGTTTGGCAACGCGTTCCGCATGCATCGTGATCGTGGCCGCTGGCACCGCCTGGCTAACGGGGTGATGGCAATGGCGACCTGGCACCCGGCGGGCATTCTTCGCCTGCGTGAAGCCACGTCGCACGATCGGGCTTTCAACGAACTGGTCGCTGATCTGGGGCATGCCGCCCGCGCCGCCGACATCGACGAGGCCTGACACGCGCAACCTTTCAGGAATCAAACAGCACCTACGCGGAGGAAGTCCCTCGGGCCTAAACGCTGCGACATGCACACTGGCGAGCATTACCACAAGTTCATGTTGACCTCGCAACGCGACCGATGGGTGCGCGAGAGGTTTCAGAACATGGTGCTGGATCTCCTCCCAAAGGCGGCGGACGTCCTCGATTTTGGTGCTGGAACTGGCATCGACGCCAAGGACTACGCCGCCCGCGGACACCAGACGTTCGTGTATGAACCCTCAGCGGCCATGCGCGATTGCCTGACAGAACACTGCCGCGACGAAATTGCCCAAAAAGCCATCATTACCGTGTCGTCGCCTCTCGCCTGCAAGGTGCAGGCGGTGACGGCCAACTTTGCCGTGCTGAACCACTTTTCGGACCACCGCCTGCTTTTTGAAGAGCTGTCACAAGTGGTCCGCCCGGGCGGCTTTGTACTGGCGAGCATGCTCAACCCGTATTACCTCGGCGACGCGCGTTACGGTTGGTGGCGGTCCAACATCATGAATCTCGTGCGCAGCGGCCATTACGCCATAGCCAGTGAAAGCCGCATCCATCGTTTTGCACCGCGCGTCGTCGCACGCGCTGCCGCGCCATACTTCCAGCTCGAACGACTGCTTCCGCGGGGACTGGGCATGGCAACCCAGCTCTATATGTTCCTGCTATTGCGGCGGACCTGACATGTTGAAGGAAAGGATAAGGCCGCTTGTGCGACCACTGCCACAATGGTCAACGATTGCCGTAGCACCGCCGCAACGCATCATCACCGCAACCCTGCGGTGGAACGGTAAAGCCGTCGATGTCACAACGGACCATACGGTGGCCTCACTCAGCCCACTGGTGATCGCAACCAGCCTTGATGCTGGCGAACATCCGGTACTTGAGTACAGCGACAATGCCACGGGAAAACTTCTCGGCGCTTTGCAGCTGGCGCAAATGACGTCGATTGCTGCCGGAGAAACCTCGCTGACGCTTTACCACGTCGCCTCCGGCGAGCATCACTGCCTGGCCTGGCCACGGCGCCCGTGGAATGCCTGGCTGCAGAATCGGCTCATGCTGAAACAGCAGTCATCGCATCCGTTCGCACTGAAGCCCGCAGTGGTGCAGCAGCTGATGGTCGCCTATCTGTGTCCACGCCCCGTCATTCTTGTCTCGGTCGATGCACCGGGACACCAGAATATCTTCCCGATGGATCTGATCGGCCCGCTCAAGCGAAGCGGGCTGTTTTCGCTGGCGTTGCGCAGCACCAACGTTTCCATACCGTTTATGCGCGAGGTGCGCAGGGTTGCGCTATCCCATGTCCCGGCAGCGATGAAGCCGGTGGTCTACCAGCTGAGCGAGCATCACAAGCAGCCGCCCCAGGACTTCGGCGCGATCCCGTTTCCTGTTCGACCGTCACAGGAATTCGCCATTCCTTCGGTGGTTGCGGCGCTGCATGTGCAGGAGCTGGCCATTGTGCACAGCCAGGAGATCGGTTCGCACACGCTTTTCCTCGGCCGTGTAGTCTCCGACGAATATCTCGCGGATGGGGTCCAGCTGCATCATACGGCCGGCTTTCATCAAGCGCGCCGGCGCCGCCAGGGCATGCCGTTTGCCGAGGCCTGATGCACCTCGGCAGCTGCGCCTCATAGCCGAATATTCGGTACCGCTAGCCGCCGCTCGGCTTGCTCGGTGATGGTCGCAACCAGGTCGCTGCCGATGGTCAGGCATTGGTCCGCAATGGACGTCACACTGGACCGATGCGACACGACGATCAGAATGGTCTGTGGCAAGCGCTGCCTCATCGCCAGGAGGACCTCCATTTCGGAGGCGGCATCGAGCGCGCTGGTCGCCTCGTCGAGCACCGCGAGAAATGGTCGACGCAGGATGACCTGGGCCAGCAGCAATCGCTGCAACTCGCCGCCAGAGAGTCGACTCGACGAGCTGTGCAGCGTCGTGTCCAGCCCATGGCGCGATCCAGCCAGGCGCTTCTCAAGACCCACATCCGCCAACACAGCGCGCAGCATCTCGTCGGTGGCTGTGGGTGCGGCCCACAGCAGGCATTCGCGGACCGAATGTTGCCACGGGCGCACGCTCTGGCTGACATAAGCGCCCTCCCGCACCAGATCGCGGTATTCATCAAAACCCAGAAGTTGTTCGCCGATGCGGGCCGAAAACGCCTGCGGCGTCATCATTCCGGCCAGGGCGTCGACCAGACTGCTTTTGCCGATGCCGGAATCTCCTGATATCAGCGTCAGCGTGCCGGGCACCAAAACCAGATGATTGACGTCGAGGCCACTCGATGGCGGCGTCAATCGCATTCGTTCGATATGCAACGCGCTGACCCAAGCTGTGCTGTGTGCCGGCGTGCCGATCGATCGCGACGACTCAAGGTTCATGTATCGCTGCCATAGCTCAAACGCAGGCGCAGCCGAGCACAGCTGATGAAAGCTCTGCCGCGTTGTCACCAGGTACGGCAACAAACGTCCGAGCAACAGGCATACCGCGATAAGCGACGCCTGGTCGATACCGTGCCAGCGTTGGGCGAGCACGAAGGCGGCCGCGATGCCGAGGGCGGCCGCCAGTTCAAGCACCAGTCGTCCGGATGCGACCAGTTCAAGCTGGCGTCGATAGCCGTCGCTCAGACGCGCGGAAACAGCACCATAACTTGCTTTCTCCGCGTCCTCCCGCTCGAACGAGCGGACGTGGCGCAGGCGCCGCGTGAAATCTTCGCTGTGCCAGAACAGTCGTGTCATGTCGGCCACGTATTGGCGGCTGACCAGCGATTGCTCGCGACCGAAAGAACGAGACGCCATCAGGCCAAGACCCACCAGCAGCGGCGCCGCGAGTATCAGCGCGGGCGACAACCAGAAGGCAAAGACCAGACTCACGGCGGAGGTGACGCCGGCGATCATTAGTTGCTGGAGTGCGCTGAAACCCTGGACGATGATTTCTACGTTGTGGGTCAGGACGTTGGCAATCTCAGCCGACGTGGAATCAGCCAGGGAGACCAGCGGCGCGTTGATCAGTCGTGCATGGACCCTGCGCCGCAGGGTTGCGCCGTATCGGCCGGTAAGTCGGGCGCCAAGCCGTGCCGCCTGCCAGCGCAGTAACGCAAAGACGATCGTGGCAGCCGCGAAGCTGACCGCCTGCATCTCGACGCTGCCACGCACATCGAGCAAGCCCCCGCCGAACAGCGGAGAGTGTCCCGGTTGCACCAGTGGCACCAGGAAAATGGCCGCGAGGCTGCCGGCCAATGCCGCGCCCAGCGACAACGCCACGTACGCGACCATGTCCGCGATATCCGCTCGCGTGAGCGAATGCGCAAGTGCACGCAGCAGATCGGGTACGCGAGCCTGCTTGTCGGTCATGACGACAAGCTCGCGCGGGGCTGCGGCGTCGACGACCCGTGATCATGGTGATTCAGAACGGCGTGTCTCCCAGGTCGCGTGGCATAGGTATCAGTCGAGAAGCAGGCGCAACGCGTCGACGGAGGCTCGCGGATGCCGGCCCCGGCGCAATTCATAGGTACCCGTTTGCATCAACTGTTGCTGGAATCGATGCCAGCCCGCCTGCCCCGCTGCATAAGGCTGGTCCATGGCAAGCCGCGTGACTACTTCGTGGCTTGGAATGGGACGCAACAAGACGTCGGCGTTATTCGCCAACTGGCTGGATACGAACACGGCACCGACCAGTTCCAGCGGATCCGTGGCCAGCCGGCCATGGCCTTGTCTCAAGTCGGCCTCGAACTTCTCCACGCCGCTACGGCGGCGAATGACCGGCGCGTCGGTGATCCAGCGAAGCACGTCGCGGTCATCGATGAAACGCAGTGCGTCGGCTTGCACATGCAGGTAGTTGGCCACGCCCGTGGCGACGAGACTGTCCGGCTGCACAAAAACGGCATCTTCGGAGAGAAACTCAAGGCCCTGCAGCAGGCTATGCAAGGCCAGCGTCGATTTACCCGAGCCACTGGCCCCCAGCAGCAACACGCCGCGTCCATGGCGCCCGACACAGGCGCCATGCAGGGGAATCAGACCCAGCCCGCGCGTCGCCAATGTGAAGACAGCGAACTCGATCAGTTCGTAGCGCAGGTGATAGGGGTGGCGCAGCATGTCACTGGAGGCCACCACCAGCGCACGACGCTGCTCGGGGGCGAGCACGGTGTAGTTGTATGCGTCCATGACGCCGCAGAGCAGGCCTGCGCCCGACTGTGTCTGCACGGCCGGAGGTTCGGCATGGCTCGACGCCGTCTTGCGTTGCGATAGGCGCAGCTCGATACGGAACTCCGGCGCCGCCATCACCAGCTGGTGTTGCGGCAGCTCACCGTAGGCGATTTCGACCAGGTCCAACAGCGATTGGCTGGTGCTTTCGAAACGGAAGCGGCCGCCGAGTATCTGCTTGTACACAAAGTAGCGATGGCCGGACTCCTCGCAAAAAGGATCGGTGCTGCCGTGGCGGGCGTCGTGCTGGGGATTCGAAGCCATCGGTTGTGGGTTTCAGTCGGTGGTGTTGCGCAGCGTCGCCGCGTGCCGGGCACGTACGGGCTATTCGTCGGTGAGTGCGGCATCGACTTGGAAAGGTTGTGTCAACGCTGCCGTGACGTCGTCGACACAGGCGGCCGGATGATTTTCTTCCCCAGCAGGCAACCGAAGCCTATTGGCGAAGCACTCACGGCCAAACACAGCGTTGAAGGATGGGGTCGGTACGCCGGCACCGAGGCCGATGCGCTGCCGCAGCTTATGCCCACGGCTACGATTGAGGCTCCCTCGCGATGCTAACCATTCAGGTCGGCCACTCCTACTTCCTCAAGTACGACCGGAAGCAGTGGGAGCGCGCCAAACCGTATCCCCCGCTGGCCACGATCCAGATCGCTGCAATGCTCAGGCAGATGGGACACGAGGTTACGCTGTTCGATGCCATGCTCGCCGAAGGCGTGGAGGAATACGACGGTTCGTTGCGTGCCGCACGCCCAGATGTGGTGGTGCTGTACGAGGACAACTTCAACTACCTGACCAAGATGTGCCTTGGTCGCATGCGTGAGGCTGCCTGCCAGATGATCGCCGAAGCACGCGCAAGCGGTGCCCGGGTGATCGTGGCCGGCTCCGATGCGTCCGATCAACCGGAAGCGTTCCTCGCCGCGGGCGCCCACGCGGTACTCATCGGTGAAGGTATCGCACCGCTGGTCGAACTAATCGGGCGACTTGAGAAGAACCGCGATATTGACAATCAGGATTGGGTTTCGGGCATCATCAGCGCGGCTTCGCGGATAAGCGGCGAAACAACGCTGACGCGCGTCGGCGTGCTTCCGCCTGACCCACGTGTGGTTGGCCATCCGGCCTGGGACCTGGTGGATATGGCGCGTTACCGCGCGATGTGGCGCGAGCACCATGGCTACTTCAGCCTCAACATGGCGGCATCCCGAGGCTGCCCCTTCCGTTGCAACTGGTGCGCCAAACCCATCTGGGGAAACCACTACCGGCAGCGCAGTGCGCGGGACGTGGCGGAGGAAATGAGTTACCTGAAACACGCGTTTCAGCCCGATCACATTTGGCTCGCCGACGATATCTTCGGCTTCCATGTCGATTGGGTGACCGAGTTCGGCGAGCACTTGCGCGCGCTTGATGGTTCGGTTCCCTTCACCATCCAGACCCGCGCCGACCTGACCGCCGAGCGCATGGCGGCTGCGCTGGCACAGGCCGGCTGCGCAGAGGCCTGGATAGGTGCCGAAAGTGGCAGTCAGCGCGTGCTCGATGCGATGACCAAGGGCACCAAAGTGCCGGAACTCATTACGGCCCGGGAGCGGCTCGGCAAGCATGGCATACGGGTCGGCTTCTTCGTCCAGCTGGGATATCTGGGTGAGCAGCTGCCCGATATCCTGGCCACCCGCGAGTTGATCGCCCAGGCAGCGCCCGATGACATTGGCGTCAGTGTTTCCTATCCGTTGCCGGGAACAAAATTCTACGAGATGGTGAAAACCCAGCTCGGCGAGAAAACGCATTGGCAGGACAGCGATGATCTGGCCATGATGTTTCGTGGCGCGTATGACTCGGAGTTTTACCGTCGCGTGCGCGACCTGCTGCATGCGCAGGTCGCCCTTCAACAGTCGAAGGATACCGAGGCGACTGAGCGTTACAGCCAAGCCGTCGCCGCACTCGACGCGCAATGGAATGCGTTGGTCGCCAACGAAAGTGGGCACCGTAATGAAGACGCCACGCCGCCGCCTGCGGCTGCACCCACCCAGCGGGAACCCCTGCGCCATGTTGCCGCCGCTCAGAACCGTTAAGGCGGGCTTGCGCCGCACAACCGAAACGCTGGCCGCGGAGCTGGCCCTGACCGGGCCGCGTGGCGTGACGCCCCAGTGGAGCGATCTCGAATGGCGGCTGGCAGCGGCGGTGGCCGCGGCGCACGGCATATCGCCACTGCTGCACGGCTTTTCGCATTGGCAAAACCCGGCGTGGCGACAATTTCTGCAGAGCCAGCGCGACCACGTCGAGCAGCGTCATGCGCGCATTGCCGCCTTGCTTCGGCGAATTCATGCCGATGCGCGCGCGGCTGGGCTCGCGATCGTGCCGCTCAAGGGTTCCGCGCTGCACGCCCTGGGACTTTATGTGCACGGTGAGCGCCCCATGGCCGACATCGACCTGCTGGTGCGCGAAGAGGATGCCGAGGCGGCGACTCAATTGTTGCAGGGCATCGGCTATGTCGAGTCCTTCGTGCAGTGGAAGCACCGGGCGTTCAAGCCGGCCGTTGGCGCAGCCTTCGTGGGACTGGGCGAGCACCGGGACACACCGATCAACATCGAGCTGCACACGCATATCCAGGAACGGCTGCCGTTGACCACGGTCGACATTACCGCGCGCATCTATCCTCACCAGCCACGACCGGGGCTGAATCCCTACCCGTCCTACGGCGCGTTGATGAGTCACCTGCTATTGCACGCTGCCGGCAATATTTGCAGTCGCACCGTTCGCTTGCTGCATTTGAACGACATCTCCCTGCTGGCTGCCCGCATGGTGGCCAGCGACTGGGAAGCCTTATGGGACGGGCCGGAATCCCCCTGGTGGGCGTTGCCACCGCTGCAGCTGGTGGCGCGCTATTACCGGCACGCCATTCCTGAAGCGGTGCTTGCGCGGGTTCGGCGCGAATGTCCATTGCCGCTGCGAGCGGTATCGCGCCACTACACCCTTACGCAGCTGTCTTGCTCGGAGCTATGGCTGCATGCGCTTCCCGGCATCGAATGGTCGCGATCCGTGCGCGAGGCCGGGCGTTGCATCAGAAATCGCATCCGGCCACCCGAAGAGAACATCAAGGAACGCGCAGACATGATCCGGACCCAGCTCTGGCTACAGGAGCAGCCATGGGTAAGGTCGACGCAGGGGCGACGCATTCTTACCTGGCTTACCCAGCCCGTACCGCGCATGGATACCTTGTACGTGGTACGCGCCGCACTGGAACACGCCTCGCCATGGGCTTAGCGATTCGGATGCTGCAGGCGCAGATACAGGGTTTCGAACATGCGCGCGGTGTAATCCGCATCCTCGAGCATGGCCTGGCGTTGAGCGGTCCAGGCGAGGCTTAGACGCCGCTCCTCGTCGTCCAGCAGCAGGCCGACGGCGTTTGCCAATGCCACCCAATCACCGACTGGCACTGCCATCGCTGCCGCTGGCGCCCACTCCGCAATGTGCCCCACGGCTGTTCCTACGGTGGGCACGCCCATCACCGCCGCCTCGAGCGAAACCAATGGCCCGGCTTCGTGCAGCGAGGACATCACCAGCACGTCGGCCGACTCCATGATCGGGCGCAGCTCCTCCTGCGTCTTGAACCCGAGGAAGCGAACGTGTCGCTGCAAGCCCAGTTCGCGCGCGAGCTGCTCCATCTCGCCATGCAGTGTGTCGATGCCGACGATATCCATGTGGAACGATCGCCCCGACGCTACCAGCGCTGCCAATGCCCGCAGCAAGGTGGGCTGATCCTTGACGCGGTTGAGGCTGGCTACATGGATCAGGTGTGCCGGCTTGCCGTGGCGCTCGCGCGGAGCCAGCGGTGACCACGCCCGCAGGTCGACACCAAGTGGTACGCGCTGCGCCCTGAGGCCGAGTGTGTGCAGTGAATCAAGCATCGGCTCGCTGGCCGCCGTGACGACATCGGCGGCGCGAAGCACCACGGCCTCGCGCAGTCGCCCTTTCCATTTCTGGCGCCCGCCATAGCCAATCTGGTGCAACGCGACCAATTCGCCTCCCGCGATGTGCACCAGGCTGGGCAACCTCAGGTATTTGGCGGCAGCCACCGCCACCATGCCGCAGGAGCCGGAGAAGATCGCGTGCACCAGGTCGAAGGGTGCGCGTCGGTGCTCGTCGCGAATGGCTGCCATGGCGCGAAGTCGAGTCCAGCCGTCGCCCACGTTATGAATCGTGGCGCCGACCAGCTTCCACTGCGCCGCTGCCGCTTCCTGGCGCAAGGCGAAGACGTGCACCTCATGCACGCGCGCCAGCCGACCTATCAGGCTCAACAGCGCAGGGATGACGCGAATTTCGCCGGTACGGTCAACACCTCCGGGCACGACCAGTGCAAGCTTCACCCTGCCCTCCGCCACCAGCGCTCCAGCACTTGGGCGTACGCCTGCGCCCACTGCCGTCCAACCGCCGTAAACGACAAGATGGCATCGAAGTGCGCGCGCACCGCGGCCGTCGACAATGGCGAGGTCGCAGCCGACACCAGGGCTGCGCTCAGGCCCTCGGCATCGCCACAGCGCCACAGCTTGCCGACATGTCCGCCGCGAGTCAGTGCACGGAACGATGGAATATCCGTAAGCACCGGCGTCACGCCACATGCCATCGCCTCCAGCGCAGCGTAGCCGCAGCTCTCCGCGAGGCTGCCCGAGACAAACAGATCCGCAGCGCGCATCAGTGATTCAATTTGCGCGTGTGGCAATTTGCCGAGCAGATGCACGCGGCCAACCAGCCGCGGATCGCCATCGATGCGCGCCCGTACTTCGGCAAGCAGCGGCGCCGTGGCAAACGCGAACCACAGCTGCAAGCCAGGTAATTGTCGGCTCGCCCTGGCTACGCCTTCGAGTAGGGTCAGCGGGTCCTTCCCCGGGTTCAAATGCCCTACCGATAACACGCAAGGCACGCCATGCAGCCCCGTTTGGGCGCGTGCATCGATGCTGCCGCCAGGCGTAAATCGGCTGCTCGATTCGGGAATGGCGAACAGATGCGTCTGCGACCCGAACACGCCTGCGGCCGTGAAAGGCCACGCCAATTCGGGCGAGGTGAATACCACCCCCGAGGCCACCGCTGACCAGCGGCGCCATTGCGCACGCCGCC
>OUWB011204005.1_pt1 | contig 20460 bp, 19 predicted proteins | sample 1779821 | NCBI WGS metagenome assembly OUWB01 (sample SAMEA3914806, study PRJEB12502) | metagenome | biome: forest; material: soil | place: Canada | collected 2011-08-03 | depth 0.1 m
ATCGCATGAAGTGTGGCGATATCGTATCGTTGCGCGGCAGCGCTAAAACGGCAAGAATGCCAAAAACCCTCGGATATGCGCAATATGACCCGTTCACGGATTTCCGCCGTTCCCCTGCACGCCCCCCGCGCCGTATTTCCAGTCGCCGCGCTGCGTACCGCCCCAAACCGCAAGCGCTGGCAGCCAGCCGCCATGAGTCGAGTCCTCTGCACCAGCCTGAGCACCGCCCTGCTCGCACTTTGCACGATGGAGCCTGCGAACGCGGCCTGGTCGCAAATTGCCTATATCCCGGCCAATCAGGTCAACGTCTATTACGATCGCGACTCGGTGACGACCGAGCATGGCCTGACGCGGGCGTGGTTCATGTTCAGCTACTCGCGTCCGATGACGAGCGCGGAAGGCTTTGTCTTCAAATCGTACAAGCAGCTCGAGGTAATCGACTGCAAGCAACGCGGCAGCTTCACCGCGACCTTTACCGCCTTCTCCGAAGCGGACGGCGGCGGCCGCACCATTTACGTGTGGAACAGCGCCAACGCGGTGATGCCGCAGCTGAACCCTGCCGTGCCGGGCAGCGTGCGCGCGCTGATGGACGACGCCGCCTGTGCGCCGCCGCCCGCATCGGTGTCGCCTGCGGCTGGAGGCGCGATGGTGCAACCAGGCAGCCCGATGCCCGCCGGATCCATGCCGACCAATACGCAATCCTCGCCAATGGGGACACCCGGCCAGACCACCGCGACACCACTGCGCTAGCCTGTCAGGCCGGCATCGGTTTCAGGGAAAATCCCGATGTTTCATAAAGTTAGGAACGGGCAGAAACCATTTTGTCCGTTCTTGGGCGACGCTATACTGAGATCGTGCCGTCCACCACGGAGACTACGATGCGCATCCACGTCAGCAACGCCGATATGATCCTGATGATCGCTCTGGCCCTGCTCGGGACACTGGTGCTTGCGATCCGCTTCCGACCGCGTAATGTATTCGTGCTCTGCCTCGAGGCTATTCTGGTCGATGCGCTCGCCGTCGGCGCGGTGATCGCCGTCGAGAGCCTGCCGCTGCTTCTGGCCTAGTCCGGCCGACATCCTGTTTTCCATCCCGGCCGCTCGCATAGTGGCGTTTTCCCGGTCGGCGCGGAACTTCACCATGAGAGCGCGGTCTATTTTCATGCTGCTCACGTGTGTGCGTGGCAGCATTTCCTCTCGCCCGCGCCTCCCCGACGTGGGCGTTTTTTTTTGCTTGGCCGGCCCGATTAGATCACACCATGATATTTTGATAGAATGAGGAGCTCCACCCCCTATCCCAATTTCCTATGACATCCGCTCTTCACGCGATGCCCGACCGCTCGCTGCGGCATATCCGGCGCATCTGGCATGAGTACGGCGTGTTCTGGCTGGGGGCTGTTCTGGTCGGTCTGACGGCGGTGTTCTACGCGCGCCTGATCGATTACGGCTTCTCCTTGTTTCAATCGGTGCGGTCGGCCCACGCCTGGGCGCCTCTCTTCATTACGCCGGCGATCAGCGCCCTCAGCGTCTGGTTGACCCGCCGCTATTTTCAAGGTTCCGAAGGCAGCGGCATTCCACAGGTGATCGCCACGCTGCACGAGAACCCGTCCGAACTCGGCCCGCGCCTGCTGTCGCTGAAATTGGCGGCCGGCAAGATCGGCATCTCCTTTCTCGCGATTCTCGGCGGCTTCACCATCGGACGCGAAGGCCCAACCGTGCAGGTTGGCGCTGCGCTGATGTTCTCGATGCGGCGCTTCTACCGGCGCTCGCACGCGAGGTTGGAACGGCAACTCGCGCTGGCCGGTGCCGCGGCCGGTTTGTCGGCAGCGTTCAATACGCCCTTGGCCGGTATCGTGTTCGCGATCGAGGAACTCACCCGCAGTTTCGAGCAGCGCACGAGCGGCGTGCTGATCACCGCGATCATCTTCGCCGGGGTCGTCGCCCTCGGCTTGAACGGCAACTACACGTACTTCGGCACGATACAAATTGCGCCATCCGATTTCGCGCGCTCGCTGATACTCGTCGTGATCGCCACCGGCGCGATCACCGGCCTCGCGGGCGGTATCTTCTGCTGGCTGCTGCTCAATACGCCACGTTGGATCCCCGAGCCGCTGAAGGTCATCCGCGAACAGCAGCCGATCGCCTTCGGCGCTCTGTGCGGCCTGGCGGTTGCCGTGATCGGCGTGCTCTCGGGCGGCCATACATTCGGCAGCGGCTACGCCGAAGCGCGCGGTTTGCTTGAGGGACGCGAACACCTCACGGTGTTGTACCCGGTGATGAAAATGGCGTCGATGGTCGGGTCCTATCTGCCCGGCATCCCGGGTGGCATCTTCGCGCCCTCGCTAGCGATCGGCGCGGGCTTTGGTAATGTATTGCACCTGGGGTTCAACCAGGCCTCGCTGCCGCTACTGATCGCGCTCGGCATGGTCGGCTACCTCGCCGCCGTGACGCAGTCGCCGATCACCGCCTTCGTGATCGTGATGGAGATGATCGACGGCCACGCGCTGGTGATCTCGCTGATGGCGACCGCGCTGATTTCCAGCCGCGTCTCGCGTCTGTTCGCACCGCCCTTGTACGACGCACTGGCGCAGCGCTATATGCGCCCGGTCAGCGCGGTCAACGCGGTCAACGCGCCTGAAGTCACCGAGTAAATAGAAACGGCGACCGTCAAACGGCGGAACTCAGGCCGTGCATCAAGTCTGCGGGATCTCGATCTTGACCTCCAGCACTTCCAGGTTGTCCTGACGCTCGAGACTGACCTTGATATCTTCGTCGGAGATTTTCACATACTTGGAAATCACCGCGACCAGTTCGCGTTGCAGCGCCGGTAGATAGTCAGCGGGTGCCGCACCATTGCGTTCGTGCGCGATGATCAGCTGCAGACGCTCCTTGGCAACCGACGCCGACTTCTTCTTTTCACCGAGTAAGAAAGAAAGGATAGACATGCCGGCCTCTTACTTGTTGCCGAACAGGCGTTGCAGCAGACCCGGCTTTTGATAATCGGTGAAGCGCATCGGCTTGTCCTCGCCGACAAAGCGCGCGACGATATCCTTGTACGCTTCCGACACATCGCTGCTGTCGAGATGGATGGCCGGGATGCCCTGGTTCGACGCCTGCAGCACCGATTCCGATTCCGGCACCACGCCGATCAATTCGATACGCAGAATTTCCTGGATATCCGACAATGACAGCATTTCGCCGTCCTCGACGCGCTTGGCGTTGTAGCGCGTGATCAGTAAATGCTCGCGCACCGGCTCGCGCCCATCGATCGCGCGCTTGGTCTTCGATGACAGGATGCCGAGGATACGGTCTGAATCGCGTACCGACGATACCTCGGGATTGGTGACGATCAACGCCTCGTCGGCATAGTGCATTGCCAGCAGCGCGCCCGACTCGATACCGGCAGGCGAGTCGCAGACGATATATTCGAAGCCCATCGCGATCAGCTCGTTGATGACCTTTTCCACACCTTCCTGGGTCAAGGCATCCTTATCCCGGGTTTGCGAGGCCGGCACGATATACAGGTTCTCGCACTTCTTGTCCTTGATCAGCGCCTGATTCAGGTTGGCTTCGCCCTGGATCACGTTGATCAGGTCGTACACCACGCGGCGTTCGCAGCCCATGATCAGGTCGAGGTTGCGCAGGCCGACGTCGAAGTCGATCACAGCCGTCTTATGGCCACGCAATGCCAGTCCGGACGAAAAGCTCGCGCTGGTAGTCGTTTTACCGACGCCGCCCTTGCCCGAAGTCACCACTATGATTTTTGCCATGCGTATGTTTACCTTGCGTAATGGATTTGGATGTTACGTCAATTCCTCAACGGCGCGCCTTTCGCCCAGCGTCAGGTCAGCCGCAGCGCCTCGATCACCAACTTCTCTTGTTCCAGCCGGATCTGCACCGATTTTCCGAGGAGGTCGCCAGACAGTTGCGTCTCGCTTGTGCGGTAAATGCCCGCAATCGATATCAGTTCCGGTTCCAGGCAGGTGCAGAAGATACGTGCCTCGTGGTTGCCGTGCACGCCGGCCAGCGCACGGCCGCGCAGCGGCGCGTAGATGTGGATGTTACCTTCGGCAATCACTTCCGCGCCATGACTGACGAGCCCGAGCACCACCAGATCGCCCTTGGCGTAAACCTGTTGCCCCGAGCGCAGCGGACGGTCGATGATGGTGGTCGGCATCGCCACCTGAACCACGCGTTCGTTGACGCGTTCCACCACCCGCTCCACCACGCGTTCGACCACCTCCGGTGCACTGGCCTGAACCGCCGGCGTTTTGGCCGGCATGCGGCGCTCCTGCGACTCGAGTACCGGCAGGCCGCCGGCGTCAACCCAGCTCCGTTGCTCCGGATTGGCCACCACGCCGATCGGGCGCAACCTTGCCTGATCGAGCAGGCGAGCCAATTCGGCCAGATCGATGCGCGCCTCGCCCTCGAGTCGCCGCACGTCGATCGCCACCACATCGTGCGCGAAGAATTCCGGTGTCGCCTCGAAACGGCGCTTGAGTTCGCCGCGCAGGGTGGCGAGATCACTGGTCTTGACGATGAAAAATAGCGTATTGACCGCGCCGCTGCGGATTTCGAAATAGGGCGATTTTTTGAGCGACATAGGGTGAATTCGGAAATTTCGCCTATTTTACAGTGCCGCGGCCCCGTATCAGTAATCAACGTCAGCAATCTTGTGTTTTTAATAATGCTTGAGCTTGAAATTGGCCGCGACTTCCTCCATACGGGCCGCCTGCTCCTGCAGCGAGCTCGCGGCCGCCGCGGCCTGCTCGACCAGCGCGGCGTTCTGCTGGGTCACGCTGTCCATCTGCGCCACCGCCTGATTCACGTGTTCGATGCCGGTGCTCTGCTCAAGCGACGCCGCTGCGACCTCCTCCATCACCTCCGCCACCCGTTTGACCGCCTGGGCGATCTCGGTCATGGTCTCGCCGGCCGTACCGACCAAGGCCGCGCCGTCATTGATCGACCCGACCGAGACCCCGATCAGATTCTTGATTTCACGCGCCGACGCCGCCGAGCGCTGGGCCAGGCTGCGGACTTCACTGGCCACCACCGCGAAACCACGCCCCTGCTCGCCGGCGCGTGCCGCCTCGACCGCCGCATTCAGCGCAAGAATATTGGTCTGAAAGGCAATGCCGTCGATTACCGCGATAATTTCCTCGATCTTGGTCGAACTGGCCTTGATGCGATCCATCGTCGAGACCACGCTCATGACGATCTCGGCCCCCTTGGCGGCGATCGCGGCGGCATTGTCAGTGAGGCCGCGGGCGTTTTGCACATGATCCGCGTTCTGGCGCACGGTCGAGGTCAGCGTATCCATGCTGCTGGCCGTGCGTTCCAGCGATGAGGCCTGAGCCTCGGTGCGCTGCGACAGATCCTGGTTGCCGGCCGCGATTTCGCGCGCCGCCGAGGCAATCGATTCGCTGCTATCACGCACCGCCGTAACGGTACGCGACAGATGCTGCTGCATATCGGCGAGTCCGCCCAACAGCATGCCCATTTCGTCGCGCGACTCGATCATGATGACGCCCGACAAGTCGCCCGCTGCAATCGCTTGGAAGTGCTTGAGCGCCTGATCGACAGGCCGGGAGATAGCGCGCTGCAGGAAAACACCGCACAGCATGGCGCACAGCACGCCGACCAGAATGCCGCTAACGGCGATCACCTTGATCCAGCCGTAGCGAGTCTGGGTGGCTGCATACTCCTGTATGGCGGCCTGATGCTTGAAGGCGAGCAGCGCATCGCTCGCCTGGGCATAGTGGTCCTGCAGGTCGGTCATCTTCTGCAGCGCGATACTCTGAATCGCATCGCGATCGCCAGCGGCCAGTGCGCTATCGAGCGCCGCGAAACCGTCATGTTCGTACCTCGTGCGCGCCGCCTCGACTGCGTCCGCCAAGGGCTTTTCGTCGGCTGGATTATCGAGCGCCAGGTAGTCCTGCCAACTGCGCTCGGCATCCTGCAGCAAGCGCCGGCTCTGCTCGACCAGCTGCCCGACCGCCTGCGCATTGGTCGATGCGGTGCCAGGATTGTCACTCAGGATGACCGCCTGGCCGAATACCGCGCGGGCCTGCGCGATGCGCTCCAGCTCCGTGTGCACGGCCGCCGTGGCGGCAGCCTGGGTAGTAAAGGCGTCGCCCAGCGCCACATTGGCGAATTGCAGGCCGACGATGCCGAGCGCGCCGCCGGCTACCAACAACACGCTCAAGAATGCCATGGTGAGCCATAGCTTGGCTTTGATCGAAGTATCGCGAAACATGATGATCCCGGTAAAGTGGGTGGGCTGGCGCGATCATCGCGTATACGGCCAGCTAGTCCCACCGCTATCCGGTGCCTTGTTGAGGCGTATCAAATTTTCCCCTTTTCATACCTCACACGCCCTGCTTAGCAAAGCATAAATTCATATTTTCCATTTGTGCCGGCCGATGGTTGAATAGATCCACGCGCATTGCCGCGTCCCCATTCCATCTGCGAGGCCGAACATGAGTTATGCCAATACGGTAGTCCAGGAATATCCGACCGTTCTTTCATTGCGTCCGGCCGCCGGCCGCATCGGCGCAGAAATCAATGATGTCCGCCTGTCCGGCGATCTTGACGAAGTCATATTTTCCGCCATATATTCAGCACTCCTAAAGCACAAGGTTCTGTTTTTCCGTAACCAGGACCACCTCGACGATGCGACCCAGGAAGCCTTCGCCCGACGCTTCGGCGAATTGGTTTCGCATCCGACCTTGCCCAAGGTTGTAGGCGCAGGCCATCTGCTCGAACTGGATTCGCTGCACGGCGCGCGCGCCAATTCCTGGCATACCGACGTCACCTTCGTCGAGGCGTACCCCAAAATTTCGGTGCTGCGCGCCGTGGTGATACCGCCGTTCGGCGGCGACACGGTCTGGGCCAATACCGTGGCGGCCTATGAAGGTCTGCCCGAGGTTTTGAAGAATTTGGCCGATCGCCTGTGGGCATTGCACACCAACGCCTACGACTACGCCGCGCATCGCGTCGACGCCTCGAGCGCAGCGATCAAGCGCTATCGCGAAGTGTTTACCTCGACCCTCTACGAAACCGAACATCCCGTCGTGCGCGTCCACCCCGAAACCGGCGAGCGCGCCTTGCTGCTTGGCCACTTCGTCCAGCAACTGCAAGGCCTGTCGCGGGCTGATTCGAATCATCTGCTCGCGCTGTTCCACGACCATGTGACACGCCTGGAAAATACCGTGCGCTGGAACTGGCGGCAAGGCGACGTGGCGATCTGGGACAACCGCGCCACCCAGCACTACGCGATCAACGACTATGGCGACGCGCATCGCCTGGTACGGCGTGCCGCCGTGCACGGCGACGTCCCACTCAGCGTCGATGGCCGGCGTAGTGTCGTCTTGAAGCCATCGAGCGCCGCCAACGAGGACGCGACCGGCCGTGCCGCGGGCTAAACACAGCTTTTTCCACCGACTCCGAGGATATTCATGCGTTTTATCAAAATGGCCCAAGCGGCAGTGCCGTTGGCAGTGAGCCTGCTTTTGCTGATACAGGGTCAAGCCCACGCCGCCGCCCCGCTCACCACCATCCGCATCGGCGTCGCGAGCCAGGGGATGGGAGATCCGCCTACCTTCGGTGGATCGATCGCCGCCACGGTCCAGCAGCAAGCGCTGCTGGAGCAGGAATTCAAGCCGGACGGCATTCAAGTCCAGTGGGTATTCTTCAAGGGCGCTGGGCCCGCCGTCAACGAGGCGCTGGCCAACCATCAACTCGACTTCGCTTTCGAGGGCGACCTGCCGTCGGTCCTGGCACGCGCCAACGGCATCCAGACCCACCTGCTGCTGGCCAGTGGCGTGCGCTCCGACGTCAAGCTCGGCGTGCCCGCAGGCTCCACGATCCAGAGCGTCAAGGATCTCAAGGGGCACAAGGTCGGCATCTTCCGCGGCACCAATATGCAATTGGTGGTCGACAATCTGCTTGCCGCCAACGGTCTGAGCGAGCGCGATCTGCAAGTCATCAATCTCGACACCACCAGTTCTCTCGCGGCGCTGGCAGCCAAGGGTATCGACGCGTCGTTCAGCGATTTCACGCTGTATAAGCTGCAAGACCAGGGTCTCGCCAAGGTGGTCGCTGAATCCAGTGCCGCCGGCCCGCAGTTCACGCGCCAGAGCCATCTGCTGGTGCTGGACGATTTCGAGCAAGCGCATCCCGCGATCGTGCAGCGCGTCGTCGACCGCTTTGTGCAGGCGGCCCGATGGTCATCCGACGAATCCAATCGGACTGCCTTGTTCAAACTATGGGCACGCAGCGGCGTGCCGGAATCGGTGTGGGCGGCAGAGTTCAAGGACGATGCGCTGAAGGTACGCAATTCGCCGCTGATCGACCCTTTCCTGGTGGCGCGCTACAAGGCAGTCGCCGCACAGGCACTCCAGCTCAAGCTGATCCGTACACCGGTCGACGTCGACACGTGGTTCGAGCCGCGCTATCTCGAACAGGCGCTGCAAAGCCAGAATCTGACGCACTACTGGACGCGTTATGACGCGGCCGGCAAGGCGCTCGACTAGGACATGCCCATCATGAGCGACGCCCTGCTGGCCGCCCTGGCCGATGCCCGCGACACAGGCAAAACGGCCGAGAACCAAACACGCAGTTTCTCGGACCGACCACCGCATGGCCTGCGCGCAGGATTCCATTTCGCCCTGCCCTGGCTGATACCGGCGCTGCTGCTCGCGCTGTGGTTCGCGGGCTCGACGCGCGGCTGGATCGCACCACAGATCCTGCCGCCGCCGGCCCAGGTTGCGGCGACCCTGAGCGATCTGGCGACCAGCGGCGATCTATGGCACAACACGGCGGCAAGCCTGCGCCGGGTCGGCATCGGCTTTGCCGGCGGCGCCGCTTGCGGTCTGCTGCTGGGCATCGCGCTTGGCTTGTCGCGCACGCTGGAAATCTACGTGTTGCCGAGTTTCAATGCGCTCGCGCAAATTCCCATCCTCGGCTGGCTCCCCTTGCTGCTATTGCTGGTCGGTATCGGCGAACCGCTGCAATACCTGCTGATTGCACAGGCTGCGTTGATCCCGGTCACCCTCGGCACCCTGCAGGCGTTTCGCGAAACGCCCGTAGTCTTGGCCGAAGTCGCCGCGATGTTTCGCTACTCGCGCGCGCAGTGGATTGTTCATGTGGTCCTGCCGCATGCGCTGCCGACGCTCGCAACCAGTATCCGGCTCGCCTTCACCAAGGCCTGGCTCGCGCTGGTGGTGGTGGAACTGGTCGCGTCCTCCGAGGGCCTGGGCTACCTGATCGTTTATGGCCGCCAACTGTTCCAGCTCGATCTGGTGATGGCGGCGGTACTGGTGGTCGGCGCGCTCGGCTATCTGATCGATCGCGGCTTGAATTGGCTCGAAGCGCGTTTGACTCGCGGCCGCGTCGTTGCGTTCTGATTGTTGCGTTCTGATCCCGGAGCTCGCTATGACCCGACTGATTCTGGCTTTTTTTTCACCCGATCGCGCGCGACGCGCCGACCGATCCCACACCGACTATCTGGTCGCACTGCGCGCCGCCGACCGATCCGGGCGCTGGCGTGGCTGGCTGCTACCGGCCGCGCTCGGCTTCGTATGGTGGTGGGCCACGCGCGGCGCAGGCGCCCACCCGGGTTTGCTGGTGTCGCCACTGCAAGTGTGGCAGGCTGGCCGGGACCAGGCAGCCAGTGGCGCGTTGACGCGGGCGCTTAGCGCCAGCCTGACCCGCGAGCTGATCGGCTTTGCGCTCGGCACCGTGGGCGGATTCGTGCTCGGCGCCGTGCTGGGCTTGTCGCCGTTTGCGCGTCGCCTGCTGGGGCCGAGCTTCAACACCTTCAAGCAGATTTCACTATTCGCCTGGATTCCTCTGATCTCCGTTTGGTTCGGCCTGGGCGATCTGGCCAAGATCGTATTCCTGTCGCTGGCGGCCCTGATACCGGTTGTCACCCACGTCAGCGACGGCATCCGCCAGGTACCGCTGAATTTGGTCGAAGTCGCACGCATCTTCGCTTACACCCGGGCCCAGCTGATCCTGCGAGTGATCCTGCCGGCCGCCTTGCCGTCGATATTTACCGGCATCTATCTCGCCCTGATCTATTCCTGGCTGGCAACGCTGGGCGCCGAATACCTGCTGGTTGCCGGCAGCGGGATCGGCAATCTGCTGGTCGACGGCAGTGACGAGTTCCGCATGGATCTGGTCTTGCTCGGCATCGTCATCGTCGGTTCGATCGGCTGGGCCCTGAACGCCATTCCGCGCGCGCTGGAGCGACGCTGGTTCGCCGCCGCGCAGCACATCCGCTGAACCCATTGAACCCACTGAACCCGGAGACCACACCATGTCCACGCCCACCATCGCCGGCACGGCCAGCATGCCCACGGAAGGCCTGCGCATCGACAAAGTCAGCAAGGATTACCGGCACGCGGGACAGGACGCGCTGCGGGTATTGGATGCGCTGGACCTTGCCATCGCACCCGGAGAATTCGTCAGCCTGGTCGGCGCGAGCGGCTGCGGCAAGTCCACCTTGCTGCGCCTGATCGCCGGTCTCGACCTGGACTACAGCGGCGGCATCACTGTCGACGGCGCGGCGGTGGCCGGCACCGATCTGTCGCGCGGCCTGGTCTTCCAGGACGCCCGCTTGTTCCCCTGGCTGAGCGTGGCCCAGAACATCGAAGTGGCCTTGCGCAATGCCTCCCTGAGCGCCGTCCAGAAGCGAGATACGGTGGCCGAACATATCGCACTGGTCGGGCTGAACGGTTTCGAGCAGGCCTATCCGCATCAGCTGTCGGGCGGCATGGCGCAGCGCGTCGCAATCGCACGCGGCCTGGTCAACCGACCCCGCGTCCTGCTGCTCGACGAACCGTTCGGCGCCCTCGACGCGCTCACGCGCAGCCGACTCCAAACCGAACTGCAGCGCATCTGGGAACACGAAAAAATCACCATGGTATTGGTCACGCATGATGTCGAAGAAGCCGTCTTCCTGAGCGACCGGGTGGTCGTGATGCAGCCGCGCCCGGGCCGGGTGCAGCGTATCGTCGGGGTCCCGCTCACGCGTACCCGCAACCGCAGCGATCCCGCCTTCATCCGGCTTCGCGACGACGTGCTGCGCGATTTCGCCGACCCTGCGCTCGAGCCGGTGCGATAAGCCGACACCCGCCCGGCGCGCATTGGCGCCCGGACCCCTTTCCCTATCACCGAACCACCGACACCACCATCCCTGGAGACAGTCATGAATGCAGCCGTTCGTAACGAAACCCGCACGTTCGCCGTGCGCCCCCTGTCCGCGCATATCGGCGCGGAGATCCATGGTGTCGATCTGTCCCGTCCGCTGACGGCCGAGCAGATTGAACTGATCCGTGTCGCCTTGCTGCGCTGGAAGGTCGTATTCTTTCGCGAACAATTTCTATCGCACGAACAACACGTCGCGCTGGCCCGCCAATTCGGCGAACCGACGGTCGGGCATCCGGTGTTCGGCAGCGAGCCGAATCACCCGGAGATCTATTCGATCAGCAAGCATCGCAAGGCAAAACGCTTCGAAGGAGCCGAGCTGCTCAGACCCTGGAGCGGTTGGCATACCGACGTGACGGCCGCGCTCAACCCCCCTTATGCATCTATCCTGCGCGGGGTCACCATTCCACCTTATGGCGGCGACACGCAATGGACCAATCTGGTCACCGCGTATCAGAAGCTGTCCGCGCCGCTGCGCGACTTTGTCGACACGCTACGAGGGGTGCACGAATTCACCCCGCCTCCCGGCGCGCGGCCAAAGGCGGCCTTCGAACAAGCCGTGCGCGACAGCACGCTGCGCACCGAGCATCCGCTCGTGCGCGTCCACCCCGAAACCGGCGAACGCGCGCTCTATGTCAGCCCGACATTCCTCAAGCACATCGTCGGCCTCGCACCGCGCGAAAGCCAGGCGCTCCTCGAATTGCTGTGGGAACATGTGACCCGACCGGAGTTCACGGTGCGCTTCAAGTGGGAAGCTGGCAGCATCGCCTTCTGGGACAACCGCGCCACCGCGCATCTTGCCCCCAGTGATATCTTCGATCTCGAGTTCGACCGCCAGCTCTACCGCGTCACCCTGGTGGGCGACGTGCCGTACGGTCCCGACGGCCGCGTATCGGCCGCGCTGGCCGGGGATCCAGTCGGCGCGGCACATGCGGTAGCCATCAACTGAAGCGGCATCGCCCCGGCACCGCAGCCTCTTCAGACCGTCTTCCACGCTCAACGCTATAATATCGACTTCGTTTCGCCTGCCCGCGCGGTACCGGGCGGCGAATCAGGTCATGCCAATGCGGTGCGCACCGCAGCCGGGAAGCTTTTGCAGAGATGGACGTTCATGAATACGCCGCTGTGGATCAAAACCAAATCGAAATTGACGGGCGATTTTTTGCTGCGCTCGGGTAAGCGCAGCAATACCTATTTCGATAAATATCGTTTCGAAGCCGAGCCCGCCCTACTGCGCCAGATCGCCGAGGAAATGGCCGCGCTGGTACCGCCAGGCACCGAAGTGCTGGCCGGACTGGAAATGGGCGGCATTCCCATCGTCACCATGCTGAGCCAGGTGACCGGCCTGCCCGCCGCGTTCATCCGCAAGAAGCCCAAGGAATACGGTACCTGCCGCTATGCCGAAGGCGCCGATCTGACGGGCAAGAACTTTGTGCTGATCGAAGATGTGGTGTCAAGCGGCGGCGCCATCATCGACGGCGTGCGCATGCTGCGCGAAGACGGCATGCAGCCCAAGGTCGCCCTGTGCGTGATCGACCGCCAAACCGGCGGCAAGGAAGCGCTTGCCGAAGTCGGCATCGATTTGATCGGGCTCTACACCTTCAGCGATATCGACGAAGCGCAATAAGCGATTCCCCAAGCCACACCACGACAATGCCCGCAGTCATGCGGGCATTGTCGCTTCTACAGCTTCGGCCGGCGGGCGGCGTACCTGCGCGCCGCATCGGGTGTCCTCGAGATGGCGTTCAACGAGGGTCGACTCAGTCCTCGACCAACACCAGTAGCGATTCGGAAACCGCTGGAAACGCATCCAGCACACGGTCGAACACGTGGATGAATTCGATCAGGTCCTGCCGCTCGACCGCCTGCTCAAGGCACCCGAACAGGACAGCTAGCCCCACGGCGCCGAGGCATTGACTGCTGGCGCGCAGCGATGCGGTGATTTCACCGAGTCGATGCCACGACGGCAGCATGGGGATGTCGCCGATCTCCCACAGCAGGATCGAGGTGTCGCTCAGATAGTCCGCCACCATGCTCGCCGCCAGTACGGGGTCGTACCGGTTCAACAGCCCCAATTGCGTGCCGCAATGCAAATCGATGCGCGCGTCGGTCGTGCGGTCCGCCCTGCTGCCGCATGTCTGTCCGGCGCGTCGCGACTCGGCCGGTAGCGCGACCAAGGCTGCGCTCGGACGCATGTCCGACACCGATTCACCATCGCCGCAGCGCGGCAAAAGCACATCCTCGGCAAGCCGATGCAATGCATGCAAGTCGGGATGGCGCCGCACTGCAGCGGACCCGATGTTGCGCGTCTCCGAGACCCGTTGCAGACCTGGCTCCTGGCTGCCGGCAGTGATGAACTCGTGCGGCAAACCTTGTCGTTGGACGTTCTTGCTTATGGTGTTCCGTGTTCCGTGTTCCATCGTCGACCTCCCTGGAATGGGCCTCGGATCGGGCTTGATCCTGTCGGCGAGAGCAGCGCCACACCGACCACGGAACTAAATTTATCACATTTACCGAATAATTCAATAAAAATGTACAAATCGGCTAACATCGAATGAAAAATATGCATATTTGGTAAATACGGCTCCATGTTGGGCCGTTACGACAAGACACCCGTTGCACCGGCATCGCCGCGCAGGGCGATTTCGCCCACGCACTGCCCTGCGCCCTGTCTCGCGCGCGCTCGAGTGAGGAAATCGTCAAGCTGGAAACCGCACTATTGGAATTCGTTCATGGAAACGCGTCATATCTTTTTTAATTACAACAACAGCAAGCGCATATTACATTTTAGAAAGCTTTGTAATAATCAGACTCCTCGTACACAGTCACAATAATTCGACATAAAGTGTTTATACTGAATAAAAGCCTTTCATATATCGAGTGGCGACCCAGGTTCCGTTTTGCAAATCAACCGTTACAGAAATACTGTTTCGCGATAGTCATGCCGCAAGGCGCAAATCCATTGCGCGAAAGAAATGGCGATTGTCGAAATGGGGTTATTTCCGCTGGAGCCGGATATGCATTTGCTGGTCTGGAGTTTGGATAGCCAACGCTATGCCCTACCGATCGACACCGTCGATCGGGTAATTCGCGCGGTCGCACCGACCGCACTCCCCGGCGCACCCGCCATCGTCAGCGGCGTGATCGATGTGGCGGGCCGGCTGACACCGCTGGTCGATATGCGCGGCCGCCTGGGCTTGCCGCCGCGCCCCGTGCAGGCGGCAGACGGTATGGTGCTGGCCCGCACCGAGCGCAGGCCGGTGGCGTTTTATGTCGATGTGGTCGAACCGGTAATCGAAATCGAAGACAGCGCGGTGACGGCCATCGACACCATCGCCGACGGCACCCGACACCTGCGCGGCGTCGGCAAGACCGCTGACGGCATGATATTGATCCAGGATCTGGCACGGTTCCTCTCGTTCGAGGAGGAAACCGAACTTGAACGCACGTTGCTCGCCTGACCCCAAGTAAGCACGAAGCCCGGTCATGATGCCGATCTCCGCCGCCCGATTACGCCTCCTCAGTGATTTTCTCGCCGCACAGATGGGCTTGCGGCTCGCGCAAACCCGCTGGCAGGAACTGGAGCGTGCCGTGCAATGCATCGCGCGCGCGCGCGGTTACCGCGATCTCGACCGCTTTGCCGATCACCTGATGTCTCAGCCGCTGGCGCGCGACGACATTGCGGTGCTGGCGCGCCAGCTGAGCGTGGGCGAGACCTATTTTTTCCGTGACCCGGCTCTGTTCACCGCGCTCGAGCAACACATCTTGCCGCCGCTGATCGCCGCACGCCGCGCCGCCGCGGATCGGCGCCTGTCGATCTGGAGCGCTGGCTGCAGCAGCGGCGAAGAGTTGTATTCGCTGGCGATCGTGCTGTCGCGTCTATTGCCTGACGCACGCGATTGGGACCTGCGTCTGGTCGGCACCGATATCGATCCAGGCGCGCTCGCCAAAGCCAAAAGCGGGGTGTATCGGGATTGGTCGTTCCGCAGCGTGCTGCCGACGTTGCGACGCGACTATTTCCGCCCATGCGGCGACGGCGGATTCGCCGTTCTGCCGGCGCTGCAGCAGCAGACGCATTTCGCATACCACAACTTGGCGGGCACCGATGCGCCGCCGATGCTGCCGGCCGGCGGCTTCGATCTGGTGTTGTGCCGCAATGTTCTGATGTATTTCGACGATACCGTCATCGATCATGCCGTCCAGCGCTTGGAAGTGTTGCTGGCGGATGAGGGCTGGCTGGTCGTCAGCGCCGCGGAAAGCGGTCATCCAGCGTTTTCCCGATACGCGCCGGTGTTCTATCGCGATACGCTGCTGTACCGCAGGCCCAAGGCAAATACGACACGCTGCGCAGCGGCACCGGACCTTGCCGAATACTCGATCGAACGCTTACCGGTCATGCCACCCGCCGAAGCGCAGCCTAACCAAGCGCAGCCCGATGAGCAAGCGCCGCGATACAGCTCGGCCCCGAATAGGCGGCGTACGGGGTCAGCCACCCCCGCCGACGGCCGCACGAGCACCGCGCCAGCCCCGCATCCCCACGACAAGGCACAGCGCATGGCGCAGCGTGCCCGCACCCTGGCCAATCGCGGTGCGCTCGAACACGCACTGCGCTGGGCTCGAGCCGCGGTTGCAACCGATAAATGCGATGCATCGCTGCGCTACCTGCTGGCCCTGATCCACAACGAACAAGGCCGCGTGGCCGAGGCGGCCGCCTCTCTCAAGCACGCGCTTTATCTCGATCCGGATTTCGCCCTGGCCCACCTCGGTCTGGCAAACATCTATCGTGCGCTGGCGCGGCACCACGACGCCCGACGCCACCTCGACATCGCGGCCGCGTTGCTGCGCGCGCTGCCCGATGCGCATCCGCTCGCGCATACGGGCGGTCTCGCGGCGGGCCATCTGCGCGGCTGGACTGGCCTGGCCGACCGACAAGGGCAAGCGACATGACAACCCACTATCCATCCGCCCATCGGCCGGCGACGCAACACTCACCCATACACGCGGGGCAGACGCCATCCACATCTGTCGAGCGGGACGCCGAGCAGGCCGTACTGCAGGCCCGCGCTCGTGCCTTGGCCGAATCCGCGGGCGGCACGCGCAGCGGGGGCACCCCACTGCAGGTCCTTGCCTTCCGCCTGGCGCAGGAGCGCTACGCAGTCGATATCGATGCCGTGCGGGAAGTGTGTCCGCTGAAGTCGCTGACACCGCTTCCCGGCGTGCCCGACTTCGTGATGGGCATCGTCAACGTACGCGGGCACGTGGTCTCGGTACTGGATTTGAAGCGCTTCTTCGGTCTGCCCCAAGGCGGCCTGACCGACATGAACAAGATCGTCCTGCTCGGCAGCGAGCAGATGGAGTTCGGCTTGCTGGCCGATGCCGTGCTCGGTGTACTCACCGTCGACAGCGAAGCCCTGGCACAAGCCTCCTTGCCGTTGAACGACGCCAGACTGCCCTATTTGAAAGGTGTGACCGCGGAGCATCTGATTCTGCTGGATGCTCGCCAGTTGTTGAACGACCCCCGCATGATCGTCGACGAGGAGGTCGAATGATGATTGTCTCTTCTTGGAGCTTGGCGCGATGAAATTTTCGATCGGCTTGAAACTCTGGAGCAGCTATCTCGCGATTCTTGCGGTGATAATCGCAGTCGGTGGCGTGTCCTATTGGAGCATCAACCAATTGCTCGACAGCAGCGGCTGGGTCACGCATACGCAACGCGTTCTGACCCGACTCGACGACCTGCAGTCTGCCATGGAGGATACCGAGACCGGTGTGCGAGGCTATCTCATTACCAGCGATGAGCGCTTCCTGGCTCCCTATACGCAAGGCTCGCAGCAGCAGAGTGCGTATTTCGATGAACTCAAGGCACTGACCGTGGACAATCCAGTGCAGCAGCGCCGGCTCGACCAATTGCACGGTCTGATAACCGAACAATTAGCAGGACTCAAGCAAGAGATCGATCAGCACACCACCAAGGGTTCTCCCGCCGAGACAGCACACCAATTGGAGTTGGTCGATCGCGAAAAGCAAACGATGGATGCGCTCCGCGGCGCGATCGGCGCAATGCGCCTGACCGAAACCTCTTTGCTCGCGGAGCGCGACAATGTCACACGCCGCAACGCCCATAATGCGATTGCCAGCATCGTCGGCGGCATCGGTATCGCCGCGCTGATTCTGATCACCGCCGGGTGGATCCTGACGCGCAATATCAGCCGGCCCCTGGTCGACATCACCGCGATTGCGGAACGGATCAGCCAGGGTGATCTGTCCGGCCACATCGCGCGTACCCAACGGCGCGACGAGGTCGGGGTACTGATGAACGCATTCGCCACCATGAGCGCCTCGCTGCAAGAGAAGGCGACGCTTGCACAGCAGATCGCGACAGGCGACCTGACCGTGACAGTCAAACCCGCTTCCGACCGCGACCTGCTCGCCCAGGCGTTCCAGGTGATGATAGAGAACCTGCGCAAGGTCAATCAGGAAGTGGTTGCCGGGGTCACGGTGCTGGCCGGCTCGGTCAGCGAAATCATGGCCGGCACCAATCAGCTCGCCGTCGGTGCCACTGAAACCGCCTCCGCGATCACCGAAACCACCTCTACCGTGGAGGAAGTCAAGCAGACGGCCAAGCTCTCCAGTCAAAAAGCGAAATACGTGTCCGAAGCCGCGCAGCAGGCGGCCCATGTTTCCGAAACCGGGCGCAAAGCCGTCGAAGAATCGATCGAAGGCATCGAGCAGATTCGCGCGCAGATGAACCTGATCGCCGACAGCATCGTCCAGCTATCCGAGCAGAGTCAAGCGATCGGAGAGATCATCGCGACCGTCAACGATCTGTCGGAACAGTCCAATCTGCTGGCGGTCAATGCCTCGATCGAAGCCGCGCGCGCGGGCGAACAGGGTAAGGGCTTCGCCGTCGTGGCACAGGAAGTCAAGAACCTCGCGGAGCAGTCCAAACAAGCCACGATCCAGGTACGCGCGATTCTCGGCCAGATCCAAAAGGCCACGACCGGCGCGGTGCTGGCGACCGAACAAGGCAGCAAGTCGGTCGAAGCCGGCACCAAGCAGTCCAGACGAGCCGGCGACGCGATTGCCCAACTCAGCGAAAGCATTATCGAAAGTGCCCAGGCTGCGAATCAGATCGCGGTGTCCGCCCATCAGCAATTAACCGGGATGGATCAGCTCAGCGTCGCGATGGAAAACATCAAGATCGCGACCGTCCAGAACGCGGAAAGCACCCGACAAGCGGAGATCGCCGCCAGCAATCTGCATGGCCTGGGCCTGAAACTGAAAGCGCTGGTCGAACAGTACAGAGTCTGAATAGCCGGATTTGACATAGCGCCGCTCAAGACAATACGGCCCGCGGCCGAATCCGCGCGAAGCACCGAACACTCTGCAGGGAGCACGCATGAGTCGGGAAGACCAAGCTTTTCTGAAGCGTCTGCTGGCGACCTTCGCGGGCGAGGCGAACGAGCACCTCGGCGCGATGTCGCGCTGGCTGCTTGCGTTGGAGCGCGCGGGTTCGGCGAGCGCCATGCCAGTCGCGGTCGAGGCGCTGTTTCGGGAGGCGCACACCCTCAAGGGGGCTGCGCGCTCGGTCGATCTGCACGAAGTCGAGCGTCTGTGTCACGCATTCGAAAGCGTGTTTTCACTGCTCAAAACGTCGGCCTTGAAATTAGGACCGCCGGAATTCGACGTGCTGCTGCGTGCCGTCGATGGCCTGCAACAATACTTGAACAGCGCGCCGGAGAATCGTCCCGCGCAAGCACTCGATCCGTCGATCGCGGAAGTCGGCGCCCTGTGCGTGACAGACGCCACCGTGCAGATTGCGGCGCAAGACGCGCCGACACCTTCGACGCATTCAACGGACTCGCACGACGACGGCGCCGAGGACCACGTCAACCACGAACCGACCCACATCGCACTACCGCTCGAAACCAACGCAACCGACACCGTACGTATCGCGTCGTCGAGGATCGATGCCTTGATGACACAGGTGGAAGAGCTGCTCGGCTTCAAATTCAATATGGCGCACGTCGTGGGCGAACTGCGCGAGGCCAGGAAAGCCGTCGGGCAGTGGGACCGCGCACGCGGTATGGGCCTGCACGCACCGCTCGCACTGCAGATCGAGCGAGGTGCCATGCTGCGCGAACGGCAGGACATCGATGGACAATTCATCAAAACGCTAGCCGACAAGCTGCATCAGCTGACTCGAACCGCCGAAAGCGAACAGCGCGCGCTTGCCGCCATGCTCGACGGCTTGCTGGACGACATCAAGCAGGTCCTGATGTTGCCCACCGCCACCCTGTTTGAATGGATGCCCAAGCTGGTGCGCGATCTTGCGCGCGACAGCGGCAAGCGGGTCGACCTGCGCATCAGCGGCGAGAGCCTGGAGATCGACCGGCGCGTGCTGGATCAGCTCAAGGTCCCGTTGATGCATTTGCTGCGCAATGCGGTCGATCATGGCATAGAAACGCCGGCCGAGCGTCGGCTTGCAGGCAAACCCGAAAGCGGCACGATCTCGGTCGATGCCGTCGCGCAGAGCAACAATACGGTGCTCCTGTCGATACGCGACGATGGCCGCGGTGCCGCGCCGGAACAGTTGAAGCAGCGCGCCGCCAAACTCGGATTGGTGCACGCCGAAGCGCTGGCGCGAATGGATGACGCGGCGGCACTGGCGCTGATGTTCGAATCGGGTCTGTCGACCAGTGCGATACTGACCGACGTCTCGGGCCGCGGGCTGGGCTTGGCCATCGTGCGCGAGCACATCGAACGGCTCGGCGGCCGGGTCAGCGCCGAGCGCACGGCGCCCAACGGGATCTGCTTCCGCCTGACCTTGCCGACCCGGTTGGCGAATTTCCATGGTTTGCTGCTGACGCAGTCCGAGCAGCATTTCGTGATGCCGTCAGCGCAAGTCGACAGCGTCTTGCGTATCAAACCGACCGACATCAAGACCGTCGAGAACCGCGCCACTGTCCTGCTGAGCGGGCAGGTCGTGCCGCTGGTACCGCTCGCCGGACTGATGGGTTTGGCCTCCGTGGCGCCGGCGCCCAGGCATCCCGCAGCGTCGGCCGACACGCCGCTGACTGCAGTGGTCGTCAACGGCAGTGGTCGGCGTGTCGCCTTCGTGGTCGATGCGGTGCTGGGCGGTCGGGACGTCCTGGTGCGCGCACTGGGTCCGCAATTGCGCCGGGTGCGCCATCTCTCGGGGGCAACCATCCTAGGCAGCGGCCAAGTGGTACCCATTCTGAATCCTGCC